>OGIO01000331.1_pt1 | contig 61938 bp, 53 predicted proteins | sample 1571841 | NCBI WGS metagenome assembly OGIO01 (sample SAMEA2582111, study PRJEB24529) | metagenome | biome: Human gut stool | place: China | collected 2011
GCTCTTCGCCACGGTTGCCGAGTTCAACCATATAGTTGCTGGCCAGCTGCAGGGTCTCACGGGCATCCTGCACCCGCAGCAGAACATTTTCGGTGTGGCGTGCAGTCCAGCTGCGCTTTGCTGTATTCAGCGCAAGGTTCAGAGTATTCTGGCAGACCACACGGATTGGAGTCATGGCCACTTTCACACCAGAACTGCCGTCATGACTGTTGAAGATCACAAGATATGGTACTACTTGATCTCCAGCAATAAGATATTTCCTCGGAAGCCTTGCCAACATCCAGACCTTTCTGCCGCCCTGCAGGGAACCGGCAGTTTCATAAGTGACACCTTCACCCAGCAGGTCATCGGTGAACTGAAATGCTTCTTCGTTCTGCACAATGCGGTAGCGGTCAGACACCACGCCCAGAACAGCATCATCGGTGCTGCGGACGTTAGCCCGATAGCCGGGAATCATAGCACCCGTGCCGGAATAGATATTGCGGCTTTCCACCTGCCAATCCAGACCGGCCAGTTCCAAGGCTTCACGGCTTGCAGGGGCATCCATCACGATACGGCCAAGGCCGTGCCAAGGGGTCTCACGGACAGAGAACATCGTTTCTACATTTGCAGGCATAGTAAAATCTCCTTTTCAGTGTACTGTGATCAATTGTTGTTTTCCATTTCTTCAGCGATGCGGACGAGGACTTCCACCAGGACGGTGCCAACCTCTTTGACGATTTCGGACCAAAAGTTCATAATGCTTTCTCCTTTCTGCGCAGCTGCGCTTTAAAATACGATGGTAATAATGATAGTGATGGTGCGGAATAACAAAATGCTCACCTCCAGACATAAAAATAGCCCCTGAGTCTTTCGACTCAGAGGCTTTTGATCATGATTATTATATCTGGGTGAAAATTTGAAATTTGAGAAAGCTAAAGAGAGGGATTTATCATAAAAAATTATAATGCAGGACGAATTTGCGCTAAAAGAATCCGGTCCGCCGGAAGCCACGGAACAGAATCAAGCTCCTCTTTAGTCAGCCAGCGTGCAGCCTCGGCTTCTTTCAGCACCAGTTCGCCGGAGACCACCTCACACCAGAAACAGTCCATGGAAAGATGGAAGGCGGGATAATCGTATTCAATAGTGCCAATCAAATCGCCTACCTCAATCTCGGTATCCAGCTCTTCCCGGATCTCTCGTTTCAGTGCCTGCTGCGGGGTTTCACCCGGCTCGATTTTTCCGCCCGGAAACTCCCATCCGCCCTTGTACTCGCCGTAGCCGCGGGCGGTGGCATAAATTTTATGTTTCGTCTGAATATCGTCGCAAATCACGGCTGCAACAACGCGAACAACCTTCATGATATTCTCCTTTTAACCGACCACCAACTTGTTGGTCTTTTTGAGGAACTTTGCAGGGATCGGGCGGTCCAGCTTCCATGTGATATTCATGGGACGGGAGCCCTCATGCTTCACATAGTTCACCGTGCCCAGATAGGTATACGCTCCTGCACCGCCAAAACGGGCATCTGCCTTGAACTCGCGCACGAACAGCAACACCCGGCTTCCTTTTTCCCGGTGATGGATGTACCGCTGCCCGGTGGCAGAGTTTTCGGCGGTGGTGCTCTGGCTCTGCCAGTGGAACAGGCTCTCGTTGATGGAATAATCCTTGTACATGGTGGTGGGCGAGTAATCCTTGTCTGCTTTGTTCAGGGTCACAAAGAATACGTCCAGCTGCTTTTCCGGCAGCCACTTCACGCCCTCGCGGACGGTAGCAGGCTTCAAAAAGTCCAGCGCTACTAGCAGCTGGTCGCGGGTATAGGTGCAGTGCAGGTCCAGCGGACAATCAAAGCCCACACCCACCGGCTCGTCGATAAAATCAATGCGGTCATATTGATACTGCAAAAGTGCCTGCAGTTCCCCAAGCAAAACGGGACTGTCCGAGAGAGCATACAGGTTATCGAGAACTTCTTCATCCTCCCAGCTTTCTGCAGTTTTGCCCCAGAGAGTCACATAGAACATTTGCAGCATCCGCTTCTCTACTGGCGATAGAGCCGCAAAGTCGGTGTTATCCAATTTTGGCAGAAGCCCCAGCAAAAAACGAATCCACCTGCGGGAATCGATGACCGCAAAGCGTGCAAAGGCTTTGGTCATAGTTTCTTCCAAAGGCTCTGCAAAATCGGATGCCGCCCCTGCGCGGACGCACAGCCTGCTGAAGCAGACCTTTTTGCTGTAAATTGCACGCGGGTCAAGATGATAGTAGTCGAGGAAGTTCCCGAGTGTCAAAGGCAGGCCGGTATCCTCAGTAAAGGCAGCCGCCCGCGCCACAAGCCCGGAGGTGCGGTCATAGGAGGCGCTGATATTATCCAGCACATATTTTGCGGCATATTTCTCCAACTGAATATAGCAGCCTTTAGGTGCAGAGACAAAGCCCTCTTTGAGCTCCCGGCTGACGCTGCGGGTGGTGTTGAAGAGCAGTGCTGCGAATTTCTCCTCAAAATTATACTTTTTGTTGGCCTGCCCGATGAAATCCAAAACGGTCAGGCAATCCTTGTTTTCTGCCAGACGCAGACCGCGCCCCAGCTGCTGCAAAAACACGGTCAGCGACTCGGTAGGGCGCAGGAACAGCACCGTGTTCACCTCGGGGATATCCACGCCCTCGTTGTAAATGTCCACCACAAAGAGAAAACGGAGCTCCCCGGAAACCAGCCGCTGTTTGGCGGCATTGCGCTCCTCGTCAGGAGAGTCGCCGGTCAGTGCCATAGATGGAATGCCGTGGGTATTAAAGTAGCACGCCATGAATTGGGCATGAGCGATGGAAACACAGAAGCCCAGACCCTTTACCTCGTCGATATCGGTGACATATTTCAGGATGGAGTTCACCACAAGGTCAGCGCGGCGCTCCGCCACCATGCCGCTGAGGGTGTACAGGTTGGACAATTCGTTTTTATCGTAGCCGCCGGTACGCCATTTCAGGCTGCTCAGATCTGCGGTGTCGGTGACGCCGAAATATTGGAAGGGACAAAGTAGTTTTCGGTCAATGGCCTCCGGCAGACGGATCTCGGCGGCAATGCGCCCGCCGAAATAGTCCAGAACGCTTTTGCCGTCCATACGTTCCGGGGTAGCAGTCAGCCCCAGCAGGATCTTCGGTTGATAATATTCCAGCAGCTTCTGATAAGTGGGTGCAGCTGCATGATGGAACTCGTCTACAACGATGTAATCGTAGAAATCCGCTGCCGTTTTGGCGGCAAGCTCCTGAGAATTGAAGGTTTGGATGGAAACAAACAGATGGTCGATGCTGTCGGCTTTGTGGCTGCCCACATACAGCTCGCCGAAATTGGCATCCTTCAGCACCGCCCGGAAGGTGTACAGGCTCTGCTTCAGGATCTCCTCCCGGTGTGCCACAAACAGCAGACGGCAGGGCTGCCCCGGATGCTGTTTGCAGAAGCGCTTGTAATCCAGTGCGGAGATCACAGTTTTGCCGGTGCCGGTAGCGGCGACCACCAAGTTGCGGTTATACCCCCGAACGGTGCGCTCGGCATCCAGCCGGTCCAGGATTTCCTGTTGGTAGGAATAGGGCAGAATATCCAGTGTATAGATCCCGCTGTGGTCGGTCTCGCTGTATTTTTCGGCTTTCAGGGCGCGGGTCAGCCGCTCCCGCTGTCCTTCATCATAGTACTCGAACTCATTGGAGTTCCAATAGCTTTCAAAGGTGGCTGCGATCTTTTCGATGGTCTCCGGCAGGTCCTTTCGGGTCACCTTGACGTTCCATTCCAGACCGCTGGAAATTGCCGCATTGGACAGGTTAGAGGAGCCAACATACGCTGTGGTAAAGCCGGTGTCCCGGTAAAACACATAGGTCTTTGCGTGCAGGCGGGTACGCTTGGTGTCGTAGCTCACCTTGATCTTCGTATTGGGCAGTGCGCGCAGCTCCTCGATGGCTTTTACGTCCGTAGCGCCCATATAAGAGGTGGTGATGATGCGCAGTTCACCGCCGCTTTGCGCAAACTGCAGCAGCTCATCCATGATGAGGCGCAAGCCGCTCCACTTGATGAAGGAGACCAGCATATCAATGCGGTCAGCGGAGACGATCTCCTTTTTCAGCTCCGTGTACATCTGCGGCTCATGGATAGCGCCGATAAACAGGGAACTTTGCGCAATAGAGGTCTCCGGGCGGTCAATGTCTTTTGCGCTTTTCCCTGTAGCAAGGCGCGGGTCGTTCTGCTGCAAAAGCGCAAGAAGCTGCTCTGCCCGCTGGTCAACACTGAGCGCGGCAAAGTCAGCTTCCTCTGTAGTAGCCTGGATGGTATTTATGATCTGGTTTGCCAGCTGGATCTGCGCCTCGATGCCGCCGCCGTTATCCTGTACGTTCTCAAGACCCTTCTGCACCACATCGGTCAAATACTGCGCCAGCACTTTGGCAGCCTCCGCCGTGTCGATGGGCGCAGTGGACTTGCGGGCTTCCGGAATCTCTGCAAGCTCGCGGTTCAGCGCGTTGTTGATGACCTGTTCGTACAGTCCGGGGTAGAGCATAGATGCACTTCCTTACCGTTTTCTTTTATTATAGCGCCCGTTAGAAGAATATTCAATGATCGAGGGTATGAGATATGCTTTGCGATTCTCTACCACTTAGATCAGGGTGACGACTCGCATGATGTCAGCCTTGCGCAGTTTGCCACAACAATGCATCCTTTCAGTCGGTATTCAGCCAATTTTAGCTCTAGTTAAACATGAACGTTATCGGGAAGAAAACAACAGCATTTATATTTCGAACAATAGGAGCGGAACCTTGAAAAGAGACTCTACGCTTATTGTTGAACGAGTGGGAAAGGTGTATTTGATATACAAAAACCATTCCGAGATTTGTAAGACCTTTGCATTGATTTCGTTCGTTTGTTAGAGTAAAATAAAAATGGTTTATTATAGACTGCCACATCCGTGAATGAGCGATGTTGAGGGTTACTATGGAATACGTATCAATTAAACAAATCTCTGAAAAATGGGGCGTTTGTGCAAGACGAGTGCAAACCCTATGTACAGAAGGCCGTATCAAAGGAGCACAGCGCGTTGGACATCAATGGATCATTCCGGCAGATGCTTCAAAACCAAAAGATGCTAGAGTCAAGAGCGGAAAATACATCAAATCGAAGAATGAAAATGGAGAAGATATAGATGAACAGAAAACCATATAGTGCAGGAGCCGTGAAATTTTCATTCTGGTTTATTGAATTTCGGAAAACGGTCCAGTTGCTGGCAGAGGGCAAGAGCTTTTCGGATATTAAGCTCCTGAACGAGCAGGAAAACATTTATAGTGCATCCACAAAGGCGCGGGCGCAGATGATCTACTCTACCGTCACGGCACGCATAAAGATGCTAGACCCCAGCTTTTACCCGGTTTTCCTGAGCAGCGATATTGCAACGCAGAAGATGTTTGCGCTGGTAGCAGCACTTGCACACGATACGCTTTTCTTTGACTTTGTGTACGAAGTAGTGCGGGAAAAGATGATTCTTGGAGTGGACGAATTGACCGATGCGGATATCCGGGTGTTCTTCAAGGACAAGCAGGCGCAAAGCGAGAAAGTAGCAGCCTTTCAGGACTACACGCTACATCGGCTGGGAGCGGCATACAAAACGCAGCTCTACGAGGCAGGAATGCTGGACGGAAACAAGGGCAGCTCACGCAAGATCCTGCGCCCGATTTTGGACATTGCGCTGGAACGCTGGCTGCAAGACAATGGATATGCCATTATGGTCAATGCGCTTACGGGGGTAAGATAAGATGGAAACTGTGAATGGATGCCTGAGCGACCGGCTGGATGAGATGGAAGCGGCAATCCGGAAAACGTCCTTCCGCAAGGGAACCGGCAGAGCCAACGAGGTGAACTACTGGGTTTTCGACTATCCACCGGAAAAAGAGCTGGAAGTTCGTGCTCGAATCGAGTATATGAAAGGCAAAAATGCCCGTGGCGATGATGACTTTGATCTGGTGGTATTTGATCTCTACGATGTCATCATTGATTTTCTGGAGAAGAAGCGCTTTTTGGAAAAGTGTTATGATTTTGAAAAGAAAAACGGGATGGAGCGGATCACCAAAGCGGTTACCAACGCCATGAAGATCAATGACAACGACAGCCTCATCGTGCAGTATATCAAGGAACATACGCCGGAGAACGCCATCGTGTTTTTGACGGGTATCGGAAAGTGCTATCCGATTTTGCGGTCCCATAAGGTTCTGAACAACCTGCATCAGGCATTTGTCCGCTGCCCGGTCGTAATGTTCTTTCCGGGCACCTACAACGAACAGGAACTGATTTTGTTCAACGAGATCAAGGACGATAACTATTACCGGGCATTCCGGCTGGTGAAATAAAGGGAGGATACAGTAGCTATGCAGATCAAGGAGATGTTCCGTAAGGAGATCGACCGTGAACTTCAGGGTGTTATCGTAGTCGGTCAGGGCGCAGAGACCAATGTTGCACAGGAACTGGAAGAGTATGTGGTGACCCGTGAATTGCAGCGGCACTTTGCGGATTTTTTTGCGGCTTATAAAAAAGGTATTCTGGGCACCACGCCGAAAATGGGCGTATGGATCTCCGGCTTCTTTGGAAGCGGTAAATCTCACTTTTTGAAGATCCTGTCCTACCTGCTGGAAAACAAGCAGGTGGGCGACAAGCACGCACTGGATTTCTTTATCGACGATAAAAAGATCACAAACCAGATGGTTCTGGCAGATATGAAGCTGGCAGCAGATACGCCGACGGATGTGATTCTGTTCAATATCGACTCCAAAAGCGAATCCAACAGCAAGGAGAACAAGGATGCCATCGTGAACGTGTTCCTGAAGGTGTTCAACGAGATGCAGGGCTTCTGCGGCTCCATGCCCTACCTTGCGGATCTGGAACGCCACCTTGCTGAGGCAGATCAGCTTGCTGCGTTTAAGGAAAAGTTTGAGGATGCCTACGGCGATGCGTGGGAGGATTCCCGGCAGGACTTTGATTTTATTCAGGACACCGTTGTGGAGGTTCTGGTGGAAATGGGCTTTATGAGCGAGCCCGCAGCCCGCAACTGGTGCGAAAAGGCAACGGAGCCCTATCAGATCAGCATCGAGGACTTTGCCAAGCGTGTGAAGGCTTATCTGGATAAGAAGGGCAGCAACCACCATGTTGTCTTTCTGGTGGATGAGATCGGTCAGTATATCGGCGATGACTCCAAGCTGATGCTGAACCTCCAGACTGTGACAGAGGAACTGGGCAAGGAATGTCAGGGCAAGGCGTGGGTCATTGTGACCTCTCAGCAGGATATCGACTCCATCACCAAGGTGAAGGGCAACGATTTCTCCAAGATTCAGGGCCGCTTTGATACCCGTCTGTCTCTGTCTTCCGCAAACGTGGATGCCGTTATCAAAAAACGTATTCTGGAAAAGACCGACACTGCAGCCCAGAGCCTGCGGCTGATCTACGATCAGAAGGGCACCATCATCAAGAACCTTATTATTTTCAACGACGGTGTGGAGAAAAAGCTGTATGCCAATGCGGAGGATTTTGCAGAGGTGTACCCCTTTGTGCCCTATCAGTTCAACCTTCTGGCAAGTGTGCTGACCAGCATCCGTACCCACGGTGCATCCGGTAAGCATCTGTCCGAGGGTGAGCGCTCTATGCTGGCACTGTTCAAAGAGTCTGCCATGCAGCTGATGAACGAAGAAACCGGTGCCATCGTGCCGTTCCATAAATTCTACGATGCACTGGAAAACTTCCTTGACCACAGCCACAGCAGCGTGATCATTCGTGCCTATGATAACAGCTACATCAACCCGGAAAAGAAGGAAAAGGACGTCTTTGCCATCAACGTGCTGAAGACCCTGTTCCTGATCAAATATGTGGTGGAGATCGAGGCAAATGTGGACAACATCACCAGCCTGATGATCTCCAACATCGACGATGACCGCCTTGCTCTGAAAGCAGAGGTAGAGGAAGCCCTGAAGGTGCTGATGCGCCAGATGCTGATCCAGAAAAACGGCAGCGTCTATGTGTTCCTGACCGACGAGGAGCAGGAGATCAACAACGAAATTGAAAAAGAAAACGTGGAGATGCCGGAAGTCCTTACCAAGATCGCAGAGATGATCTTTGAGGACATCTTCCCCAGCAAAAAGTACCAGTATCCGGCATTCGGCGGACGGTATACCTTCCCGTTCAACCAGACGGTGGATGACCGCCCCTACAAGGCAAACCAGAGCTACGATATCGGGCTGCGTGTGCTGACCCCGTGGTATGATGGCGGCGTGGAGGACTCTACCCTGCGGATGATCTCCGGGCAGGGCAAGGAAGTGCTTGTGGCACTGCCCAACGATGATTCTTTCCTGACCGAAATGCGCGCCTACCTGAAGATCGAGCGCTTCCTGCGTAAGAATACCTCGGTACAGCTTGCAAAGTACGAGGCCATCAAGGAAGCAAAGCGGGTGGAGATGCGGGAACGCAACAGCAACGCCAAGCTCTACCTGACCGAGGCACTGAAGGATGCCACCATCTATGTAAACGGCGATGTGCTGCGTACCTCCGGCAAGGAAGTGAACAGCCGCATCAACGAGGCAATCGGTCGTCTGGTGCAGACGGTCTACCATAAACTGTCCTACATTACCGCCCCCATGGGCGAGACCGACATCCGCAAGCTGTTCCGCAGCAGCAACCAGCTCTCCCTCACCTTGGAGGACAGCTCTGAGGCAAATGTCCATGCGTTGGATGACGTTCTGCAATTTATCGGCGGCAACTCCCGGATGCACATGAAGACCTCCATGAAAACCATCAAGGATCGGTTCATGAAAGCTCCCTACGGTTTTGTGGAGGACGATGTGCAGTGGCTGGTGGCACGGCTGTTCAAACGGGGTGACCTTGCCTTTACGGTGAACGGCGAAAGCGTGAACGCCAACAACCGCACCGAGGAAGAGCTTGTGGGCTACATCACCAAAAAGCAGTTTGTGGACAAGCTGCTGATGGAGGTTCGTGTCCGGGTGCCGGAAAAGCAGAAAAAGGCTGTCCGCACCATTATGAAGGAACTGTTCAACGTGCTGCCCACGGCAGAGGACGAGGACACCATGATGAGCGAGTTCCGGCACTACTGCGAGCGCACCATCACCTCCATCGACCGTCTGGAGCCCCGGTATCAGCTTTACGCCTACCCCGGCAGACAGGTCCTTGCCGAGGGCAAAAAGCTGATGAGCAGCCTGCTGCAGATCAATGCTCCGCTGGAATTTTTCAAGGAAGTCAGCGACGGGCAGGACGAGCTGCTGGATTTTGGCGAGGACTTTGAGCCGGTGCAGAAATTCTTCAGCCCAAACAGCGAGCAGGAGCAGATCTTCCGCCGTGCACTGGATATGCTGGGCATTTACGATGACAGCAAGACCTATATCGTGAACACCGCACTGGAAGATGTTGTCCGGCAGATGCGCAGCATCGTGGGCATGAAAACACCCTACCGTGAGATCCCCAAGCTGCCGGAGCTGCGGGAAAAGTTCATGTCCCTGTACAACGAGATTCTGGAAGAACAGTCTGCACCGGTGGTAAAGGCCATCAAGGACGACCGCAACCGTGTGTTGGAGGTGCTGAACGACAAGCCCTACAAGGACGCAAAGCACAGTGGCTACATGGAGCGGTTCGAGGAGCTGTTGGACGGTGCCGTACACTGCAACAATGTGTCGGTGCTGCGCAGCTATCAGGATAAGTCCGATGCGCTGAAGATCCGCCTGCTGAACGAGATGGTAGACGAGGACAACCGCTTGGCACAGCAGGCACTTGTACAGGCAGAAGCGGAACAGAAGCGTTTGGAAGAGGAAGCCCGCAAGCGTGGCGAGACCGTCACCGTGCCGCAGCCGAAGGTCCAGCAGCCTGCCGTCAAGGTGCGTACTACCAAGAATCTCTCCATCAAAACGGTGGCGCGGGCAGCGTCCTGGCGGTTGGAAAATGCAGCCGATGTGGACAAGTACCTGTCTGCCCTGCGGGAAAACCTGCTGAAAGAGATCGCGGATGATTCCATCGTGAATGTGGAACTGTGAGGTGTATATGTCAGAAATTTCATTTGATATAACGATGAAAGGTGACAGAGAGGGATATGTCACCTTTGAGTGCCCGTTTTGTGGTTCATCGTTTGGCTTGAGAGCTGATGAAGTAAAGAATGACGAAGGAACATTGGACAAAATCTATTGCCCATACTGTGGATTGAACAGCGTCTTTAATGCATTTCTGCCGCAAGAGGTAATGAAACAGGCGCAAGAATTTGCGTATAATTACGCGGTGGAACAGCTTAATCAGGCGTTTGGAAAGATGGCCAAGTCGGTAAATCGGCGTCACGGAATTGTTAAGATGACGTATAAACCATTGAAGAAAAAAGAAGTTTCAGAACTTCATAGCCATGAAGGAATGGAAGAAATTTTTGAATGTAAAAACTGCAATCACCATGTAAAGGTGCTTTACGCTACCGGTGAGACTTTGGTGTATTGTCCATATTGTGGGGTGAATACATGATGGAATATCAAGAACTTGTAATTTTAAATAGAGACTTTAGAGATTATACGAGTAATCTCATGAACAGCAATTATGAAAATGCGAGCGTTAATCTTATACGTTTTATGAATTTTGTCGAAGAGAATGCTATAATACATGATATTGTGCATGATGTTGTTGATACAACGGAGTTTGATTTCAAAGAATGTTTTATAATGGATGCAGGAAGCCTGCAAGTAAAAATCCCAATAAATGAAAAACAACAGATTAAAGCAATTTACGATTATATGTGGTATATCATTAAGGATAAAAAAGGAAATGTGGAGTTTCAAGCGCTAAACTATCCGTGCAGTAGTTCAAAATGGGTGGATATGTTGCACCACTTCTTTTCAAATATTGTTGGACCATTTAGCGACTATATTAAACATGAATTGGAAAAGAGGCTTATAGTTTTAAAAGGAGATACGCAACCAGTGATTACGATGACCCAGAACATTGAAAACGTAAATGGAAATGTTGTGCAGCAGCAAAGTGGAAATATCACCATCAACACAAACAATAATGGCGTCTCCGGTGAAGATTTGAACGGTTTGATTGAAAAAATTATCTCCTCTCTGTCTGAAATCAAGGATGTTGACACTGAAGAAGTGGACAGTGTAAAGGATGATCTCGAATCATTGCAGGAGCAGATTCAGTCTCCCACACCTAAAAAGAACCGGATGCAGAAAGCCTTAAATGGCGTTCAGAAATTCTTTAGCGATTTTGGCATGAAAGTGGCAGTTACAGTAGCAGCAAAAGTGGTTACCAGCCAAGATTGGACTGCACTGATCCAACAAGCACAACTGTTTATCGGAAACTTATAATATGAGGATGGAATGATGAACAAAACAGCCATTAAAAGCTTTGCCATCTGGGCACGGAACAAGCTGATCGCAGATATCTGCTACCGTGCCGGTCTGATAGGCATTACTGAAAAGGGCATTGCAGACCCCCTGCCCCAGAGTACGCTGGACGCCCAGTTCTACGATATTGGCGCAGCGGAGCCGTATCTGGTGGCAGGCGAGGCCATCAAGCAGCGGCGGCAGCTGGTTGAGGTGATCCGGGATAAGGAAAAAAACTCTGACTACCGGACTGCCTATCAGTATGTTATGGAGGAGGTTGCCTATACATGGTTCAACCGCCTGATCGCTGTGCGGTTCATGGAGGTCAACGACTATCTGCCCTCCCACCTGCGGGTGCTTTCCTCCGAGAGCGGCAAGGTGGAGCCGGATCTGGTCACCACCCCCTTTGATGCCGAGCTGCCCTTTACCGCCGAGGAAGAAGCCCAGATCATCCAGTGGAAGCAGGACAACAAGCTGGACGAGCTGTTCCGCTTTTTGTTCATCAAGCAGTGCAATGCGCTGAATGAGATCCTGCCCGGTCTGTTTGAAAAGACTACCGACTACACCGAAGTCCTGCTGAACCTTTCGGTGGTGGATCAGGAGGGCGTGGTGTACAAGCTGACCCACGATATCCCGGAAAAGGACTTCAACATCGAGCAGGGCGGTCAGGTGGAGATCATCGGCTGGCTGTATCAGTACTACAACACCGAGCCTAAGAAAGCTGCTTTTGAAAAGAACGGCAAGATCACCAAAGAGGAGATCCCGGCGGTGACCCAGTTGTTCACCCCGGATTGGATCGTCCGCTACATGGTGGAAAACAGCCTTGGCCGCCTGTGGGTGGAGGGTCACCCGGACAGCGACCTGCAGAAAAACTGGAAGTATTATCTGGACGAAGCCCCGCAGGAGCCGGAGGTGCAGGCAAAGCTGGCGACGATCCGCAAGGAGTACGCCGCCCTGAGCCCGGAAGACCTGACCCTTATCGACCCCTGCATGGGTTCCGGGCATATTCTGGTGTACGCCTTTGACGTGCTGATGCAGATCTACGAAAGCGTGGGCTACAGCCAGCGGGATGCCGCCAAGAGCATTCTGGAACACAACCTCTACGGTCTGGACATTGATGACCGTGCCTATCAGCTTGCCTATTTTGCCGTGATGATGAAGGCACGGCAGTACAACCGCCGCATCCTGAACGGCGAAAACACCTGCCACGTCTATGCCATTCAGGAGAGCAACTCCATCAACCGGGCTCACTTCAAGTTTTTTGGGGCGGGCCTTTCGGACTTGGAAAAGAACACCGCCAAAATGCAACTGGAGGGTCTGCTGGATATCCTCACCGATGCCAAGGAGTACGGCTCCATCCTCAATGTACCGGAGTATAACTGGGACCTGCTGCGCCGGTTTGTGGGCGGTATCAACGATGAAGCACAGGTTTCGTTTGAGAATGCCGGTGTGGAGCAGACCGCAGAGGAGCTGCAAAAGCTCATCGACCTTGGCGAGACCATGGCACGGAAGTATTGGGTCACCTGCACCAATCCCCCTTATGCCGGAACCAGCAACCTGAGCGCAAACGTCAACAACTTTGTCAAAAAGAACTACCCGGACAGCAAGGCCGACCTGTTTGCCGTGTTTATTGAGCGTTGCCGTGCTATGACCGCCAACAATGGTTTTCAGGCAATGATCACGCAGCATAGTTGGATGTTTATTGCTAGCTATGAAAATTTGAGGAAAAAATTGCTCAGAAGTAATATTGTGAATTTGGTTCATTTGGGAGCACGTGCATTTGATGAAATACAAGGGGAAGTAGTGCAAACGGTAGCATTTGTGCTTTGTAATAGTGCGGTATGTGGGTATGAAAATCTATATGTAAGGCTGTTGGAAGGAAAAACAGAGGAAGAAAAGCGGCTAGGATTTTCAGAAGAAAAAAATAGATACATTCTAAGACAGGAAATATTTGGGAAAATACCGAGATGTGAGTATGTCTATTGGGTGAGTGATGCGTTGGTGGCTGACTTTGAAAATTACAAGAAAGTTCGAGATTTTTGCACTGTTCGTAATGGATTGACGACAGGTGACAATGATAGATTTTTGAGGTTGTGGTTTGAAATAGATGAAATGCAAGAAGGAAAAAAATGGTTCCCGTGCAATAAAGGCGGTGCATTTCGCAGATGGTATGGAAACAAGGACTATTTAATTAACTGGCAGGATGATGGATATGAATTGAAACATTTTTATGATTTGAAAACTAAAAAGTTGAGATCAACATTGCGAAATATTGATTTTAATTTTAGAAGTTCTATTGTTGTTGGACATGTGGCATCTGGAGATTTGCCGTATCGACTGGTTGATAAAGGGGCAATCTCAGAAAGTGCAGTAAATAGCATTTATACATTAGATGATAGAATAAATTTGAAATATATGCTCGGTGTTTTTAATTCAAAACCATGTAATTATATTTCTAGGATGCTTAGTCCTACACTTGGAGTATCGCCAGAAGATGTTCTGAATATCCCAGTACCCGAAGTAGAGAAGATGGACTTCATAGAAATTGTGAACGATAATCTTTGTTTATCAAAAGAAGACTGGGACTCTTTTGAAACAAGCTGGGATTTTAAGAAGCACCCGCTGGTGTGAGGTTTGTTTATGACGTTATTTGATTTGTATAATACAGACACGAAGTCGTATTACGACATCCAATATATTGCAGATAAACTTTTTCCGGGTACATCGGCAGAAGATGAAGCACGGGAATGTGAACGCTTTTTATATGAACACTATATGGAGGGAAAAAAGCTGGAATTGCTTCGCGGCGACTTGTACAAACAGTACGAAAAGAAGGGAAAACATGTTCATTCTGCATCCCTCTATCTGCTGGGTAAGGCTCTGATGCCCTGCTTTCAGGAGAAACTGAATGCGGCATTGTCTGCATTTCTTCCAAATTATGAGGCATGGAACGATGGTTCACGTGACCTGCTGTATACATGGTATCTTCCTTCGATGTTTCATGATTATGCAAGCTGTATAGAGCTTGACATGATACAGCCGGGCGAAGTGGAACAGTTGAACTATGCAAACCACCGCAATTTATTGGATTCGCATCTTAAAAATCAGGGGATACAGTATTCGCTGTATGGGGATTATCCATATCATGTTTCATCGGTCCCTGTCCGCTTTTCGCAGGAATTGGTCGCGGATTATTTTTATTATCGATCCTGCGAGGGTAGCTGTGAGCATGGAATCCTTGCGGGATATTTGTTCTTCGACCATTTTGTAAAACTTTTTCGGAAAAAAACAAAAAACGCAATATTTGAGAAAGATGGAAATTGTAGAGCATTCGGCTTGACATGGAATAAAGAATTAGTTTCCTATGCAGCGTATGCCGCAGATGCGATCATCTGTCATAATATCTGGATGGCTGGACCAGGTGAAAAGGAAAAATATGAGAAGTATGGTCTTGGCCAACTGCTGTGGAATGACCACCCGGAAAACAAATTGAATATCAACAAGTATCCCCTGCAATTCATGCTTTGCCTGTTGGATACGATTGAGCCAACGAAGCGCTTTACCTCGATGCTTGCATATGAAATATTACATAAAATCTCCATTTTGGAAGATGCGGAGAAGAGCGGATTTACGATTGCATGGAAAGACCTTTCAACGGAAAACGGTGAGTTCGAGAATTGGCATAAGAACATCATGGGACTGAAAGATTGGATGGATGTCGAGTGCAAAGCAGATGACAGTAACAGCATGATTCAAATTAAATGGTGCTAAAAGGTGTGATATACTATGGGAAAACTCATCGCAGATAAATTTGCCGCATGGCAGGAAGAATGTGAGCAGCGTTTTCAGAAACTGAAAGCCAATGAGGAAGAACTGAACCGCATCTTTATTGATATTTACGGCTTGCAGGACGAACTGACCCCGGAAGTGGAGGACAAGGACGTGACTGTGCGCCGTGCCGACCTGACCCGCGAGATCAAGAGCCTGCTCAGCTATGCCGTGGGCTGCATGTTTGGCCGCTATTCTACCTACAAAGAAGGATTGCTGTTTGCAGGGGAACCGTACTCTCTGAAAGCGTTTGTGGATAAGCTGAATGAGAGACCGGGGACTATTTCCGAGGAAGAAGTAGAGCGAGCATATCATCACGAGGGAGCAATTTTTGAAGAGATGTTCTTTCCGGATGAGGATAACGTCATCCCCATTACCGACGAGGAGTATCTGGAGGACGATATCATTGCCCGCCTGTGCAACTGGCTGAAGGTGGTGTACGGTGCCGATACGCTGGAAGCAAACATGGATTACATTGCCAAGGCATTGGGCAACAAGGGCACCACCAGCCGGGAGGTCATCCGCAACTACTTTGTGAACGACTTTTTCAAGGATCACTGCCAGACTACTCGGTCACCGGTTCCGGCAAGCGCCCCATCTACTGGCTGTTCGACAGCGGCAAGCAGAACGGCTTTAAGGCACTGGTCTACCTCCACCGCTACACCCCGGATACCATCGGCACCCTGCGTGTGGACTATCTGCACAAGATGCAGCGTGTGTATGAATCCGAGATCAACCGGATGCAGGACATGATGGACCACACCACCAACGCCCGGGAAGCCGCTGCCGCCTCCAAGCGCAAGGACAAGCTGACCAAGCAGTTGAAGGAGTGCCGGGACTACGACGAAAAGATCAGCCATCTGGCACTTTCTCGCATTGCGCTGGACCTCGACGACGGCGTAAAGGTGAACTACCGCAAGCTCCAGACCGCCGCCGATGGCAAGTTCTACGAGGTGCTGGCGGATAGCAAGAACATCATGGCGAAAGAGAAGAAATGAGGGAGTACTATGAGTTTCAGAATTCAGTCGCTTCATCTTAAAAACTACGGGAACCTGCCGGAGTTCCACTGCGAAAAATTTACCGGGTTGAATCTGATCATTGGCGAAAATGCCACCGGCAAGACTTTTTTGCTGAAATCGCTCTATTCGGCTGTTCGTGCTATGGAGGATTACAAGCGTGGCGATGATATCCGCCCGATGGTGGATATCCTTTCGGATAAGCTGCGCTGGACCTTTCAGGCAGATAAACTGGGCGACCTTGTCACCCGTTCGGCAGCCGAGGGCTTGACCTTCAAAATGCAGTCTGACCAGCAGGATATGGCGCTGGAGTATCAGTTTTCTCAGAGCGCAGCCACCAAAGTGGGCAGCGCAACGGCACCTGAATCTCCCAAGGTTGGCAACTCTATCTTTCTGCCTGCAAAAGAAGTGCTGTCGCTGTTCTCCATCATTCTTAAATCCCGTGAGGTGGATCGAAGCTTCGGCTTTGATGATACCTACTATGATCTGGTAAAAGCACTTCAGATCGCACCGTCTAAGGGCAAGAACTTTATGGCTTTTGCGGAGGCTCGGAAAGAGCTGAGCCATGTGGTAGACGGTAAAGTGGATTTTGACAACGTCTCCGGCAAGTGGTACTACAAAAATTCCAGCGGACAGAAATTCTCCATCGGTGCTACCGCAGAGGGCGTAAAGAAGATCTCCATTATGGATCGGCTGCTGGCAAATGGCTACCTGAGCAAAGATTCGGTGATCTTTATTGATGAGCTGGAATCGGCTTTGCATCCTACAGCGATCTGTGAGTTTCTGGATATGCTGGCACAGGTGTCCAAGGAAATGGGCATTCAGGTGTTCATCTCCACACATTCCTACTTTGTCATCAAGAAGATGTACCTGATCGCACTCAAGCAGCCGGAAGCTGTCACCTGCATTTCTCTTAGCAAGGGGCAGGAGCCGCTGATCTGCAACCTCTATGACGGTATGCCCGACAATTCGATCATCCAGACGTCCATAAAGCTCTATGAACAGGAAATCGACGAGGAATTGTAAAAAATGAAAATTACAGAATCTGATCTGGAATTTGGAGAATACGATGAAGCCAATGTGTTTCATGTTGAGGAAAGCAAGCAATACAAAGAACTTAATAGCAGCTTTCAATCGAATGAAGGCGATAAAAAAGGTCTCTCTACCTGCGAATTTGTTTTGTTGAGAAATGGGGCACTTTGCTTCATTGAGGCAAAGTCGTCCTGTCCCAGAGCATTAAGAGAAAATCTTTCCGAGGAAGACAAAGCTAAAAAGAAAAAAGACTACGATAGATTCGTGCGTGAAATCAGCGAAAAAATGAAAGATTCCATAGAGCTTTTTGGCACGATTCTTCTGAAGCGGCATGAACAAACGGGATTATCGGAAGAAATGTATGAGGCAGGACTTGCAGGAAGTCAGATCAAGCCGATTGTGGTTGTGAATACCAAGGGAGCAGGATGGAATCCAGACCCGGAAGTTCAGGATTCCATTCGAGGAAAGTTGGGACCGATCACAAAAATGTGGAATATGCGTCCAATTTTGATCATTAACGAAATAAAAGCCAGAGAAAAACATCTGATCGTTTAAGAAAAACCTACATCAAAAAGGACAACCGTATGGCCGAATTAAACCTAAAACAAATCATAGACCGTCTGAATGCAGAGTTTACCGGCGATACCCGCAAACTGGTGTTCTGGTACGATGACAAGGCAGACTTTGCCGAGGATCTGGAAAACGTGGAACTGGAAAATGCAAAGATCTACCGCCTCCAGCCCGATAACCAGTTCTATACCAAATACTTTCTGGAACGGGTGGACACCACCACCAATTACCTTGTCTACGCCCCGTTCCCCAAGCCCGATGTGCGGGAAAACCACTTGGAGGACACCCTGCTGTACTCCCGGCGGTTCTTTGCCGACCGTGCCTCGCTGCTGTCGGTAGACCTTGGTATTGAGGAGAAGTATAAGCCTATCCTCGAAAAGCACATCAAGTTCTTTGCCGATAAAAAGCGCACCCAGCGGTTCTACGATCTGGAGATCGAGAACTTCAACGAGGAGAACATCTTCACCGGGCTGCTCAGCGCCATCTGCAAAGCACGCACCTGCTCCTTTGAGGAGGTGGTGCGTATCGTGCTCACGGAGAGCAGCCTGTCGGAGAATGTCTACTTGCAGCAGTTTGAACAGTACGACCTGCTGCCGTCCTTCTGGCGGCTGTGCGAGCAGCATTTCGGTTATACGGACGTAAAACCCACACTGGAACGGCTGCTGGTGACCCTTTTCGTCACCTATACCGCCCGCTATGTGCAGACGGAGCTGCCTGCGGCGTGGAAGTCCTTTGTCTCCTACAAGGCAGGCAACATCATTGCCTTCCTCGACAGCCTGATGAACAGCGTCCTCTACCGGGATAAGTACGATGAACTTTCGGATCATGTGGCAAAGGGGCTGAACGTCTATCAGGCGTTCTCCGGCTGCCGTGCCGATGATCTGGTGGAGTGCGATACCTTCCTTGCAGTGGATCAGGTGCTGGTCAAGTGGCTGATGGGGCGGCTCCTTGCCGAGGATACCGGGGCAAAGCTCAACGAGCTGACCATCCCGGAGGTGTGCGAAAAGCGTGCCAAGATGCACTTTGGCAGAAAGACCGACAAGACCTACCAGTTGCTGCAAAGCGCCTATTGCATGGTGCAGGCGGCAAACTATCGCAGCGCCGAGGGCTTCAAAGCAATTGTGGACCGGTATCTGTCCGCAGATCATCAGATAGACCAGCAGTACCGGAAGTTCTACTTCTATTACGACAAGCTGGAAAACACCGAAGCTTTTGAGCCGCTGCGGGAACTGGTGGAGAACATCTACACCAACGAATATCTTACCACCCTTCTCCCGGCTTGGAACGAGGGGCTCCGGCAGGAGGAAGCTTTGGCAGTGCTGCCCTTGCAGCGGGATTTCTACAACGCCAACCTGCGCTACGCCAAGGAGCGTACCGTGGTCATTATCTCCGATGCTATGCGGTATGAGGTAGGGCAGGAGCTTTTTGCCCGGATGCAGGATGACCCCAAGTGCTCGGCGCAGTTGAACGTGCAGTTGGGCGTGCTGCCCTCCTACACCCGGCTGGGCATGGCTGCGCTTCTCCCGCACCGCACGCTGGAAATGACCGATGACTTTCAGGTTCTGGTGGATGGCACCCTCTGCGATACGCTGGCAGGGCGTCAGCAGGTGCTGCAAAACTATGTGCCGGACAGTGTCTGCATCCAGTTTGACGAGATCAAGAGCATGAAGGTGGCAGACCTGCGGGATGTCCTCACCAAGCGGCAGGTCATCTATGTGTACCACAACCAGATCGATGCCCGTGGCGACAAGCCCAACACCGAGGATGAGGTGTTCAATGCCTGTGAGGAAGCCGTGCAAGAGATTATGGATCTGATCCGCCGCATCAATGGCAGCGGAAATACCCATCACTTTATCGTAACGGCAGACCACGGCTTTATCTACAAGCGGGATAAGTTGTCCGAGAGCGAGAAGATCGCAGGCAAGAGCATGGAAAATGCTTTTGTCAACCGCCGCTTTGTGGTGTCCGCTGCTCCGCTTCAGGATGACGGCATCGGGCACATGAGCATGGGCGCAGTGCTGGGCAATCAGGATGCCAAGGTGGTTTCCTACCCGGTCAGCAGCAACGTGTTCAAGGTTGCCGGGGGTGGTGCCAACTACGTCCACGGCGGTTCCTCGCCGCAGGAGATGCTGGTGCCAGTGCTGGATATCAAGATGGAGCGTGGGCATCAGGAGACCAAGAATGCAGAGATCGCACTGGTCAGCATTCTCCACAAGATCACGAATCTGATCACCTCCATGGATTTTGTCCAGTCGGAAGCCGTCAGCGATACTGTGAAACCGGCAAAGTACCGGGTGTTCTTTATCTCGGAGGATAACGAGAAGATCTCCAACGAAAATACCTATGTGGCAGACAACCGGGAACTCAGCGCACAAAAGCGCATTTTCCGGCTGCGTTTTACCTTTAAGAACAAGAAGTACGACAAGGATAAGCAGTATTATCTTGTGGTCTATGATGAGGATACAGGTCTGGAACAGTGGCGGCATCCGGTGATGATGGATATTGCCTTTGCAGACGATTTTGGCTTTGGATTCTAACAAAAAGGAAGGCGGGTACACCGTATGCTAATGATGGATCAGGCAGCAGAGGGAAACCGGGAAGAACTGCGCCGGAAACTGCGGGAAAACTTTGATGGTCGCATCGTCCGCAAGGATCTGACCAAAAAGATCAAGGAAGGTGCCAACGTACCGGTCTATGTGCTGGAGTTTCTGCTGGGGCAGTATTGCAGCTCGGACGATGAGGAAATCATCGAGCAGGGCGTGCAGAACGTAAAGCATATTCTGGCAGATAACTTTGTGCGCCCGGATGAGGCGCAGAAGGTGCTTTCTCAGTTGCGCCGGAACGGCAGCCACACCATTATTGATATGGTGACCGTGCATCTGGATATCAAGAAAGACTGCTTCTTTGCAGAGTTTTCCAATCTGGGACTCTCCAATGTGCCCATTACGGACGACTACCCGGAAAAATATGACCGTTTGCTCTGCGGCGGCATCTGGTGCATCGTTCAACTGGAATATGAATCCGAAGGTGACAGCAGCTTTGGTATGGAGGACTTTGATAGCGAACCCCGGCAGAAAAAACAGAAGGATGTTTCGCCTATCAGCATCCGCAAGCTGACCCCCATCCAGATGCCTCATATCGATATTGAGGAAGTACGCACCGGGCGGAAAGCCTTCACGCAGGACGAGTGGATGGATGTCATGCTGCGCTCTTGCGGTTATGAACCGGAGCAGTTGAACCAGCGGGAGAAATGGCTCCTTTTGGCTCGTATGTTGCCGCTGGTGGAGAACAACTTCAACCTCTGCGAGCTTGGACCTCGCAGCACCGGTAAGTCCCATATCTATAAGGAAATCAGCCCTAACAGCATTCTGGTGTCCGGTGGACAGACGACTGTGGCAAACCTGTTCTACAACATGGGACGAAAGACCGTTGGTCTGGTGGGTCTGTGGGACTGTGTGGCTTTTGATGAGGTTGCTGGTATCAAGTTCAAGGACAAAGACGGCATCCAGATCATGAAGGACTACATGGCCTCTGGTTCGTTTGCCCGCGGCAAAGAGGAAAAGGCAGCCTCGGCCTCGATGGTCTTTGTGGGAAATATTAACCAGAGCGTGGATGTGCTGCTAAAAACATCCAGCCTGTTTGACCCGTTCCCGCCTGAAATGGGAACAGACACTGCATTTTTGGATCGCTTGCATTGTTACATTCCCGGCTGGGAGATCCCAAAATTCCGCCCGGAGCATTTCACCAACGACTACGGCTTCATCACGGATTATCTTGCTGAGTTTATTCGGGAACTGCGTAAGGAGCAGTACGGCGATGCACTAGATAAGTATTTCCGCCTTGGTAAAAATCTGAATCAGCGTGATACGATCGCAGTGCGTAAGATCGTAGGCGGCTATGTAAAGCTGCTGTACCCGGACGGTGAGTTTACCAAAGAGCAACTGGAGGAGATCCTTGTCTTTGCACTGGAAATGCGCCGTCGTGTGAAAGAGCAACTGAAAAAGCTGGGTGGCATGGAGTTCTATGATGTGAATTTCAGCTACATTGATCTGGATACCTTTGAAGAAAAGTTTGTGCCGGTTCCCGAACAGGGTGGCGGTAAGCTGATCCCGGATGGAATGTGCAATCCGGGACAGATCTACACTGTTTCGCGTGGAAAAAGCGGCATGATCGGTGTGTTCCGGTTGGAAAGCCAGATGTTGCCGGGCAGCGGAAAGTTTGAACGCACCGGTCTTGGCAGCGACCGTGACTGCAGAGAATCCACCAACACAGCCTTCAACTTCCTGAAAGCAAATGAAAACCGCATCAGCGGAGGCATCAGCACTGCATCTAAAGACTACATCATCAATTATCAGGATCTGCAAGGTATTGGCATGACAGGAAAATTAGCATTGCCTACGCTGATTGCGCTGTGCAGTATTGCGCTTGGACGGCCAACAGTCAGTACCCTTGCTGTTCTGGGTGAAATTAGTATCAGTGGAACAATCTTGAAGGTAGATGAGCTTGCAAACAGTCTGCAGGTCTGCCTCGATAGCGGTGCAAAGAAGGTTCTGCTGCCGATTTCAAGTGCCGTTGATCTGGGGACTGTTCCACCGGAATTGGTGGGTAGCTTCAATCTGATCTTCTACAGCAGCGCAGAGGATGCGGTGTTTAAAGCGTTAGGAGTAGAGTGATAGGAGAGGGTACAAATGGCCATTGAGAGGGTAATCATTAAAAACTTTAAAAAATTCAAAGATCCGTTTGAAATTAGATTTAATGAAAACATCAACCTTTTAGTTGGTGATAATGAATCTGGAAAATCTACTATTCTTGAAGCTATTCATGTGGCCTTAATGGGTATATATGCTGGTCGAAATATTAGAAATCAACTGTCGGCATATTTGTTTAATAGAGAAATCGTTGCGGAATATCTGGCATCTGTGGAGATGAGACATCCGATTGCACCTCCGGAGATAATGATTGAGTTATACTTTAAGAGTGGGACATTGCCAGAATTTGAAGGAAATGGTAATTCCGAAAATATTGATGGTATAGAAGGAATTAAATTCTTGATTGGATTTTCTGATAAATTTAATGCGGAATATGAAAGTTTGCTTAAAACACAGAAACTCACAAGTTTACCCATTGAGTTTTATGAAGCAAGATGGTTCTCTTTTAGTCGAGATGAGAAAATGCCCAGATTCATACCAATACGATCTGTAATGATCGATTCATCAAATTACAGATACCAAAATGGATCGGATGTCCACATTTCTAAAGTAGTAAAAGATTTTCTTGAGCCAGAGGACATAACAGCAATAACACAAGCCCATAGAACTATGATAGATGAATTTGCACAAAATGAAGCAATTCGATCAATAAACAAAAAAATTAGTTCAGCTTCGACGATTATGGGCGGAAAGATATCATTAAGTGCGGATCAAGGGGTTCAGAACTCTTGGGAGTCAAGTTTGGTTACACAGGTAGATGGGATACCTTTTGTTCATGCGGGAAAAGGCGCGCAATGCATCATAAAAACGCAATTAGCTTTAAGCCATAAACAGGCAGAAAAGGCAAGTATTATTTTGATTGAAGAACCAGAGAGCCATTTGTCTTTTTCTCGTTTAAGTGAATTGATGAGCGTCGTTAAAAAGGCTGCCTCTGGTAGACAAATTATAGCATCAACGCATAGTAGCTTTGTCGCTAATAAACTTGGACTGGAAAATTTAATTTTGCTTTCAGGCAATAATTGCTGCTCGATGAAATCACTCAAAAAGGAAACTTTTGAATTTTTCAGAAAAGTGGCCGGTTATGATACTTTGCGCCTGATTCTTTGTAAAAGATCAATCTTGGTAGAGGGTGACTCAGATGAACTGGTTGTCCAGCGAGCTTATATGGATACTCATGAAGGACGTCTTCCTATCCAAGATGGAATAGATGTAATGACCGTAGGAGGAGTGGCTTTTAAGAGGTATCTTGAAATTGCACAGACGTTGAACAAAGCAACAGCTGTTGTTACGGATAACGATGGAGATATTGAAGCTGTTAAGAAAAAGTACAAAGAATATGAAGAAATACTGTGTATCCACATATGCGTTGATAATGTAGTAGATACAGGTGATTTAAAATTGTCAAATAAGGATTTTAATTACAATACATTAGAACCAAAAATATTGAAGGAAAATGGACGGGAAGTGATGAACAATATTTTTGGAACCAACTACAATACTGATGATGAGATGCACAAATATATGCACGCGCATAAAACGGATTGCGCAATAGCAATTTTTGAATCGGCTACGAAAATTAAATATCCTGAATATATAATGAGGGCAATAAAAAATGAGTAGTCTAATTGTTGCGGCGGCAGGAGCGGGGAAAACAACATTTCTTGTAAGGCGAGCGTTGGAGATTTCTGAAAATATTTTGATAACGACTTATACTGACGCAAATGAACAAAGTATTAGAGAAAAATTCTATGAGGTAAATGGTTGCATTCCATCCAATGTGACTATTATTCCATGGTTTTCACTACTTATTAGGCATGGGATACGGCCTTATCAAAGCTATCTTATAACTAATAGAGTGTCTGGTGTATTATTAGTGAATAAAGCAGATAAAAACCTGTTGAAGCTAAAGGATACAAATGAGAAAAAATATGTGACAGCTTCAGGTAATATATATTCAAACATGATTTCAAAATTGTCATGCGTTTTGGATGATTTGTCAAAAGGCTGCGTTTTTCAACGAATACGAAAAATTTTTCCTTATGTTTTTGTAGATGAAATACAGGATTTTGCTGGATACGATTTAGAAGTCATAAGAAAACTACACGAGGTCGGCTGCAGCGTGACTTTAGTAGGAGATCCTCGTCAGACGACATATCGAACTCATTATGAGGCAAAATACAAAAAGTATGCAGGTGGAAAAATAATAAACTTTGTACAGGAGAACATTCCTGAAATGAACATTGATTCCACGACATTATCGACATCGTATCGCAACAATCAGATCATATGTAATCTTGCAAATAAGATGTATCCTGACATGGAGCCATGTGATTCCGCAATGAATGTAAAAACAGAACATGACGGAATATTTTGGATTGAAGAAAAGGATATTGATAACTACATGGAAACATATAAGCCAATGCAGCTTAGATATGACAGAAGAACCAAGGTAAATGCAAAGTTTAGGGTGATGACTTTTGGCTCGGCAAAGGGACTTACGTTCGATAGAGTTTTGATATATCCAACACAGCCAATGCTAACGTGGCTGTCAGGAAAATCAAAAGGACTGAAAGGCGAAAGCCTTTCAAAGTTTTATGTGGCAGTTACCAGAGCAAAGTATAGTGTGGGATTTATATATAAGACAAAGAAGGTCCCTTCGGAAATTATTGGAATAAAATGGACACCTAATATAGACGAATAGAATCGATCCAATAATTCCAGACTTTCTGACGAAATAGCCCTCCGGTAATGCAGTGAGATGATTACATTAAGGAACAACGCCTTACAGTCAACCAATGCGCATTTTTTTGTGTTAGTTGGAAATCTGAAAAAAGCAGTGGAATATGCACAGGGTTAGCGGTCCGATATGGAACATTACCTGAAAGATCCTCGCTGTGACATCTCCAACAATCGAGCGGAAAACAAGATCCGTCCCTTTTCAGCGGGAAGAGAGAACTGGCTGTTCGGTGATATGCCTGCCGAACCAAAAGTGAGTACAGTATGGTAGAAACAGCAAAGGCAAACAACCTTGCACCAATAGATTACATTCAGTTCCTTTTGAAAACCTGTTGGACATGGAAATTCTGATTCATCCGAAGATGCTAGGGGAAAACTCGTCTGGGTCTGGGATGATGTTGTGTAACAAGTAAAAATGAGACATACGATTTTTACGTCGGATGCCGATTGTTTTGGCGGGGACATGCTTTCACTGGGCGGATACTGATGTTTCACACTGTGGCCCAGAGCTGGCAATTGAAGAATGGAAAGAGCTGCACAGGCAAAAGAAACACTCTAAAAAATAAACCGTGCAGGGTAACATGATGCCACTCCACTCGGTTTTACTTAAACTAGAAATGCAATAGAAAAATGCGCTTGCTTCTGTGGATGGCAACTGGGTATATATCAGAGACTAAAAGCTTTTTGCATCTTGTTTTGCAGTAGAAAAGACGGTACAATAATAGAAAAGAAAGCGTGCACCAGTCAATAAGGTGGTGAAGACAATGAGCGAAGCAACAGTCTATCATATCATGCACATGGAAAAGTGTGTGGCACAAGTAAGCACGGCTGGTGAATGCAAAATTCACCTTAAAGATTTTATGCCATACGATTTAGTGCTGGAAGAATCGGATGATTTTGATGATCGAATCAATAATGTAACGAATTTCTATTATTGGTGTGCATCCCGTATGCTAACGCTGGATCGTACCTATGCGAAAGAGATTCTGAATAGTATAGGCGCACCTCAGAGTGTTACGGACCGTGAGCGCGCCCAGATTGCGCTTTCGTACCATTGCCTGTCACTGCTGGATGTGTTCTGGGTAAAAGGAGAAAAAGAGAATATCCTGTTTGAGGATATCAATCTCTACACACACTCTTTAAGCAATGCTCTTGTGGATATTGCACTGCGTGGGCATCAGATGGCTGTGACAAATGCCCATCTTTTGGCAAATGATTTGTCCACTGGCGGATGCTATCCTAAAGCGTGGGTGCGCAAGGATGATGGCTTCTATCTTTATAAAGATGGTGGACAAGATGCAGTTGAGCGTGAGGTGCTGGCAAGTAAGATCTGTCGATGCTTTGACTGTCATCAGGTTTTGTATGAGCAGGGGATGTTTGAGAACGAGCCGGTTTCCATCAGCAAAATTATGACCTCGCAGCGATATAGCCTTGTGACTTATGCAGCCTACGATGTCTACGGCACAAACCATGATTGGAACACGCTGGATAAAATTCTGGAACTGGATGCCCACGGATACTATATGATGAACATTCTGGATTATCTGGTGGGCAACACCGACCGCCATTGGGAAAACTGGGGGCTGTTGGTAGATAATGAGACGAATTAACCTATCCGGTTGCATGATCTGATGGACTTTAATAAGGCATTTCAGCAGTATGATACACTGGATGGAGCAAACTGCTTGACCGCTGGTAAACGGCATTTGAGCCAGAGAGAAGCAGCGATAGAGGCAGTTAAGAAAGCTGGCTTGAATCAGAATTGCTTTGTGGATGCGGCTGTATGGAATGAGCGTATAGAATGGAAATATATATTTCAAATGAGGCTGAGTGATTTGAAAAAGCCGCTTGTGTGAGTGTTAATTCAATTGTTTTATTATAAATAATATAAAAAATTATATTTGATGAATAACAATGTGAGGAATATAAGATGACACAAGAAGAATTGAACGCTGCAATCGAAGCGGATGGATATTGCAAAATGCGTGAAAAAATATCAGAGTTTGATAATCGTCTTTATCTGCAAGAGGTTGGATCTCGCTGCCCGTTATGCGGAAAATTGTTGATTGACCGAAAGCAGAAAAAGAAGGTGAAGCTCTTTGAAATAGCGCATATCTATCCCAATAGACCGACAGAAGAACAATATATGACCTTACAAGGATTACCAAGGCTGGGAGATAATTCGGAATCGTACGATAATAAGATAGCATTGTGTCAAGATTGTCATAAAACACAAGATTTCCATACTACTAAAGAAGATTATATAAACTTGTTGAATATAAAAAAAGAATGCTTACAAAGGGCAAATCTAAGCGAAATGACAAGATCCTTGGGACTCGAAGATAACATTCTGGATGTTATACAAAAACTTATAACAGTAAATGCATTGGAGTTAGAAAAACTTAACTATGAACCTGTTCCCATTGTGAAGAAGTTTTCGCCAGCAGAAGTGCTGTTAAAAATGAAAATTGAAGGTTATGTACAAGCTTTTTATCCATTGATCAATGATACTTTTAAAAATCTTGATGGTAAAGATGGATTTTATATGCAAGTATTATCTGAACAAATTAGAAGCTGTTTCATTAAGATGAGCAAAGCGAAGGCTGAAAAAACACAGATTTTTGAGTATATGGTAAAATGGATAAAGGAACGAACAAATGTAAAGTCACAAGAAGCTTGCGAAGCGATTGTAGCTTATTTCGTTCAAAATTGTGAGGTATTTAATGAGATTGCCGAGTAAAGTTACTTCATATAATGTGAGCATTATAAGTAAATTTTCAATTATTTTGGAGTCGCTGTCATACTCTAGTAAGAGTCCAAGGCAACTATATGAAGAACAGAAACAAAAATTTGAGGATGTAAATGAATATATAGAAGCGTTAGATGTGCTCTTTTCATTGGGAAGAGTCAAGTATGATGATACTTTAGGGGAATTGTATTATGTTAAGTGAAATTTTTTGTGATAAATTTTATCAAAAGACTATACGATTTGACGCAGGATTGAATGTGGTTCTCGGCACACCTGATGCAGACAATTCAATTGGAAAGTCAACTCTATTACTTATCGTTGATTATGCTTTTGGCGGTGATACATATGCAAGAGCATCAGATATAGTTAAAAATATAGGAGAACATAAAATAGGCTTTAAATTTCAGTTCGAGGATGGAGAACATGCTTTTTTGAGAGCGGTTCCTGATAGCACTGAAATTTGGAGGTGCGACTCTAGCTATAGTCCGCTAGATTTGGTTACAAAAGAGCAATTTACAGGATGGCTTTCAAAAAAATATGAATTGGATTTGTATCAACTATCTTTTAGAGATGCAGTTGGGCGATATATACGAGTGTATGGAAAAGAAAATTATGATGAAAAGCATCCGCTTAATGCAGCGCCTAAAGAATCAACCCAAAAAGCTAAAAAGGCATTGCTGAAATTATTTGATCGCTATAAAGTGCTTTCGAGTTATGAAAATATAGCAGATGAAGCAAAAGAAGAGTGCCAAACTTATAAAAAGGCTCAGGAAAACAATTTTATTGTAAGCATTGGAAAAAGACAATATGAGAAAAATAAAAAAGAAATTATAAAGAAGCAGGAGGAAATCGAAGAACTGACTCAAAAGTTAGATAAAGGGCTTTTAGATATAGATACTAGTACATCAGAAAGAGCAATCGGATTAAAAAGAGAGCTTACACCCAAACGGAGAATAAAAAGCAAATTGTGCAGTAAGATTGCTGTGTTAGATGAGAATATTAATTATAAATTTTCAGAAACGACAGAGTCATTTGAACAGCTGAAAAAATTTTTCCCTGATGCAAACGTTAAACACATTTCAGAGATAGAAGCTTTCCATAAGAAAATAGCTGTGATTTTTGATGCAGAGTTGCAGGAAGAACGAAAAAGAATGCAGAAGCAGTTGGATGAAGTGAATAAAGACATACAACTGCTAGAAGATGAGTTAAGTGGATTGGTGAAAAATCCGAAATTTTCAGCTATCGTACTTCAAAAACACGCTGAAATACTTTCACAAATTAAAAAAATGCAGCAAGAAAATGAGGCGTATCAGAAAAGAATAGTACTGGATGAAAGAAACAAAACAGCGCGTGAAAATCTAGAGAAAGTTCGGAAAGAGCAGTATGGTAGTGTTGAAGCTGCAATAAACAGTGAAATGAGACAAATAAATGCAACACTGTATTCGGAAAAAGTGAATCCGCCAATATTACATTTAGAGGAAGGTGGCTATGAGTTTTTTACGCAAGATGATACGGGAACGGGAATTGCATATAAGGGACTGGTTGTGTATGATTTAGCGATTGCTAGCTTGACGAAGCTTCCGATACTGGTTCATGATTCACTGATACTAAAGCAAATATCTGATGAAGCAGTCGAAAATATTTTAACCAGGTATATGAAAAGCGGAAAACAAGTGATTATTGCGCTGGATAAACAGGATTCTTATAGCGAGAGAACTGCGGAAATTCTAGAAAAGCAATGCGTGTTACATCTTGCTCCCAATGGTAGAGAGCTGTTTGGCCGTGCATGGAGTCGTCAGGAAACTCAATAATAAAATAATTAGTAAGGATTCAAAACTGCCGTTTGTAGCAGATCTGTAGCAAATCGAGCATACTTAACGAATCAACGTTCTAAAAACCGAAAAGTCATCATGCATCACACGCAGGGGGTCTGGGGTTCGAGTCCCTAATTCTCCACCATACAGTTCGTACTCGAACCCGATTCTTTATGAAAAAGGGTTCGGGTACGTTTTTTGTTTATCGGAGGTTTGCGTTTGCGACAGCAACAAACACCCCAGTGGGGTGTTTGAGCAACAGAATAGGCTACCAGGAAATCCCAAGTCGTATGACGTGGAATTTTTGTTTCGATCAAGGACTCGAATGGCATCCACGTAAAAAGTCTATAGCAAATGAGCCGGGAGCCTTCTGTAGATCAGAGGCTTCCGGCTCACTGCATATTCATGATAAAAGCAAAATTCCTGCCACCAGTACCATGTTGCAGGCAAAAAAACAGCGCGGGCAGTGCATCCACAAAGGCCGGCGAAAGAGTGAAATCGTCCGGGACAGGATCGTTTTGATTCATGTGATCGACCTTTGCATTTCTCCACGCAGCGCCGGAGAGACCTTTCTTGCTGAATTTCTGAAAAAGAGCAGCGCTTTTGCGCAAGATCGTCAACGCATTCTGCAGCAGGTCACGGGTCAATATCCAGCTCACGCAGAAGCAGCCGGAGGGAAGACGAGATGTTCTCGCGGTTCCACACGGCCCAAGCGGGAACGGTATCGTTTTCCAGCGGGATAAAGGTGAGATTTTTGTTGGCGGGCAGCTGAGCCAGCACCGGCTCGGCAAGGATGGTATAGCCGCCGTAGAAAGCCAGCTGCAGCATCAACTCCTCCATGGAATACGCAAATTTGATGTTCTGCGGGTCGCTGCCGTGGCGGGTGAGGACTTGCGCAAACTGGTTCCACAGCTCCCGGTCCATGGCGGGTACATAATATTGTTCGCTGGCAAGCTGGCTGCGGTGCAGGGACGCATAGCTGGACAGGTGGCTCTGGCGATTGAGCACTACGTACTGGCGCAGCTGGCCTACTTGAGCACGCAGCAGGGAGGGGGTATCCTCCAGCGGGACCAGCTCCAGCTGCAGGGCAAAGTCCAGCTTTTTCTGCTGCAGGCGTTTTTTCAGGGTGGGAAAATCCACCAGATGAAAGTGCAGCGGAATGGCAGGGTGCTGCTCCTTGAACAGCAGCAGCTTTTCCAGAATGGGCAGATTTTCCATGCCGCTCATCATGCCGATCTCAAGCGGGGTGCTGCACTCGGCGGCAGCGGCGCGGGTGCGGCGGGCGGCATCCTCCGCAAGGTCGGTGATGCGCACCGCATACTCGTAGAATACCTGCCCGGCACTGGTAAGCGCCACCGAGTGCCGTGTGCGCTGGAACAGCTCAGTTTCAAGTTCTTCTTCTAGCAGCTTGATCTGCTGGCTGACCGCCGTTTGGGAAACATAGTGCTGCTGTGCCGCTTTGGAAAAGCTCAAATTCTGTGCCACCGCAATAAAATAGCGCATCTGCTGCAGGGTCATGACCGGCTCCTTTTTCTCTTAAAAAATTTCTTATAACTTTTACTTCTAATTATAAGAAGAAAGCAATATTTTTCAAGTGAGAGATATTGTGATAGAATTAACAATCGAAAGGGGCACACGACCCCGCACATTGAGAAGAAAGAGAAAAACGAAAGGAACCACCAAGATGAAAAAGATCTCGCGCAAAAGCTTTCTGAAGCTGGCTTCCGCTGCTGCTATGAGCGGCATCACCGCCGGTGCACTGGCTGCCTGCAATGCTGCTTCCGGCAGCACGGCTGCATCTTCTGCCGCTGCAAAGTACACCCCGGGCACCTACACTGCCACGGCCAAGGGCATGAGCGATATCACCATGACCGCCACCTTCAGCGAGACAGCCATTACTGACATCCAGCTGGATCTGTCCGGTGAGACCGACTCCATTGGTCAGGCCGCAAAGGATGACCTGATTAAGCAGCTACTGGAAGCTCAGAACAGCACCATCGACGGCGTGTCCGGTGCAACCATTACCAGCGATGCTGTGAAGCAGTGCATGAACGACTGCATCACACAGGCCATGGGCGGCACGGCAGTGTCTGCCCCGGAAGCTTCTGAGCAGGCTGCCAGCTGGCGCACCGCCCCGGAAGCCATCCCGGACAGTGAGATCACCAAGACCTACGATGTTGACGTTGCCATCATCGGTATGGGCTATGCCGGCCTGAGCTGCTACCGTGAGCTGGCCGAAGAGGGCAAGAACGTTCTGGTGCTGGAAGCCATGCCCCGCGAGAGCTGGTGGACGGTCGGCCACGATATCGGCCACATCAACTCGGACTACCTGCTGAGCCACGGTGTGCCCAAGGTGGACGAAGTGGAGTTTGTGAACAACTGGATGATGCAGACCCACGGCAAGGCAAACACCGCACTGGTGATGAAGTTTGCCAAGAACAGCGGCAGCACTGTGGACTGGTGGCTGGACAAGATCAACCCGGACACGCTGGCCAAGACCCGCATCCAGTTCTGGCCGGACAACGAGTACACCGTGCACCAGCTGAACAACGGCATGCACTACTACACCGGCACACTGGAATGGTGGGAGAACTACTGGGAGAACCCCACCAGCGGCGAGAAAAACAACAACACCGCCGGTCAGCTGGAGCTGAAGGACCTGAGCTGGGATAACTACAATTATGTGGAAGAGAACTTCTCTGACAATGCCACCGCTCTGTTTGGCACCAAGGGTGTGCAGCTGGTAATGGACGACGCAAAGGTCACCGGCGTGATCGCACAGGACAGCGACGGCAATTACCTCAAGATCAACGCGAAGAACGGCGTTGTGCTGGCAGGCGGCGGCTTTGGCGGCAACAAGGAAATGATGGACGATCTGCTGCCGGACATCAAGCGTCTGTTCACCAAGGATGAGGACTTCTTTGCTCCCTTTGGCCGCGACGGCTCCACCATCCAGATGGGTGTGTGGGCAGGCGGCCGTCTGGAGGGCGACATCTCCACCATGAACTTCGACTCCATGGCCGTGCCCGACTATCTGCCCGGCCCCCTGTGGGTGGACGAGAATGGCCAGCGCTTCCAGAACGAAGCCTTTGCCGGCCCGGAGATCAACGGCTTCTTCATGGCACGTGCAAAGCGCGGCAATATCATCTCCATCTACGACAGCACCTATGAGACCCAGATCCTGCGCGGCTTCCCCGGCCATCAGGCATTCGAGTACGACATGCCCGCTGTGGTGGAAGCCATGAAGGGCAACTTTGAGGCCGCAAAGGCTGCTGGTGCCGAGGGCGCCAACGGCTGGTACTGCGCTGACACCATCGAGCAGCTGGCCGAGTACATCGGTGTGGAGCCTGCAGCCCTTTCCGCTACTGTGGAGCAGTACAATAAGGTCTGTGCCGAGGGCTACGACAGCGACTTTGCCAAGGACCCGCACTTCCTGAATGCAGTTGCAAAGGCTCCCTTCTACGCCCATGTCACCACCCCGAGTCTGGGCTTTGCACTGGTGACCACCGGCGGCTTTGTGACCACCAATGACCAGCAGGTGCTGAACGAGGATTATCAGCCCATCGAGGGCCTGTACGCTTCCGGCAACACCTGCGGTATGCGCTTTGGTCCCGAGTATATCACCCCGATCCCCGGCGTGAGCATTGGCATGTGCCTGACGCTGGGCCGTGAGCTGGGCAAGTATCTGGCTACAAAGTAAGCGGCTGCCTTCGTCAAAGCCTGATCGGCTGCAGTAAAGCCCCATAAGCAATAAAAGATCCCGTCCACTTCTGGGTGAACGGGATCTTTTTTGCGTATCAGACAGGAAAAAGCGGCTCAGAGGTCGTTTTTCTCCTGCCCAAGATTATCGGATTCCAGATCGTACAGGCCGTGCTGCAGGTGCTCTTCCATCATGACCCGGGCACGCTTGCCATCGTGCTTGCGGAAAGCGTCCAGCAAAATGCCGTGGTAGTAGATGCCGCCGTAGTAACCGTTGGAAAGAATGAGCATCTTACCCAGACTACTCTTTAGACCATGGCTTCGCGTCATCCTGCCGGAGCAGTCGGTGCCGATGCCGTTCTGCTTTGTCTGCTGCATGAACCACTTTCACTCCTGAAATGAACTGCATGAAAAATCAGAAGGACCCATTCTATTGACTTTGCCTTTGCAGGGGAGTATACTCCATGTCACCAAGAAGATTACGGCTATGACGAGAAAGAGTACCCGGAAGGAATGCTGCAGAGAGCTGCCGGTTGGTGCAAGGCAGTGCAGGGCATCCGTGGGAAGATCCTCTCTGAGCTTTCCGGCTGAATGGACGGTGTGCGCCCCAGTAAGCAGGAACGGCAGGCCCCCGTTATCACGGGCCGCGCGTTGTTGGACGTGCACTGAGTGGTCAGCGTTGTGCTGGCAATAAGAGTGGTACCGCAGAGGATATTACACGCCTTTGTCTCTTACAGACCGTAAGGGACAAGGGCGTTTTATTTTGCGGATGCTTTTGTCCCAAAGCATGTCAGAAGGAAAAGGAGAAACAACTATGAAAACACTGGAAAAAGTAAGCGACTTTGTGGGCAAGTACATGGCCGCCATCGTTATTGTGGTGGCCGCGGGTGCCCTGTTCTTCCCCGGCCCGTTCAGCGTGGTAAAGACGGCGTGGGTCAATAACCTGCTGGGCATCGTGATGTTCGGCATGGGCCTTACCCTGAAGCCGGAGGACTTCAAGGTGGTGTTCAGCCGCCCGAAGGATGTGATCGTGGGCTGCGTTGCACAGTTCACCCTCATGCCGTTTCTGGCATGGGCGCTCACGCAGGTGTTCCACCTGCCCACCGAGCTGGCCATTGGCGTGATCCTGGTTGGCACCTGCCCCGGCGGCACCTCTTCCAACGTGATGACCTACCTTTCCAAGGGCGACGTTGCACTGTCCGTTGGCATGACCGCTGTTTCCACCGTGCTGGCTCCGCTCCTCACCCCGCTGCTCACCCTGCTGTACGCTGGCCAGCGTGTTGACGTGAACCCCGTGAGCATGTTCATGTCCATCGTCAAGGTGGTGCTGGTGCCCATCGCACTGGGCTTTGTGGTCAATCACTTCTTCCATAAGTTCACCGAGGAAGCCGTCCGTGTGCTGCCTCTGGTCTCCACTACCGCCATCGTGCTGATCATCTGCGCCGTGGTCTCCGCCAACAGCGCCAAGATCATGACCAGCGGTCTGCTGATCCTTGTGGTGGTCATCCTGCACAATGTGCTGGGCTACCTCACCGGCTTTGGCGTGGGCAAGCTGCTCAAGCTGGACTCCACCAAGTGCCGCGCAATCTCCATCGAGGTGGGCATGCAGAACTCCGGCCTTGCAACCAGTCTGGCCGCCGCACACTTTGCACAGTATCCGCTGGCTACCATTCCCGGCGCTGTGTTCTCCGTGTGGCATAACATTTCCGGTGCGATCCTCGCCAACTTCTTTGCCCGCACAGCAGAGAAGAAGGATTGATCTTTCATAACACAACAAAGCCCCCGGCAGGCGCAAACCTGCCGGGGGCTTTGCTGTGTCTGCGGGCCGGGTATCTGCAACAGAACCGGCACAAATCGTGCTTTTCACGCTGCTTTTAGGGCGATTCACGCAGGTTTGCTTCCAAAATGCGGTAAAGTGTGGGATAATCAAGGTACTGTAATACATACCCCCCCCCGTAAAAATGCGAGGGGAAAAAAGGAGGTTGTACCATGAAACAAGGCAAACTTATCCGGCGTGCAGTATCGGCGGCGCTGGCCGGATGCATGATGTTCACCCTTTCCGCCCCGGCTCTGGCCGCAAGCACCGATGACCTGCTCCAGCAGAGCACCGCCGCCAAAAGCGCGGTGAACGTGCTGGACGCGGAAAATGGTGACACAGTTGACTACGGTATTACAATTACAATCTATGGCAAGGGTAAAGTGAAAGTTGACAGCAGTAATTGCAACAACATTCTTGGCTTCCTGAAGTATGATCCTGATGAGCAAAAGTTGACCCTGCTGAATCCGAGTGCCGACGCAGTCCATTATCTGACCATCGATGCACCGAACACGGATGTGGTGCTGGAAGCATCAGGTAGAATTGTATATAATAATCTGCTGATCGAAAACGCTCGTTCCGTGAGAGTTTCCAGCAATTCTCTTTGGACACCGGTTGGAGAAAAAGTGTACATCTACTGTGCTTGCCCTGTTACCCTTGAGCACACGGGAGCAGGCATAAATTATGGAGTTGCAAGTAGCGGAATTGAGTTTGCCGCTCCGGTAAGTGCGAGCGATTTTGTCTACTATACCAGCAATGCAGCGGATGCAACGCCGACGGATGCGGGCACTGGGACGATTCCGGCCAATACGGTAAATTACCTGCGCATTGTGCCGAAAGTTTCCTATACGATTACCACGGCGACTGATGCCACCATTACCGTGGATGGTAAGGCAGTGAACTCGGCCTTTGCGGGCGAAGAGGTCACCGTGACCGCAGCAGGCAGAGAAAACGCAGTGTTTACCGGCTGGACTGCTGAGGGCATCACGCTTACAGATGACCAGAAGGCGAACCCCACAGTCACCTTTACCATGCCGGACAAGGACGTGACTCTGACCCCGAATTACAATCTGAATGGAAGCGGCAGTGTTGACGAAGTTGTACAGGATTATGGCATTGAAGTGGGCGCTGAAAATAGCACACCAACCCGCGTTACCAGCAAAAACTATAAAGACATTTTAGATAAGGGTGTGCTGAGTTATGACCCGACCACCCAAACGTTGAAGTCGAATGGCAAACTACCAAGGTCGCTTCAAAAAATCAACGCACCCGACAAGGATATAGAACTGAAGGGAGAAAATAGCAGCACAGTAACGGATAAACTGATCGTAAAGAATGCACATAATGTAACGATCAGCAGTGATAAGTTTGCTGCGATTTTTACCAAAGATGATACCAGCACGATCAACTGCACCGGTAAGGTGGCTATCCGCAGCAACGAGGATATGGCTGTGAACGGAAGCCTGAACATTGATGGTTCCAGCGAAGTGACGCTTTCTGCAGGCAGCAGCGTTGTGAAGAACAGCGCAAATATCACCAGCGACGGTGACGTGACCATTGAGAGTACCGACGGTAGAGCGGCGGAAAAACTGACGATCAACAAGGCCCAGAATGTCACCATTACCATCAGTGATGACGAAAGAGCAGTCTCCGAAGATACCAAGATCACCGCTTCCGGCACTGTGATCCTGAAGAATACCGCAGAGGGCGGCCGTGTGGGCACTGTTGACTTTACACAGGCAAACGGCAAGGCCTACGTCTACTATATCAGCGATGAGCCGGATGCAAAACTGATCGACCTGCGCATCCATCCGCTTGCAGAAGCGGCAGGTGAGAGCTACCTGCGCATTGAGCCGAGGGAGACGACTTACAGCATTACCGTTGCGAACGGCACCGCGCAGGTGGACGACGACATCACCGGCCTGAATACCGCCTTTGAGGGCGAAAAGGTCACCGTCAAGGCCAACGCACCCACCGATGAGGATGCCGCCAAGGGCGTGAAGTTCCACCACTGGAAGGTGGAAGAGGGAAACATCAGCGTCGACCCGACTGCGGGCAGTCTGGGTTCTGCGACTGAAGCAGGCACCGAGGAAATCAGCTTTGATATGCCCAAAGGCGATGTGAAGCTGACCGCTGTTTACAGCATCCCCGCTTCCGTGCTGAGGAGTACCGTTACTGTTGAGGGCGGCACGGCAAAGTCCACTCTGGGCGAGGGCAGCGATATCCCCGCAGAGATCGGCACCGAGGTGGAGATCACAGCTACCCCGTATGATGCCGAGAAATACCCCGGCATGGAGTTCGTGGAATGGGAGATCAAGTACCCCGATAGCTTCTACGAGAAATTCCCCGATGGCATTCCGGAAAATCTGCAGCTCAAGCTGGACAATGCCAAGAGCGCGACCACGACGTTTAAGATGCCCGCTTACCCGGTCAAACTGATCGCCCACTGGTCGGCAAGCCCGGTGGCCAAGCCTAACCCGGACGAACCTCTTGATGAAGACTTCGGCGTAGAACCTGCACCCATGGATACCACGGGCGGTGCAATTGCCGCCGTGGCCGTGGGCGGTGCAGCCATCTGGGGCGGCTACGAGATCGCCACCCGCGTGATCCTGCACAGCCTCCTGCCCGAGGGTGCAGCCATCCCGGCAAACCGCGGCCAGCTGGCTCTGCTGGTGTGGAACACCGCAGGCAGGCCCGAACCCGCAGGCGCACCCGCCTTTGCGGATGTGACCGACCCCGATACGGCCAAGGCCGCACAGTGGTGCACCGAGCAAGGCACCATGGCTGCCAAGGGCGACCGCTTTGAGCCCGAAGGCTGGACCCCGAAGTTCAAGGTGATCGAGGTGTGGAACAAGGCGTTCCCCGCAGCCTGATGCCGGCAGTGTGGATGCCGTGCTCGGTTCGGATCTTTTCCGTGAAAATGGGGCTGTTGCAAAATAGCTCTCTGAAAAAATCATGAACAAAACCCGGAACCTTTTCTCGGCCAAAACGGCCCAAAAAGGGTTCCGGGTTTTTGATATTATGCTGTTTCCGCCTTATCCTTTCCACCCTCTTGCTGCGGGATCCAGCATTTCGGCGGCAGAGTAAATGAGGGCGTTGCAGATGGCTGCAGCCACATTGCTGCCGCCCTTGCGGCCCATGGCGGCGATGGCAGGCACGCCGTATCGCTCGCAGGCGGCAAACAGTACTTCCTTGCTTTCCACCACATTCACAAACCCCACCGGCACGCCAATGACCAGTGCAGGCCGCAGACCGGCTTCCATTTCCTCCGCAATGGTCAAAAGGGCCGTGGGCGCATTGCCAATGGCCAGAATGGCCCCCGGGTGCTCCCGGGCAGCGCGGTGCATGGCGGCAACGGCACGGGTGGTGCCCGCCTGCTTTGCGGCTTCGGCCACAGCGGGGTCTGCCATGTAGCAGATGGCTTCACCGTTCAGTTTTTTCAGGCCCGGCTTTGTGATGCCCGCCAGCGCCATATTGGTGTCGGTAACGATGAAAGCACCCGCGTGCAGGGCCTTGACTGCGGCTTCCACCGCGCCGGGTGTAAAGCGCAGATTGTTTGCGTAGTCGAAATCCGCGGTGGTGTGGATGACCCGCTTGACCACCGCAGCCGTCTCCGGCGGCGGGGTCAGGCCCAGCTCGTCCAATTCCCTTGTGATAATAGAGATGCTCGTCCGTTCAATGTCGGCGGGCAGATGATGCTGCGGTGTCATGTGTTGTCTCCTTTTTGCATTCCCATGGCGGCATAGATGGCGGGCATATCCAGTGCCGCACGCACACCATCGGCAAGCAGATCAAACTGCTGCTGACGGTACTGCTCCATGGGGATAAGCTCGGCCCCTGCCGGATCGATGCCCTTCCGTTTGCACAAAAATGCGGTCAGTTTTTCGGTCAGTTCGCCGGTGTCGAACAGGCCGTGCAGGTAGGTACCGAATACACCGTCCTGCACACAGCCCTCCGGCGTGCCGTCTGCAAGGATGCAGAACGCACTGCCCCGCACCTCGGTGCGGCCTGCGTGGATCTCGTAGCCCGTCAGCTTTGCGCCTGCAAAGGGTTCTGTGGTCACACAGGCTGCGGTCTGGGTCAGGTGCTTTTCGGTGCCGAACACCGTCGTGGTGGGCAGCAGGCCAAGGCCCCGCAGGGTGCAGGGGGTGCCGCTCTCCTCCCCTGCCGGATCGCAGAGCTGTTCGCCCAGCATCTGATAGCCGCCGCACACGCCCAGCACCGGCGTACCGGCTGCCGAAAGCCTGAGCACCGCCGCTTCCAGTCCGCTTTCCCGCAGCCAGCGCAGGTCGTCCATGGTGTTCTTGGTTCCGGGCAGGATGACGAGATCCGGTGCACCCAGCTGGCGGGTGCGCTGCACATACCGCACGCCCAGCAGCGGGTGCTGTTCCAGCGGGATAAAGTCGGTGAAGTTGGACACATGCGGCAGGCGCAGGATGGCGATATCCAGCGGCTTGACGACGCTTTTTGCTTCCAGACGATCCGAGAGAGAATCCTCGTCCTCGATCTCCACCCGCAGGTACGGCACTACGCCCAGCACGGGCAGCTGCGTTTTTTCTTCCAGCATGGCAAGGCCGGGCCGCAGGATCTCCACATCGCCCCGGAACTTGTTGATGATCAGCCCCCTGATGCGGGCACGCTCATCGGCTTCCAGCAGCTCCACAGTGCCGTACAGCTGGGCGAATACGCCGCCCCGGTCGATATCGCCCGCCAGCAGCACCGGCGCATCCACCAGCTTTGCAAGGCCCATGTTCACGATATCGTCGGCTTTCAGGTTGATCTCCGCCGGGCTGCCCGCGCCTTCGATCACGATAATGTCGTTCTCGGCAGCAAGGCTGTTGTAGGCTTCCAGAATGTCCGGGATAAGGCTGCGCTTCATTTTAAAGTAGGCGGCGGCAGGCATCTGGCCCCGGGCCTTGCCGTTCACGATCACCTGACTGCCCACATCGCTGCTGGGCTTGAGCAGGATGGGGTTCATGCGCACATCCGGCTCCACGCCTGCAGCCTGTGCCTGCACCACCTGAGCACGGCCCATCTCTGCACCGTTGCGGGTGACGAAGCTGTTCAGGGCCATGTTCTGGCTTTTGAAAGGGGCCACGCGGTAGCCATCCTGCGCAAAGATGCGGCACAGCGCCGCGCACAGCAGGCTTTTGCCCGCACCGCTCATGGTGCCCTGCACCATAATGCATTTTGCTTTGCTCATTGCGCCACCTCCGGCAGGGTTTCGGCCAGCAGTGCAAGCAGCTGCCGATTCTCGTTTTCTGTGCGCACGGCGGTGCGGTACCAGCTGGCATCAAGGCCCGGATAATTGCCGCAGCTGCGCAGTACCGCACCCTTGCGGCGCAGCGCTTCGCCCAGCGCTTCCGGCGCGCGGAACAGCAGATAGTTAGCCCGGCCCTCGATCACCCGCAGGCCCAGCGCCCGCAGGCCGTCTGCCAGCACAGGCCGCTGTGCTTCGATCAATGCACGCACCTTCGCCACATATTCCGTCTCATCCAGCGCAGCAATGCCCGCCGCCTGTGCCAGACTGGAAACCGCCCACGGCTGGCCCGCTGCCCGCATCCGGGCAAGCAGCTCTGTATCAGAGCACAGGCAATAGCCCAGACGCACGCCTGCCATGCCGTAAAGCTTGGTGAAGGCTTTTAAAATAATCAGTTTTTTGCTGTTTTTCAGCAGATGCTTTGCCGAAAGGCCTTCGCCCTCCGGCAGAAAATCCAGAAAGCATTCGTCCACGGCCAGCACCGCACCCACGGCTTCGCATTTGTGCAGCAGCGCTTCCACAAGGGCAGGCTCTGCCAGCTGGCCGGTGGGGTTGTTGGGCTGACAGAGGAACACCATATTTGTACCCGGGTGCACCGCGTTCAGGAGATTCTTCGTCACCGCAAAATCGTTTTCTTCCCGCAAAAAATGCCGTTCCACCGTGCAGCCTGCCGTTTCAAGGGCGGTGGCATACTCGGCAAAAGTGGGGGCCGTTACCAGTGCAGTGCAGGGCTTTGCAGCCAGCGCCAGCCGGAAGATGAGGTCTGCCGCGCCGTTGCCGCACAGCAGCCATTCGGCGGGCACTCCCTCAGCCACCGCCAGTTTTTCACGCAGGGCCCGGCACAGCGGGTCGGGGTAGCGGTCGGCCGTGGCAAGCGCTGCCGTAATGGCCTTTGCCACGCCTTCCGGCAGGCCCAGCGGACTGACATTGGCCGAAAAATCCAGCGGGTCGCGGCCAAACTCGGCGCGGTAGCCCGCCCAGTCGCCGCCATGGGTCAGTGGTTTCATACAAGATACCCCCGTATTGCTGCACCCCATGCCAGCGCAAAGCCGCTTGCCACATACATCATGCGGTTGGCGCGCAGGATGTCCTGCGGCTCAATGGGGCGCAGGGCATCACCGATGGTGGGCTTGGGGTAATATTCGCCAAAATAGTAAGCCGGGCCGGCCAGCTGCACGCCCAGTGCACCGGCGCAGGCGCTTTCGGTCTGGGCGCTGTTGGGGCTGGCGTGGTTGCGCCGGTCCCGCCGCCAGATGCGCCATGCGCCCTTGGCATCGTTGCCGGTAAAGGCCGCAGCGGCCACCCACAAAAGGGCGGCAAGGCGGCTGGGGATGTAGTTGGCAAGGTCGTCCAGATTCGCGGCTGCGCGGCCAAAGTAAAGATACTTCTCGTTCTTGTAGCCCAGCATGCTGTCCATGGTATTGATCGCCTTGTAGGTCAGCGCCAGCGGTGCCCCGCCGATGAGCATATACAGCAGCGGCGCAATGACGCCGTCGCTGGCATTTTCGGCCACCGTTTCCACCGCAGCTTTGGTCACACCCTCTGCGGTCAGGTTCTGGGTGTCGCGGCCCACGATGCGGCTCACGGCTTTGCGAGCGGCGGGCAGATCGTTCCGGACCAGCTCGTTATACACATTTGTGCTCTCCTGTGCAAGGCCTCTGGCTGCCAGCGCCTGCCCGCACCAGAACATCTGTACGGCAAGGCCCAGCCATGGGCTGAGCTTTGCCGCCGCCAGACACACAAGGCTCGTGACCAGAAAGGTGCCCACCGGCAGGCAGAACGCCGTCACGGCACCGCCCAGCAGCTCGCCCTGCGGGGTGCCGGGCAGGCGGGCACGCAGGAATTTTTCCAGCCGGGAGATGCATCTGCCCATAAGCACCACCGGGTGCGGCAGCCACGCCGGGTCTCCGAAGAGCGCGTCCAGCACAAAACCGCCCAGTACAGCCCACAGGACCATCACTCGGCCCCCTTTGTATACTGCACCGTCTTGATGAGATACAAAACGTGCTTCGTCTGCCAGTCCTTTGCATCCAGCACAAAGCCGCCCGCGTTGGGCCCGCACCACGCATAATAGTCCCTGTGGGGGACGGCAAACCGCTCCATGGCGGCCATCTGGGTGCCGCCGTGGGCCAGAATGACCAGCCGTTCTTCGCCTGCGGCAAGAGCTTTATCGATCAGCTCTGCCACGGTGCGGCAGATGCGGTCTGAAAAATCCGTCTTGCGCTCTCCATCCGGGCAGGGGCTTTCGCAGTTGGCCTTCACCCATGCCTGATACTCGGGGTCCTTTTCCATCTCGATGAAATTGCGTCCCTCAAAGCTGCCAAAGCACATCTCTTTCAGGCCGTCCACCGGCACAAGCTTTGCCTCCGGGAACAGGATGCGCGCCGTCTGGCTGGTGCGCTGCAGGGTGGAAACATAGACCACATCGGGGTCAAAATCTGCCCGGCGCAGCTGGGCAGCGCCTTCGGGTGAGAGCGGGATATCGCGCTGGCCCTGATAACGCTTCTGGGCGTTGTATTCCGTCTGGCCATGACGCAGAAGATAGATCAGCATTGAGACAATTCTCCTTTCAAAACCGTTGGGATGCCGCAGAACATCTGCACCACGCATTCGGCCCGTGCGGCCAGCAGGCAGGCAAGCCTGCCCGCCGCCTCGCGGTCGGCGCGCTGTTTGACATCCATCGGCACAACACCGCCGCCTACCTCGGTGGCGATGAGGATATCGTATTCAGAAGCAAGGCGGTCTGCCAGCCGTTCCAGTGCCTCGCGGTCGGCGGCATCGGCAGCCAATACCTGCACGTCCGAAAGACGCTTGCCGGGAAGTGTTTGCGCAAAGGTGCGCTTGCCGCTGTAGAGCGGCCCGGTAATAAAGATCATAGCAGCCCTCCCCACTGGCAGGCACACAGTGCCGCCAGCATCCAGAGCTCGGCCTTTTGCAAAAACCACCCGGCAAGGTCGCCGGTGATGCCGCCGAACTGCTTCCGGCTCACAGCATGGTAGCGCCAGAGCACCGCCAGCGCTGCCAGCACCAGTGCCCAGCCGCCCAGCGCCGCCATACCCACGCACAGCACTGCGGCCAGCACCGCCAGCACTCGGCGCACCACAGTTTTGTCTGCTGCAGTGGCAAAGGTGTGTGCAAGACCGGTGTTTTTTGCCATGGGGAACGATGCCACCGCAAGGCCCGAAAGCGCCCGTTCCAGCACCAGTGCCAGAACCCACAGCACACCCACGCGGGGTGCAAAACTCACACAGGTGCACAGGGCAAAATAGGCCAGAAAATAGCTGCACAGCCGGATGACCGCAAAGGCACCGCAGTGGGGGTCTTTTAATATTTCCAGCTTCTTTTCTCGGTCGCCGTAGCTGGAAAGGGCATCGCAGGTGTCGGCATAGCCGTCCAGATGGATGCCGCCGGTGATCCATACCGGGATCAGCGCAAAGCCTGCCGCCTTGGCAAGGTCCGGCAGGGGCAGCGTGCCACACACACACCACGCCGCACCAATAACGACACCAATGAGCGGAAAGGCGCACATGGCGTAGCGCATATTCTTTTCGTTCCAGTCGAACTGCGGCACCGGGATGGCCGAAAACATGGCAAAGGCCACCGCGATGGTCTGCAAAACGATCATTTTTCCACTCCTTTATAGTACACGGGGATGCCGCATACCACCCGCACCACCGCATCTGCCCGGGCGGCAAAGGCATTGTTCACCTGCGCCAGTGCCAGCAGATAGCGGTCTGTATCGCCGGCATAGTCGGCCCCGCCGCTGAACACCTCGTTGGAGACCACGAGCAGGTTTTCGCACTGGGCTGCAAGGCTTTCCAGCCCGTGCAGGATGGCTTTGGCCGCGTTTTCCCCTGCTCCCGCCGGGTCGTACAGCTCGTTGGCGGCAAGGTTGCCAAGGTCTTCCAGCAAGGCGGTGCCCCGCGCAGGCAGGCTCACATTGCCCAGATGCAAGGGACACTCCACCGTTTCAAACTGCTTTGCGGCCCGCATTTTGCGGTGCTTTTCCACCCGGGCGGCGCACTCGGCATCCCACACCTGCATGGTGGCAAGATAGTAGCGCGGGCCGGTGGTTTTCAGCACAAGGCTCTCGGCATATTCACTTTTGCCGCTGGCCGCGCCGCCCAGAACCAGCGTCAACATTGGGGCGTATACGGCGCAATGCCGCCCTCCGCAAAGGAGTAGCACCCGCCGTATACGGCCAGCGCCATATCCCACAGCGGGATGCTGGCCACCGCGCCGGTGCCCTCGCCCAGATGCAGCCCCGCCGTAATGATGGGTGCCTTGCCCAGTGCTTCCAGCACGATGCGCGCGGCAGGCTCTGCCGAGCAGTGGCTTGCAAACACAGCCTTTGCCGCCGCCGGGCACAGCCGCACGGCGCACAGCGCGGCCACTCCGCTGATAAAGCCATCTGCCAGCACCGGCACACCGGCCAGTGCACCGCCCAGAAACACACCGCACAGGCCCGCGATATCAAAGCCGCCAAGCTTTGCAAGAACATCCAATGCGTCTTCCGGGTCCGGCTCATTGCAAAGGATGCCGCGGCAGATGGCATCCACCTTGCGGGCAAGCCCTTCGTCCGAGAGGCCCGCACCGCGCCCGGTCATAAGCTCCACGGGCTGGCCCAGCAGCACCGCCGCCACCGCGCTGGAGGTGGTGGTATTGCCAATGCCCATTTCACCGGTGGCGATGAGCCTGTAGCCATCCTCTGCCAGTTCCCGGGCAAGGGCAATGCCCTCCCCAACGGCCTGCACGGCCTCGGCCCGGCTCATGGCAGGGCCTTGGGTAAAATCCGCCGTGCCTGCGGCAATGCGGCAGCTGCGCACGCCGGGCACCGGTTCGCCTGCCATGCCCATATCCACGGGCAGAACATCGCAGTGGGCCGTGCGGGCCATCTGGCACACACTGGTGCGCCGCATGGCAAGGTTTTCGGCCACGGCACGGGTCACTTCCTGCCCGGTCTGGCTCACGCCCTGCGCCACTACGCCGTTATCCGCGCAGAGCACCACCACCACCCGGCGGGAAAGATCAAGCTCCGCACTGCCGGTAAGGGCGGCGGCATCCTCCAGCATGGTCTCCAGCCGGCCCAACCCGCCCAGAGGCTTTGCAAGGCTGGCCCAGTGGGCGTGTGCCGCCGCGCGGGCAGCTTCGTTGGCCGGGGTGATACCCGCCAAAAGTGCATTCAGTTCCGTTTCGGTCATTTTGGTCATCCCTTTGTTTTGCTGTATCGTTCTGCCGCGCGCACAAAGCGGCCCGGCAGGGGCGTGCCCGCCCAGTATAAATGCGGGAAGCCCGCATAGAAATTCTCGTTTGCAAAGCCGCATTCCCACTGCATTTTTTCGTTTTTGCAGGCAGTAAATGCAGTGCCGTTTGCGGTGGAATCCCAGTGGTGGAATTCGTGGATGGGCAGCGTTTCTCCGGCGCAGAAGAGCATACTGTCCGCCTTGGCGGTCATTTCGGCATAGCCAAAGCGCACCAGCCTTCCCACCCGGATGCCATTGCCCGGCAGAACGTCTGCCATGGGCCACGCCTTACCGTCGGCATCCTCAAGGCTCCGGCCCAGATACAAAAAGCCGCCGCATTCGGCCGCTGTGGGCAGGCCCGCCTGCACGGCCTGCCGGATGGAAGCCAGCATGGTTTTGTTTTCACTCAGAGTTTTGGCGTACAGCTCCGGGTAGCCGCCGGGCAGATACAGCCCGCCTATATTTTCCGGCAAAACCGCATCCCGCAACGGGCTGAAAAGCACAAGCTCCGCCCCGGCATCCCGCAGTGCGTCCAGCGTTTCGGCATAGGTAAAGCAGAACGCCTCGTCCTTTGCCACCGCAATGCGGACGGATGTGGGTGCAGCTGCTCCCTGCAAAGCTTCCGGCGCAGGCTTTTCGGTCAGCACGGCAAGGCGCTGCCAATCCAGCACCAGTGCATCGGCCAGCAGGGCGATCTTTTCCTGCAGGTCGGCAATTTCATCTGCAGTCTTCAGGCCGAGATGTCGGCTTTCTACCGCTGCCTGCGGCAAATGGGGCAGATAGCCCAACACCGGCAGGCCGGTCTCCCTTTCCAGCAGGGCCTTGAGCATTTTATACAGCTTTTCGGAACAATCATTGAGCAGGATGCCCGAAACATGGCTGTTTTTGCGGAAGTTCACAAGGCCCTGAATTTGCGCGGCCAGCGTCACGCTGGCACCCTTGGGCTGTACCACCAGCAGCACCGGCAGGCCCAGCGTATCCGCCAGTTCCCAAGCGCTGGCACGGGTGGTCAGGCCCTGACCATCATAAAAGCCCATAGCGCCCTCGCACACGGCGGCACCATGCCCGGCGGCATAGCGGGCAAAAATGGCCCGCACCATATCCCTGTCGGAAAGAAACAGATCCAGATTGTGGCTGTCCACCTGCAGAGCCGAGCGGTGGAACATGGGGTCGATGTAGTCCGGCCCGCTTTTGAACGCACAGGGGTCGGCCCCGCGCTTTTTCAGCGCCGCCAGCACTGCGCAGGCAACCGTGGTCTTGCCGCTGCCGGAAGAAGGCGCGGCAATGAGGAATTGCATCATTTGCGTGTACCCGTAATGAGGAAGATGGGGTTATTGGCCATGAGCAGGTGCAGTCGGCCCGCCGGTTTTGTGCGGCTGACAGCGATCTGCGTTACCTCTGCGGTCAGGCCCCGGGCCGTGAGGGCAGCAATGGCAGCGCCCAGCGTTTCCAGCGCAATGGCCGAAATGCAGATGCGTGCGTTCGGATTTTTGGCAAGCACTTCATCCAGCACGGCTTCCATGCCGCCCTTGGTGCCGCCGATGAACACGGCATCCGGCGCAGGCAGGTCTGCCAGCACATCCGGTGCGCGGCCCTCGATGAGGATGAGGTTGCAAGCATGGAACTTTGCCCGGTTTTTACGGATCAGTTCACAGGCATCCGGTTCACACTCCACGGCGTAAACGCGGCCTTTGGGTGCCGCCAGCGCAAGCTCCACGCTCACACTGCCGGTGCCTGCGCCCACATCCCACAGAGTGTCGGTGGGCATTACCGCCAGCTTTGCCAGCGCGGCGGCGCGCACCTCCTGCTTGGTCATGGGCACCTCGCCCCGGATGAAGCTTTCGTCCGGGAAGCCCGGCGCACGCAGCTGCGGCAGATCAAAGTTTTCCACCAGAAGCACGCTGAGTGGTGCAAAGCTCTGTCCCGCCAGCTCTGCAGCAGAGCCGTAGCGGATGGCTTCCGCCTCGGTGCCAAGGTTTTCGCCCACCACGCCGTGGGCTTCGCCCATACCGGCATCGGTCAGCTTCTGGCACAGAGAGGCGGGCGTTTCAGTGCCACCGGTGAGGAAGTACACCGAACGGTTCATCATGCACTCGGCCACCGGGTCGCAGGCGCAGCCATGGGCCGAAACCAGCTTCCAGTCCTGCCACGGTCGGCCCAGCGCCGCTGAAAGCAGCTGGATGCTGGAAACGCCCGGGTACACCCGCGCGGGGATGCCCAGCGCCCGCAGCGGCGTGAGCAGACCGGACGCACCGGAGTAAAATCCGGTGTCGCCGCTGTAAAGCACGGCAGCATCCTGCCCGGGGGTTTGTGCCAGTGTTTCCAGAATGTCAGCGGGCTGGTAGAGCGCAAACTGCCGGGCCGTGCAGTCTGCAGGCAGGCCCGCCAGCAGCCGCTTTGCACCGAACACAAGGCCCGCGCTGCGCACAGCCTGCTGCGCCTGCGCCGAAAGGGCTTCCCATTTTCCGCTGCCCATGCCGATCAGTGTGACCATTGCAAAATCTCCTTGCAATACGCTAAAATTTGTGTTTCCGTCTCGCCAGTTTCCGGCGGGCGGCGCAGCACCACCAGCTGTGCGCCGGTATCGGCAGCGGCCTGCACCTTCTCGGCAAAGCCGCCCGCTGCGCCGCCGTCCTTGGTGACGAGGTACCGGATCTGGAACTGTGTTATCAACGCCTTATTCAGCGCCAGACTGAACGGCCCCTGCATGGCAATGATGTTCCGGTGCGGGACATTGGCCGCTTCACAGGCGGCAATGCCCTCCGTCGTGGGCAGGACGCGCGGGTAAAGCCGCGCCGGTTCCAGCCCGGCAAACACAGCCAGCTCCTTGGCACCGGTGGCAAGCAGGATATTGCCCTCTGTCCCGGCCAGATATTCTGCAGCCTGCGCTGCTGTTTCAAACACCGCACAGCCGGGCGGCAAGGGGCTTTGCGCACGCAGCAGGCGGCGGTATTCCACGCCCGCCTGCACCGCTGCAGCGCGGATGTTCCTGGTGGCATCCACTGCATAAGGGTGGGTGGCATCCACGCAGAGATCAGCTCCCGCCAGCAATGCCGCCATGGCATCCGGCTGCAGCCGCCCGGCGTGCACCGTGATGCCCGCCATTTCGCCCTGCTCCTCGGCACCCAGCGGCGTTGCCACGCACACCGTTACCGCAACGCCAAGCTCTGCCAGCTTTTTGGAAAAGCGACGGCCCTCGGTGGTGCCGCTGAACACGACCGCCTTCACTTACGGTACCCCCGCGGCGTGACCATCCGGCCCGAAAGGGCGCGGGTATTGCTGTTGCCGATATACACGGTGGTGAACATATCCACCGGCGTGTTTTCCAGCTCGGCCAGCGTCAGCACCCGGGCGCTCTGGCCCTCGCGGCCAATGTTGCGCACAAGGCCGCAGACAGTATCATCCGCCTTGCCGTTTGCGCGCAGGATGCGCACCGCCTTTTGCAGGTAGTCCGGCCTGCCCTTGGAGGAAGGATTATAGAGTGCAGCGCAGAAATCGCCCTGCGCGGCGCAGGCCAGCCGCTTTTCGATGACCTCCCACGGGGTGAGCCGGTCGGAAAGGGAGATCACGCAGAAATCGTGGGCCAGCGGCGCGCCCAGCACAGCCCCGCCGCTGAGGGCGGCCGTAAGGCCGGGCACCACTTCTACGGCAACGTCCGGGTAATCCTGCGCCAGTTCCAGCACAGGGCTGGCCATGCCGTAAACACCTGCGTCGCCGCTGCACACCATCACCACGCGCCTGCCGGTATTCGCCTTTTCCAGCGCCCAGCGGCAGCGGTCGATTTCCTTGGTCATGCCGGTGGAATAATATTCCTCACATGGGAACTCCGGCTCAATCAGGTCAAGATAAAGTTTATAGCCGCAGATGGCATCTGCGTGTTCCAGAATGTTCTGGGCTTCCTGCGTCAGGTAGTAAACATCTCCGGGGCCAATGCCCACCACGTAGACTACCTTTTCCGGTTCGTCGATCTCAAATTCCATCGGGTCAAACATTCTGCCACCTCCAGTCCGGGGCATAGGGCCGCACGGCCAGCGCAAAGGTCACGCCGGTATGGGCATATTTGTGAAAAACGAGTGTCCCGCCTGCGGCCAGCACTGCCGACCGTTCACAGACATTGTCCACGCCGGTAACGCTCTGCACAAAGGCCGAAGGCGTAAAGCTGCCGGGGGCGGCACGCAGCTGTTCTGCTGTGAAAAACTGCACCGGCCAGCTGTGGCTCTTACAGAAGGTCAGCAGGCCCGCCTCGTTTTGTTTTAAGTCGATGCTTGCCGCCGCCGTGATGCATTGCGGCGCAAGGCGGTTCTGGGCACAGAAAGCTACAAAGGCTTCGGCCAGCGTTTCAGCGCTGGTGCCGCGTTTGCAGCCCACGCCCAGCACGCCGATGCGCGGCACCAGATGCAGCGCATTCCCCGCCGGGCAGAGGGTGAGGGCAAAGTCCGGGGCATCTCCCGCCGCGATCCCATCAGGCGGTGCACCCGCAATGGGCCAGTCGGATGCAAACTGCACCGTTTTGCCCGCCAGCAGTGCACCGCTGACAAGCTTGATGCGCTCCGGCTCCAGCACGGTGCAGTTCTGGTGCTTTGCCCACTCGTCCACCGCAAACACACCGTTTGCGTCGGTGGCTGTGGTGATCACCGGCACCGCGCCGCACACAGCGGCAAGCGCCCGGGCAAGGTCGTTGGCACCGCCCAGGTGGCCTGAGAGGATGGGCACGGCAAAGCGGCCGCACTCGTCCAGCACCACAACGGCAGGGTCCTGTGCCTTGCTTTGGCAGTGGGGCGCAATGGCCCGCACCGCAATGCCCACAGCACCTACAAAAACAAGGGCATCGCTCCCGGCAAACTGGCGGGCCGTCCAATCGGCAAGGTGCACCTGCCCGGCTTCATGGCCGCAGCGGGTCACACTGCCGGGATATGCCGCCGCCAGTTTTTGGGCCAGTGCAAGGCCCTTTGCCGTAAAGGCCAGATAGGCGCGGGTCACTGGTCTGTCCCCTTGCGGAACTCGGTGGTAAAGGCCGGGTCGTAGAGCTTGCTGCGCTCATAATTCCGGCCCAGAAAGCCGCCTGCCACGATGAGCGCCGTTTTGGTGATGCCCGCTGCATGAACGCTTTCCGCCAGCGTACCTACGGTGCAGCGCACCGTTTTTTCTTCCGGCCATGTGGCCTTATACACCACCGCTGCCGGGGTATCCGGCGTATAGGCACCGCCTGCCAGAAGCGCCTGCTGTACTTTGTCCACAAGGCCGATGGATAGGAAAATGACCATCGTTGCCCCGTGGGCGGCAAGGCTTGCCAGCTTTTCTTTTTCCGGCACCGGGGTGCGGCCCTCCATGCGGGTGATGATGACGGTCTGGCTCACGGTGGGCAGCGTGTACTCTGCATTCAGCGCCGCCGCTGCGCCGCAGAAGCTGGACACACCGGGGGTATCATCGTAGGGAATGCCCTCGGCATCCAGCACATCCATCTGCTCCCGGATGGCACCGTAAAGGCAGGGGTCGCCGGTGTGCAGGCGCACGGTGATCTTACCCGCAGCTTCCATCTGCCGCATCACATCCAGCACCTGCTCCAGCGTCATTTCAGCGCTGTTATAAATGGCGCAGTCTGCCTTTGCAAGGCCCAGCAGGGCCGGGTTCACCAGACTGCCCGCATAGATGATGCAGTCGGCTTTCTGAAGCAGGGCCGCGCCCCGCCGGGTGATGAGGTCCGGTGCGCCGGGGCCTGCACCAACAAAATGTACCATAACGTTACTCCTTTACCAAAACGGTGGCAAAATAACCGGCCTGTTCCTGCGGCCGCTCAAGGGAAAGATCCGGGTAGATCCGCTCGTCCGGCAGACCGCAGTTGCACACAAGCGCGCTTTTTTTCAGCTTATCTGCCTGCTGCAGGGTATCCAATAAGACAGGCAATTGCCTGCCGGCTTTCATCAACACCTTGGTGCCGGGCATTTCCAGCACGCGGTCTGTCCAGCCGCCGGGCGCAATGGTAAGCGGCGTATCCATGCCGCCGGTCAGCGGCACATTCAGCCGCGCCGCCGCCGCACAAAAGCTGGGCACGCCTGCCGCCATGACGGTGGCATAACCCTCGGCCTGCAAGATCTCCTGCAGGTAACCAAAGGTGGCATAGATGGAAACATCACCGATGTTCAGCATGGCAACGTCCTGCCCGGCATCCAGATACTGCCGCACCGCGGCGGCGGCTTTTTCGTGCGAAGCCGCCAGCGCGGCCGGGTCACGGCTCATGGCAAAGTACAGCGGGACGATGGTCTTGCCGTCCAGCGCTTCTCCCAGCGCACTGCGGGCGATGTCCAGCGCCAGCATCTGGCCGGAAGCAGTCTGCGGCGCAGCCAGTACCGGGCACTGCCGGATGAGCCGCACAGCCTGCAGCGTCATCAGCTCCGGGTCGCCGGGGCCGACGCTGACACCGTAAAATGTACCTTTCAGTTCTGCCATTCCTGCATCAGCTCCTTTGCCGTTTTTGTCTCGCCCAGCGGGCCGTGCTGGTTGGAAAAGAGCACCGCGCCCACCCGGAAGGCCCCGCCTGCCCGTCGGTCCAGATGCATCTGGATGGCGGCAAGGATGCTTTCCAGCACCGGTGCACGCAGCTGTGCGCCGTCCAGAATGTCAAGGCAGGCATCGGTGGTGGCGGCATCCATCAGGGCAGCGCACACCTCATGCGCGGCACCGCACAGCGCCGCATGGGCGCAAAACACTTCAGCGCGGCCATCTGCCGTGTGGGAATGGGTGTTCATGACCCCTGCCGCCAGCTTGCAGAGCTTACCCACGTGGCCTACCAGAAGCACTTCCTCAAATTTGGCCGTGGCAGCCATATCCAGCGTATCCCCGATGAAGTTGGAAGTTTTGACCACCGGGAACCGCTCGAACTGCGGCAGAGCGCTGGCCAGATAATCCAGCCCGTAGTTGCCGGGGGCCAGCACCAGCCGCCGGGGGCCGGGGGCATTTTTTGCACGCAGTGCGGCCTGATTCATTTCCAGCTGGATGGTATCCAGAATGGCCTGCTGGCTCATGGGTTCCACGATGCCGCTGGTGCCCAGAATGGAAAGCCCGCCCTCCACCCCGATGTGCGGGTTGAAGGTGCGCTTTGCCGTCTCGGCACCGCCTTCCACAGAGATGGTCACCGCAAAGCCGCCGGTGTAGGCAGCATTTTCAGCTTCCCGTTCCAGCGCCTCGGCGATCATCCTGCGCGGCACATGGTTGATGGCGGCTTCCCCTACGGGCTGGTCAAGGCCGGGCTTCGTCACACGGCCCACCCCCTCGCCGCCAAGGATGCGCACGCCGGGGGCATCCGGTTCCAGCACCACCGACGCGACCACCGGCAGGCCCGTGGTCACGTCCACATCGTCGCCGCCGTCCTTGCGGATGGCACATACCGCACCGGCATCCGTTCTGCGGCAGTAAATGGGTGCCACCTCCACCACAATGCCCTTGGGCGTGCGCAGAGCCACCGTTTCCGGTTCGCGGCCGGTCAGCAGCAGACGCGCCGCCCCGGCAGCCCCTAGCGCGGCACAGGTGCCGGTGGTATAGCCGCAGCGCAGCAGCTTCTGCCCGCTGCGGACGTAATGCTCAAACTGCGGCTTTCCGGCGGGTGCCTTTTCGGCTTCCGGCTCCGGTGTGCCAAACAGAGCCGTGTACTGCTGTTCGGTCAGGCCGTACAGGGCGCGGATATTCTCCGGCTGAAACGCCTGTTCCGGGGTCAGCACACCGGAAACACCTGCGGGCGAAACGCACACCACCGTGTCCGCTATTTTTTCGGCCAATTCCAGCTCGTGCAGGCTCAGGATCACCGCCAGCTGACCGGTATGGGCCAGCTCCTTTAAAATGGTGAGCAGCTCGATCTTGCCCTTGATATCCAGAAAAGAGGTCGGCTCGTCCAGCAGGATCACTTCCGGCTGCTGGCACAGTGCCCGGGCCAGCAGGATGCGCTGGCGCTGGCCGTCGCTGATGCGGTTAAAATCCCGGTCTGCAAGGTGTACCGCGCCCACCAGCTCCAAAGCTCTGTGCACCTGCTGCCTGTCCTCAGCAGACAAAATGCCCAGCCGTCCGGTGTAGGGATAGCGCCCCGCCGAAACAAAATCAAAGCAGGTGGTCAGTTCCATCCGGCGGCTGTGGGGAGCCATGAGAGCCAGCTTCTGCGCCCGCTGGGTACCGGTATAGGCAGTAAGATCCTTCCCCGCCAGCAGCACTGTGCCGCCCATGGGGGCAAGCTGGCCCGCCAGTGTGCGCAGTAAGGTGGATTTTCCTGCACCGTTCGGCCCGATCAGGGTCAGGATCTGGCCCGGCTGCACCCCGAGGCAAATATCCGAGAGCAGCGGTGTCTTGCCGTAGCCGATGGCAAGCTCCCGCGCAGTGCAAAGTGCTTTTTCGTTCATCATGCGCCCTCCCGCTCTGAATTGCGCCGCACCAGCAGCCAGATGACCACCGGTGCGCCGAACACGGCCGTGACCGAGCTGATGGACAGCTCCGTGGGCGCGAACAGACTGCGGGCCAGCAGGTCGCAGAACAGGCAGAAAGCCGCACCGCCCAAGCAGCACCCCGGCAGCACATACAGCGGCTTTGCGCTGCCCAGCAGCTGCTTGACAAGGTGCGGCACCGCGATGCCTACAAAGGAGATCGGCCCCGCAAAGGCGGTGACACAGGCCGCCAGCAGGCTGGATAGCAGCACCAGCGCTGCCGAGAAAGGCTTGACCTTCACGCCCACGCTGCGGGCATATGCTTCGCCCATCTGGTAGGCGGCCATGGGCTTGGAAAGCAGAAAGGATGCCGCCAGTGCAGGCAGCACCACCAGTGCCGCAGCCTGCACATTGGCCCATGTCACGCCGGAAAAGCTGCCCTGCGACCAGTTGTGCAGATTGACGATGTTGGAATCCTGCGCAAAGGCCACCACGATATCGGTGATGGCGGAGCAGATATAGCCGATCATCACACCGCAGATGACCAGAATGCTCATGCGCTGCACCCGCCGGGCCACCGCCAGCACAAAGGCCATGGCAGCCATGGCACCCGCAAAGGCAGCCGCGATCATCGTGGCCGAGCTGGTCAGCATCCCGCGGTCCAGAAACACCACCATGGTCAGGGCCACCGCCAGCTTTGCGCCGCTGGAAACGCCCATGACAAAGGGCCCGGCAATGGGGTTTGCAAAAAAAGTCTGCAGCAGGTAGCCTGCCGCGCTGAGGGCTGCCCCCAGCAGCACCGCCATGACCGCGCGGGGCAGGCGCAGCTGCAGGATGATGTTCCCCGCAAGCGCATCGCCGCCCTTGCCCAGCAGCGCCGTCAGCACCGCACCCGGTGCAAGGGATACGCTGCCCCAGAACAGGTTCAGCGCAAAAAGCACAGCCACGGCTGCCGCAAGGGCAATATAGGCGGCTGCAAGGCGTCTGGTACGGGTCATAGGCTTTCCTTTCTGTAAAATTTTTAGTCTTTAATCCACATGGGTGAGGAATTTCAGGGTACTGGCGGCAGGTGTGCCCTTGGTAAACACCCGGTTCATATCCACGATCAGGTCTGCCAGCTCCATGCTCTGCTGGAACAGGCTCTGGGTGGTGCACCACACCTGACCGTTCTGCACCGCTTTGAACTCGTTCAGCAGCGGGAAACGCTCGGTCAGCTGGCTCACCGATGCGATCATGCCCTCGATGGTGCTGTTGTAGATGAGCACGTCGGCATCCTTTGCGCCTGCATAGAAGTCCTCAAGCGGCAGGTTCATGGTAGCAAGGCTGTTGCCATTGTCCGTCAGGTCCGCAAAGACATAGCTGCCGCCTGCCATTTCGATCATGCGGGCCACATAGTCACTGCCCTTGCGCACAGTGGCAAGGTTGTTGGTGGTCAGCGAGAAGAAGGCACAGCTTTTTCCCGTGGGTTTCTGCGAGAGGATGGGCTGAACGGCTGTCTCCTGCGCGGAAAACACCTGCTCGGCCTGTTCTTCCCTGCCCAGCAGGATGCCGTAAAGCTTGATCCACTCCATGCGGGCCAGCGGGTCGCTCTCGTAGCTGGAACGCTCCACCAGCACCGGGATGCCAAAGTGCTCCAGCTGTTCCTTTACCTCCGGCGTGTGCAGGATCATGGTATTTTCAATGGCAAGGCGGCAGTCTGCCGCCAGGATCTGCTCGTAATCCGGGGCGCTATACTTGCCTGCATACGCGATTTTTCCCTCTTCCATGGCCTGCTGCACCGCGGGCAGATACCAGCCCTCGGCCTTGGTGCCGGAAAAGGCCACGCTGTCCAGTGCGTCCAGATGTAAAAGCAGATCCATCACCGAGGTGGAGACCAGATAAATATTCTCCACCGGCTGGCGCAGCACAGTCACATCAGCAGGCAGACCGTCCACCTCCGCAGCATCTTCCGGCACAACAAGGAACCGTGCATCTGACTCCGCGATGGTCAGCATGGTATAGCCGCCCTCATAGCAGTCCGCTGTGAACTGCTGCGCATAGTCCAGCTGGTAATGATGGGAGAAAACAAGACTTTCCATATTGGCAGGTTGAGTCTTGCTGCCACAGCCGGTCAGCGTCAGCGCCGCAGCGGGGATCAGTTTCAGAAATTGCTTTCGGGTGATCTTCATAGGGAACTCCTTCCGTCACGGCTTACGCCGCGCCATCTCCCTCATAGAGGGAGGCTTTGGCAGTACGGTAAAGTTTATCTTTTTGCCAAAGAAGGTGACTGGAGGAGTCACTTCAGACTTGCAGAATCAAAGGTCAGCGTGTACTCGATCTCGTGAGGAGTGCTCATGGCCACGGTGTCGGCGGTGACATCCAGTGCAGTGTCCAGCGCGGCAACGGGGATCTCAAAGGTGGAATTTCCCTCAGTGTTGGTGGGCAGATACTTCTCGCCATCCACGAGCATATAGTCGTAGTTGGGGCTGCTCCACACGATGGTAGCGGTCATTTTGCCGTCTGCCACGGTCAGGGCGGCGGGGCTGTCCACAGCAGCACGGCCAGAGCCGCCCTCCAGCGTCACATCACAGGTGTAGGTGCCGTCTGCCGGGGTCTCGGCTTCCGCAGCCTTTTCCACGGCATCACGCACGCTGACGACATGGTCGTACCACTTGCCCTTGGTGCCCAGAATGGCAAGGTCAAAGTCCGTATCCACAGCAGTGACCGGAATGTCAAAGCCGTACACCTCCTCCGAGGTGCCGTCGGAATAGGTGACGGTATCTGTGGTGGGCTGCAGCCAGTCGGCCTCGTGGTCGGCGGCATCGGAAGCCTTGCCCAGATACAGGTTGACGATATGGGTGGAAGCAAGGCTGACATGGAAGGTCATCTGGCCGTTCTCCACGGTCAGGGTGCCCTTGCCGTCGCAGGCTTCGTTGGCGTGGAACATGCTGCTGTCGGTGTCAAACTCGGCGGTATACACACCATCCGGCAAAGCGGCGGTCTCAGCGGCAGAAGAAGCCACGGAAGAAGCAGCCTCCGAGCTGGCAGCACTGGAAGCTGCAGAAGATGCCGTGGAAGAAGCGCCGCAGCCCACCAGCAGACTCAGTGCCAGAGAAGCAGCGACAACACAGGAAAAAACGCGTTTCATAGGAAATACCTCTACATTATAAAAAATCAGCTTTTATTATACCATTGTTCAGATAAAAAATGAACCCTCTCCACCGGATACCGCAAAGCGGCCGCGAGACGGAGAGGGTTCGTTTGATCAACCGTTCAGAGAATCAATGGCCGCCTTGGTGTGGGCGACATACAGCTTCTGGACATCCTCGATCTCGCCCAGACCAGCGATCTGGCAGTCGATGCTGTCGAAAGCACCGGAAGCCTTGAACTGGCTCAGCCAGGAGTCGGCATCCTCACCGGCCATATCGTTGTTGGCGTGATCGCCGGCAACCACCATCAGCGGGCGCAGGATGACCTTGGTGTAGCCCGCAGCCTTAACAGCCTCGATCACGTTCTCGCAGGCAGTCTCTTCCGGCTTGCCCTCAACGGTGCCAATGAACACATTGTCGTAGCCCAGAGTCTGCATAGTGGTCTGCATCTGGCTGTAGCTCACCTTTGCGGTGTGAGAGGTGCCGTGGCCCATAAAGACAAAGGCGACCTTGTCCGCAGCAGCGGCATCCAGACTGTCGTAGCCGGCTTCCTTCACGGCAGCAGCAGTGACCGCCTTGGCAACGTCTTCCTTATCCTGATTGATGATGGTGGCATCGGAACCGACCTCACCCAGCAGGGGCTCAGCCACAGCGACAGATTCAAACTTGTCGCGGTAGGTGTCGATCATTTCCATCATCTCGTCGTACTCAGCACCGTGCATCAGGTGGGTGGGCTGGACGACCAGATTCTTCACGCCGTTTTCCACAGCGCGGTCCATGGCCTGCTGCATGTTGTCGATCTTTTCGCCGTCACGGGCCTGCACATGGTTGATGATGATCTGTGCGGTGAATGCGCGGCGCACAGACCAATCCGGGTATGCGGCTTGCAGAGCATCCTCGATACCCTTGATATCCTTCACGCGGCTGTCGTTGAAGGAGGTGCCGAAGGAGACCACCAGCAGCTCGTTGTCGCCAATGTCGTCCTGATTGCGGGCATCGTCCTTGGAAGCATCGCCGGTGTCACGGCCAAAGTAGTCGGGGTCGGCGTTCTCACCTTCCACCAGTTCCTTCTGGGTGTCGGTCAGGGCATCCCATGCAGCCTTGGCGGCTTCGCACTGGGCATCGGTGTCATCATTGCGCTCCTGCACATAGATGGCATCGATCAGGTCTGCCACGTTCTTTGCTGCCATTTCGTCAGCCTCCTCGCTGCTCGCTTCGCTGAAAGCGGAAGACGCAGCGGTGCTGGATGCAGTGCCGGAAGCAGCACCGCCGCAGCCGGTGAGCACGCCGGCGCACAGAGCCAGAGCCGTAACAGCTGCGGCCAGCTTTTTGGTTTCGATCTTTCTCATTGTCTTGTCCTTTCCTGCTGGATAAATTGCGGTTTGAACCAAACAAAGGGTACAGGAAAGAGAGATGAAAGAAGAGGCCCTTCTGTCCTGCGGATGGCATGACAAAAAGACCTCTGTTGTTTCAGGGCTTTTTGGTACAACCAATTCCTCGTGATCTGGGGTTTGCACCCCCGTACCAACAGCGGGCAGGTTTCCTGACTGAAAGATCGCCGCCCGTCATCTCCTTCCCAGAGCAATGCTCCAGTGGCTGGTGCAAAGCACCCTGATGCGGACTCCCTTATCACAGTGACGAGATCGTGCGGGATCTGCACCCGCTTCCCTTTTACCCTTTCCGCCGTGCAGTGCATCGGCAAAAGGCACCTGCTGTTTTTCTGTTCAGTTCGTCCGGCATTATATCACAAAACTGCGCAGAATGCAATAAAAAACGGCATCCTGCCTTTTTATAAGGAAGGATGCCGTTCTGGAGATCGAGCCAAATGCGGAGCTTACTGGAGTGCACGGATCGCATTGATGGTGATTTTGTACTGGCAGGTCACGCTGTCAAACAGCTCTTTGGTACCTTCCAGTGTGCCTGTGCGCAGCACCTCGGTCAAATCGTAGGTGGGCTGATACAGGTTGGTAAAGCCCAGGTTCTGGCACACGCCCTTGAGCGTGTGTGCCGCACGGAATGCTTCCTTCACATTTCCTTCCTTCAATGCCTGCTCCAGTTTCGGATAGCTGTCGTCGTTCAAAAACATCAGCGCAAATCTGCAGATCATGCCTTCGTTGTAAAGCCGCTTGAGCACGTCCTCATAATTTGCGCCCATCTGTCTATAACATTCCTGAATCGTCATGGTTTGTCGCTATGCCTTTCTTTTTCTACTTATCCCGCCTGATTTGCCACAGTGTGACAAAAGCACCATCCATTTTGTTGCACTTTGTTACGTTTTTAATATATCACGCCTTACTGTGTTTTTCAATGCAGAGATAAAAAAGTCTTGCACTTTTCACATATTGTCCCGAGTTTTTCTTGCAATTTTCCTATCAATTTCTTCCGGTTGGCTTTTTCTCCGACTTTGCCGTGCCCGCATGGCTGCAGGGCTTTTCCCGCCTTTGCTCAGCCGTTTCTCTGCACGGAAAATGCATTTGAAGAAAAACGTAAAAAACAGTTGACAAAAGCCTTCCTTCATGATAAAATAAGCAAGTCGTCCGGCGAAGGACACAAAAAGTGAATATGGGCGTGTTCCCGAGTGGCCAATGGGGACAGACTGTAAATCTGCTGCTTTCAGCTTCGGTGGTTCGAATCCACCCGCGCCCACCAAACAAGAAAAATCCGAACCTGTTTCCGATTGGAGAAGGGTTCGGATTTTTCGTTTTCTTCGGGTACAACAACGAAGGTTCCTGTGGACGGCGCAAAACTCCGATACCTTGTCATAGACCGTAAGCCACAAACAAGATTTGGAGGATGCGATTATGAAGTACGATGAAAGAGTCTGCAAATTCAACATGGACACCGGGTGTGTGGAACTGCTGCTCCGGGATGGGTGCAAGATCTCTATCGACTGCACCGAGGTCGAGGATGCGCTGGATGTTACCATGGCACAGCGGACGGAACTGGACTACCTGATCTACAATGACCCGCTGGCGTATGCTGATCTGATTTTGAATGGTGAACCGGAGAAATACCTGCGGAATGTGGCTGGGAGCCACGGGCTGGAGGATTAAGGGCAAAAAAATAAGAGGTGTGCCCAAACGGACACACCCCGGTGAGAAACATCTATGTAAGGCAGGACGTTCCCCTTTTCCGGGAGCGTCCTGCTGTTTTTAGGCTGCGATGGGTGCAGTGTTCAGAGCTTCCTGCTCTTTCAGCCATTCCTCATATTCACGCTGGCCTTCCTCGCTGTTGAAAAACTCAACCATGGAGGGATAAAAGCAACGTGCAAGGGTTTTGATTGCTTCATCCGGGTAGCCGGATTTGTTTGACTTCTTCTTTTTATTCAAATAGTATCCTCCAAAAATCAAAGTTCCATATCCTGCCCACGCTTGCAGTTTCGTTGCGGCGCATTCACAGTGCGCTCCTGCTTGGGGGCAAGAATCTTTTCCAGAAAGCCGCGTACCAGTTCCGGCGCACGGTGGAGAGCATCCAGATAGGGCTTTACATCGTACCACAGGTCGTGGTACTTGTTGCTCCAATGAATGGCTTCCTTTTTGGCGGTGGAAAGTTCTTCTTTCAAGCGGCGGTTCTCCACATCCATCATATAGCCGTGGTCAGCCTGTTTTTTTAGCTTGGAAAATTCTTCTTCGGTCAGCGAATAGTTGCCGAGGAATGTGCGCTTGCCAATATAATCCAGATCGCGCGCATGAATGAGGGCTTCTTTCGTGAGTGTAGTCTTTTTCTGAACAGCGGCAAGTTCCTTCTCCTTTTTGGAGAGGGTCTGACAGGTTTTAGCAAGCGACTGTGCTTGCTGGTCGGCTTGAGCAGTCAGGGTGTCCAGCCGTTCCTGCTCCCTCTGAACTTTGAACTGGGTGACGGTCAGGTGTTCTTCGGTGCTGCCGCGTTCACCGCGCTCTACATCCGTGTACCCGGCGTTGCGCATATAGTTGAAGAAATCGTCTTGCAGGACACTGTACGACTTCTTCAGGACGGGCTTGCCATTCTTTTGCAGGACAGGCTTTCCGGCATCGTCCAGCAAGGGCTTGGATGCCCACTTCTTGCTTCGGCTGACCTGCATGACGGTCTCCTTGATTGTGCCGACCAACGCCTTGTCCTTGCAGCGTTTCGACCAGAGGATCTGCTTTTCCACCACAGGCACATAGACCACATGGAGGTGGTAGTGGTAGACCTCCCGGCCTAGTGCTTCGGTCATGGCACGGTTGATCTCATCGGAGTGCATGACTGCCGAAAGGATATACTGCTCACCACCAACGATCTGAACGGCTGCTCTGTAGGCATCCTCATAGAACTGTTTGGCGAACTCATAGCCGCCGTGGTTGTCAAAGTAGGCTGAGTTGACATCAAAGACAAGTTCGCAGTAATGGGTGGCATCCGGCTTCAGGCCGCGCGTGGAGATGGTTCCATCGGCTTCCAGTTGGGCGAACAGGTCAGTATAGCTGGCGGTTGGCTTCTTGAAGTGGACGTTCCATGCAGCGCGCTGGGGGATAATGTCGGGGTTCCGATAGCTGTCTTTTTCGCGTTCGTTGTGCTGCTGGGTGTTGCCAACGGCCTTGTCCGAAACGGCGAGATTTCGGACAC
>OGIO01000332.1_pt1 | contig 61935 bp, 49 predicted proteins | sample 1571841 | NCBI WGS metagenome assembly OGIO01 (sample SAMEA2582111, study PRJEB24529) | metagenome | biome: Human gut stool | place: China | collected 2011
CGGTGGGCGTAAACTTCATGGAAGAGAACGCAATGGAAGTGATAGAAGCAAAATACGGAATAAAGGGTTCGGCAATCGTACTGAAACTACTGTGCAAAATATACAAGGAGGGATACTTCATCCATTGGGATGAAGAACAGTGCCTGATCTTTGCCAACAAGGCGGGAAGAGAGGTGCAGGCCGCTGAGGTACAGGGGATCATTGAGATCCTCTTCATCAAAGGGATATTGGACAGAAACAGTTATCTGGCAAACGGAATACTGACTTCGGCAAACATACAGAAGATATGGATGGAGGCAACAAAGCGAAGAAAAAGGGATCTGAAAGCATTGCCCTATCTGCTGGTGAACGACTTGACTCAGCAGGAAACAGAAGCGCCGGAAGGTGAAAATGTAACCATTAGCCCGGGAAATGTAGTACATGATGTAGCCGTTAACGCAAAAAATGCATGCAATTCCGGACAAAGTAAAGTAAAAGAAAAGAAAGCAGAGGAAAATAAAGAATTACCCCCCTCAGCTCCCCCCAAGGGGAAAGAAAAAGAATGGGAGGAGGTTTCTGCTCCTCTCCCGATACCCGGATACGCCTTCAACACAATGACACACAATTATCCGGGACTGACGGATACACTCAAAAGACTGGGGATTACCGAAGCAGGAGAGGTGAATGCCATACTCAGGCTATCGGATTATGGAAGGAAAGGAACACGGGTATGGCAACTGATTGCCAATACTTGTTGGAGTGACATAGGGGCAAAAGGAAGGTATCTGATAGCAGCACTGAATAAGGCAAAAAGAAAATAATCCGGATAGGAAAGTACAGTTTGCAGTTGATAAAAAAGCAAGTATACCGGTTTCCATACGGAAGGTTCTCTGTCGGGAATGGGAAACGGGACATACATTTAAACAAATGATCTACAGCTACTTCAGAGCACAATATTTCAATCTGCAGAAGCTTTATTTTAACGTTACGTTAAAGTTCGTTTTTCGTCTGCAAATAGCAAATTCTTTAAATGCAAAAGACTTGTTATTTGCAGACAAGAACAAAGCCATCGGAAAATGGCCTTAACAATGTTAACGGGCAAAAGGCATAAAATATCCTCTTCCACTGTATACAGTTATATTGTTATTTACCTCTTCCGGCAGATGCAATCCACCAGATGATCATTCATAAATCCGGAGGCCTGCAAGTGAGCATAGCAAATCGTAGTTCCAAAGAATTTAAATCCCCGTTTTTTCATATCCTTGCTCATGGCATCAGATTCGGGAGATGATACCGGAATTTCACTCAATGATTGAAATGTATTGACAATCGGTTTTCTGTCGGGAAAGAATGATAGAGTATAGTCATAAAAACTACCGAACTCCTTTTGTACGGCGAGAAATGACCTTGCATTTGTGATGGTCGATTTGATCTTCAGACGATTTTTCACAATGCCATCAAAGTGCATCAACCGTTCAACATCTTCATCGGTCATTTGTGCCACCGACTCAGCATCGAAATTGCAAAAGGCTTTGCGATACCCCTCACGTTTCTTAAGGATGGTTATCCAACTCAAGCCGGCCTGAGCACTCTCCAACACAAGAAACTCAAACAGCGTCTTGTCATCGGTCACCAATTTTCCCCACTCTTGATCATGGTACTTCACATACAGTTCGTCACTTCCGCACCAACCGCAACGCCCGTTTATTATATCTTGCATAATTATGATAGTTATAGTACGATACAAACTTACAAAAATCTCTGGAATAAACAAATAAAAAGGAATAAATGGAACTGAATGGCTTATTAATAAAGCAATTGCGAGGACATACGAGGACAATGGGAAAAATGGAAAAACGCAAAGAAAAGTGGAATATTGAAGTAGTTAGGTTTTCAAATCGTTACCCGTCCGAATGTAAGATTTAACAGTTACAGTGACGTTTGCATTGCTCTGCTTAGATTTGCTTATCAAAGTTTAACTCGTTGATTATTAGTTTTGCAACCAAAAAAATTAGACATGAGCAGAAGCACATTCAAGGTGCTGTTCTACATGAATGGCAGCAAGGAGAGAGACGGTATTGTCCCTATCTATCATGGGACGAGTGACAATCAACGGGACTGTATCGCAGTTCAGTTGCAAGCAGAGTATTCCTAGAACGCTTTAGGACGTGAAAGGGAACAAGGCGAAAGGCAAGGGACAGGAAGCAAGGGAAATCAATCTTGTCTTGGATAACATCAAGGCGCAAATCATCAAGCACTACCAACGTATATCCGACCGTGAGGCGTTTGTTACGGCTGAAATGGTACGTAATGCCTATCAAGGTCTACATTTGCGAGAGATTTGGCTACCGGAACAGCCTACATGCAACACCAACACAAAACGGCTTTTGCGTGGATGTAAATATCAAACCAGTAAAACTATACATTCGCTTTGGGGAGTACAGCAAAGGAGTGGGTGGTTTCCCTGATTGGTGCATCATTCTCGTGCACTGCAACTTTGCCAAGAAGTCGGAGCCGGAATTGCAGGAACTTGTGCGGTTCTTCAAAGAATATGCGCAACGATATGGGTACAAATATATTGGAATTGAGGATAATCCACTGCTAAATCAAATGTTAGGATTTCAACGTATTCAGTCAATCAGAGGACAAGAGAACTATATTGCAGAATTGATAGTAGGATCATAAAATGTATAGAAGAGATAGAAAGTATGATGTAAAAAGGCTTTCTATCTCTTTTTCTATGTGCGATAAATCATAATTTACCGTCACTTGACCATTCATCAGAAGTGGCAGAAGTTCATCGCGCTGCTTAGTGAGATTATTCTGCTCTGCGATATTCTGGTCTATTAGCTTATGATATTCACAGATGGTTAAGTGAAATTTCATAATTAAATCCTCAGGGACTTCCATCCATCGAGTTGCCAAGAATACATCCGTCTGAAAATTCTTTATACCTGACGTTTTACCCTCAAAATTGAACATATTATCATTTTCATAAAGACACTTCCATAGATAGTAGAAGTATTCTGAATAGATACGATTTTTGAGACTAAATGACTGACAAAAATTTGAGCATATTACAGAGCCACCATTTCTTTCTATTACTCCATTTGTAATTAGTGCTACTCTTCCTGTAGCTTGAATTGGACTACCACCAGATACTTCAATTACAATATCCCCATCGCCAAGCAATCTGTCTGAATGCTTTTCGGTTATGTATCGTATTGGTACATTGTTTAGTTTGACTATATCAGCTCCTCTTACACAACCGACTTTAATTGTATTGTCTTGAAATGTATCATAACCCCAATCTCCGCCTTTTGTATTCGCAATGAATGAGGATAGTGATATTTCATTCCATCCTTCAGGTATTTCACATTTTAACTTCTCATTCCAAACCATTTTACCACCGCTTGACTTGTACGGTTTGCCTTCTTCGCTCGGAAAATTGAACTGCACGAACCAATAATCATAGAGCTGCTTCGCCATCGCTTCTAAATTATGATTTATCGCGCATTATCTTTTTCACTCTCAAAGTTTCTTGCTATAATGTGAGAAACAAATATTATAGCAATGGAAAAGGAACTAATAAAGACTATTTTAGAAGTTACCAATGGGTTTCTGGATACAGAACAAAGTAAACAGCTTAGTACGTTACTTCTTAGAGAGTTAGAAAAATATCATATTACTCTAAAAGAGACCGATGATACAAAACGTATTCGTAAAAACAATGAATTGTTACAGGCTTTTATTTCTGCAAAGAAAATCGAGGGATGCTCTGACAAAACATTACATTATTATCAATCATCTATTGACCATCTATTTACGGCTATCCAAAAGGTCATCAATGAAATTACCACAAATGACATTCGCTGCTATCTTGCTGAATATCAAGAACGACGCAAACTTAGTAAAGTAACGATAGATAATTTACGTCGCATATTTTCCAGCTTTTTCTCTTGGCTTGAAGATGAAGATTATATAGCCAAAAGTCCAGTACGCAGGATTCATAAAGTACGTACGGATTCTTTAGTAAAGGAGGTTTTGAGTGATGAGAATTTGGAAATTTTGCGTGATAATTGTACGGAAATAAGGGACCTTGCGATGATTGATTTACTTGCTTCAACAGGTATGCGTGTGGGAGAACTTGTTAAGATGAATCGTGACGACATAGACTTTCAAGAGCGGCAGTGTGTGGTATTCGGTAAGGGAAACAAAGAACGTGAGGTCTACTTCAACGCACGTACAAAAATACACTTGAAACGCTATTTTGAAAGTCGAAGTGACAATAATCCAGCATTGTTCGTGTCTTTATCAAAGCCATATACTCGACTTACAATCAGTGGTGTGGAAGTGAGACTTCGCAATTTGGGGAAGAAACTCAACATAACCAAAGTACATCCGCACAAGTTCCGCCGGACTTTGGCTACTATGGCTATTGACAAGGGAATGCCCATAGAGCAAGTACAAAAACTGCTTGGTCATGTCAAGATAGATACAACTTTGCACTATGCAATGGTAAATCAGACAAATGTAAGGATGGCACATCGCAAGTATTTAGGTTAGGATTTGGCTGTTTTAGGCTGCATCTTTCTTTAATCTGCTGAAATATGAGTATCTTTACGAACATATTTTAAATGTAGGATATGCAGACTTTAGCCAACATAGCAGATTATGTATCTGAAAAGATAAGTAGTAAAAATATTACTCTTGAGCAATATGTAACAACTGATTCATTGCTTCAAGATAAACGAGGTAGAGAACGTGCTCAAAATCTACCTCCAGTATCTTGTAACCTTACTCATTTTAAAAAAGGAGATGTTCTTGTCGCAAATATTCGTCCGTACCTAAAAAAGATATGGTATGCAGATACAGAAGGTGGCTGTTCTTCTGATGTTCTAGCGTTTAGGGCAAAAGAGAGCAGTCATTCAGACTTTTTATATGCTATATTAATGGCTGATAGTTTCTATTCTCATGCAATGGTTGGCGCAAAAGGTAGCAAAATGCCCCGTGGAGATAAAGACCAAATAATGAGATATAAATTGCCGATATTATCCAATGTGAAGAATATCGGCAAAATGATTGTTGATATTAATTCTAAAATTTCTCTCAATCGTGCGATAAATCATAATTTACTGATACTTGACCGTTCATCAGAAGTGGGAGAAGTTCATTGCGCTGCTTAGTTAATTTTTCTACCTCAAGATAATTTTCACTTTGTAATTCCAATAAAGGCTCACATAGCTTATTAAATTGATTAAGAATAATATCATTAGGCTTTAATACAGAAATTGAATCAATTTGTTCAGCACTTATATTAGGCTGAGCACATCCACAAGCTATTTGAAAAACTTGTTCTCTAAAGTATTCTTGCTTCAAAGAATTAAAAAGAAAACCTAATCTTAATAAAGGTCTATCTCCTAAATCAAAACGACCGACACGTTGGTTTACCCAATAATTTCTTTGAGATATTGCGAATTTCCCAATAGTAGCTCCTGTCATTGCTATCACTAAATCATATCTTTTAGCAAGGAACAATGTATTATTAAATAAGTCTATACATTGACTATCAGTCATATTGAGCGTATAATTTTCTTGAATATTCCCAATTTTAATAACTGGTAGACCTTTGCTTCCAAAATCTTTAGACTTAAACGCATAACCACTCTTACATGGAGCATAATCCCCAATAGACATGCTACTCCATCCTTGCGGGATTTCTCGTTTTAACTCTTCATTCCATACCATTTCTCCACCATTTGATTTATACGGCTTGCCCTCCTCGTTGGGAAAGTCAAACTGCACAAACCAGTAATTATAGAGTTGCTTCATCATCGCCTCTAAATTATGATTTATCGCGCATTATCTTTTTCACTCTCAAAGTTTCTTGCTATAATGTGAGAAACAAATATTATAGCAATGGAAAAGGAACTAATAAAGACTATTTTAGAAGTTACCAATGGGTTTCTGGATACAGAACAAAGTAAACAGCTTAGTACGTTACTTCTTAGAGAGTTAGAAAAATATCATATTACTCTAAAAGAGACCGATGATACAAAACGTATTCGTAAAAACAATGAATTGTTACAGGCTTTTATTTCTGCAAAGAAAATCGAGGGATGCTCTGACAAAACATTACATTATTATCAATCATCTATTGACCATCTATTTACGGCTATCCAAAAGGTCATCAATGAAATTACCACAAATGACATTCGCTGCTATCTTGCTGAATATCAAGAACGACGCAAACTTAGTAAAGTAACGATAGATAATTTACGTCGCATATTTTCCAGCTTTTTCTCTTGGCTTGAAGATGAAGATTATATAGCCAAAAGTCCAGTACGCAGGATTCATAAAGTACGTACGGATTCTTTAGTAAAGGAGGTTTTGAGTGATGAGAATTTGGAAATTTTGCGTGATAATTGTACGGAAATAAGGGACCTTGCGATGATTGATTTACTTGCTTCAACAGGTATGCGTGTGGGAGAACTTGTTAAGATGAATCGTGACGACATAGACTTTCAAGAGCGGCAGTGTGTGGTATTCGGTAAGGGAAACAAAGAACGTGAGGTCTACTTCAACGCACGTACAAAAATACACTTGAAACGCTATTTTGAAAGTCGAAGTGACAATAATCCAGCATTGTTCGTGTCTTTATCAAAGCCATATACTCGACTTACAATCAGTGGTGTGGAAGTGAGACTTCGCAATTTGGGGAAGAAACTCAACATAACCAAAGTACATCCGCACAAGTTCCGCCGGACTTTGGCTACTATGGCTATTGACAAGGGAATGCCCATAGAGCAAGTACAAAAACTGCTTGGTCATGTCAAGATAGATACAACTTTGCACTATGCAATGGTAAATCAGACAAATGTAAGGATGGCACATCGCAAGTATTTAGGTTAGGATTTGGCTGTTTTAGGCTGCATCTTTCTTTAATCTGCTGAAATATGAGTATCTTTACGAACATATTTTAAATGTAGGATATGCAGACTTTAGCCAACATAGCAGATTATGTATCTGAAAAGATAAGTAGTAAAAATATTACTCTTGAGCAATATGTAACAACTGATTCATTGCTTCAAGATAAACGAGGTAGAGAACGTGCTCAAAATCTACCTCCAGTATCTTGTAACCTTACTCATTTTAAAAAAGGAGATGTTCTTGTCGCAAATATTCGTCCGTACCTAAAAAAGATATGGTATGCAGATACAGAAGGTGGCTGTTCTTCTGATGTTCTAGCGTTTAGGGCAAAAGAGAGCAGTCATTCAGACTTTTTATATGCTATATTAATGGCTGATAGTTTCTATTCTCATGCAATGGTTGGCGCAAAAGGTAGCAAAATGCCCCGTGGAGATAAAGACCAAATAATGAGATATAAATTGCCGATATTATCCAATGTGAAGAATATCGGCAAAATGATTGTTGATATTAATTCTAAAATTTCTCTCAATCGTGCGATAAATCATAATTTACTGATACTTGACCGTTCATCAGAAGTGGGAGAAGTTCATTGCGCTGCTTAGTTAATTTTTCTACCTCAAGATAATTTTCACTTTGTAATTCCAATAAAGGCTCACATAGCTTATTAAATTGATTAAGAATAATATCATTAGGCTTTAATACAGAAATTGAATCAATTTGTTCAGCACTTATATTAGGCTGAGCACATCCACAAGCTATTTGAAAAACTTGTTCTCTAAAGTATTCTTGCTTCAAAGAATTAAAAAGAAAACCTAATCTTAATAAAGGTCTATCTCCTAAATCAAAACGACCGACACGTTGGTTTACCCAATAATTTCTTTGAGATATTGCGAATTTCCCAATAGTAGCTCCTGTCATTGCTATCACTAAATCATATCTTTTAGCAAGGAACAATGTATTATTAAATAAGTCTATACATTGACTATCAGTCATATTGAGCGTATAATTTTCTTGAATATTCCCAATTTTAATAACTGGTAGACCTTTGCTTCCAAAATCTTTAGACTTAAACGCATAACCACTCTTACATGGAGCATAATCCCCAATAGACATGCTACTCCATCCTTGCGGGATTTCTCGTTTTAACTCTTCATTCCATACCATTTCTCCACCATTTGATTTATACGGCTTGCCCTCCTCGTTGGGAAAGTCAAACTGCACAAACCAGTAATTATAGAGTTGCTTCATCATCGCCTCTAAATTATGATTTATCGCACGATTAAGGCAAATTTTGCAGTCTATATCAGAGAATATTCCACCAATATGTTCCTGTATTTCCAATGAGGGAATTAATACAGGAATGTTGTTTAATGTATCCATTGATAGAGTGTACCGCATTCCGCTTCCTGTTGCGTTTAACTCAAAATATTTTTTGATATAGCTAGAGTGTAAAAAAGCATTTAGATATTTGCCTGACAAAATTTTCTCGTTAGGCTTTACTAATGCACAGTGATAACCAAGAACAGTGTTTCCCAAACTGTCTGCTATGTATGTGGACATACCTATATCATTCCTTGTTTCACTATCTTTAGTAAAAGCAACATACCCTTTTCTCAAAGAGAATCTTTCAATGTTTTTTTCGCTGGCTGTTGCATTCATAAATCCCTGAACCATATCGGTTGATATAGCCCAATTATGATAGACATCGACAAAATTACAAAGTTTTACAAGTTCTTCTTCCTCCTTTGATTTTTTGTTGATACTACTTACGATTATTTCTGCAATATCACCTAATTTATATTCTTTCAATTCCATTGTTCCCATTATTTCATCAGTCGTAGCTGACGACTCTTATAACCAAGTATTTAATAATTAAAGTAATTTTTTAAGTTCCTCTATATCCGGCAACGCCTTACGCAGATTTTCTGGCATATCCTTAGATGTGGTATAAGTCGCTACACCCATAGGCTTGTCGTAATCTTGTATAACATATTCCACATACTCCCTGTTAGCTTCTTTGCATAATACAATACCGATAGTCGGATTTTCATGTGGTTTTTTAACGTGGTCGTCAAGTATTCGCAAATAAGTAGTCAGTTGACCGAGATAGCTGGATTTGAAAACTCCTGTTTTTAATTCTACACAAATCATAGCATTCAATTCTCTATTGAAAAATAGCAAATCAGGGAAATGCTCTACTCCATACACTTCAAGGTGATACTGATTTCCTATAAAAGCAAAGTCCTTGCCAAATGTCATGATGAAACGCTTGATATTCTGGATAATTTGTGTTCCACCAAACGTTCATCTATATCTTCATTATCGCGCTCGCCAATTTCTTCTACATTGAAAAGTCCAAAGCATATTCATCCTTGAACATCATTACAGCCCTCCGAGCCTCTTTAGCACTTGGTATGGTCCTAGAAAAGTTATTGGGCAAAAACTGCTGGCGCTGATAAGCCTCTTCTTCCATCAACCGCACAAGTGTATCAACGGAAAGATGTTCTTGGGCGCAACGTCGAATATAGTAATAGCGTTCTGGCAAAGTCTTTGTTTTGCTCAAAATTCTCGAATGGTGTGTAAACGGGACAGCTAGGAATTCTGTTGCAGGAAAATCTGCCGTATTAGGAATAACCATAGCGTGATAAATGTCAATTTCGTCTGTTTCGGTAATTTCGATTACCGATTTATTCTTATGCTCTAATTCGGTAATTGCAATTACCGAATTATCATCTCCAGAAATAGACGCCCCGTTCTCCAACATTATCCACCCCTCATAGAACAATCTCTTTTTCTTAAGACTTTCTGCGGAAAAGCCTCGAAGTCCCGGTAATATCTTTCTAAGATGTGCACTGATAGCAGCTAACGCACCTGTTCCCCATTTATCTTTTCTGGAATTTTGCGACACATACCTGCCTATGCTGAAATAAACAGCCAACTGTATGCGATTCTCGCCTTTAAGAGCCTCATATTGACCTTGCAATATAGCGACCTTTATAACCTCGGCAGCATGATTATACGGCATAGATATTTGATTCAGTTCCATCTGTTATTTTCCTAAATCATTGTTAAATCTCAGACTGTCCAATTGCTTCATTATTTCCTCCTCCAAACGACGGCTTTCCGCAAATTTCTGTGTCAATTCAGCTTTATAATTTGCCATACGAACATTGAATTCCTCTTCCGTTATATCGACATAATCAATTTTGATGTCGAAATATTGTCCGGCAGACAGAGAATATCCCTTTTCTTTAATTTCATCGTATGTAACGGCAACAGAAAAATCTTCCACAGCCTCTTTGTTGCGGAACGTATTGACAATAAGGTCTATTTCGGTATCAAGTAAACGCCTTTTTTGATTATTCGCTTCTTTATACTCCTCTCCTAATTTACCGGCATCAATCAAGATAACCTTCTCCGTCGTTGCTGACTTGTCAAAGAATATCACCGACACATTCGTTCCGGTAGTAGCAAACACATTGCTTGGCATAGATACACAGCCATAAACCCAATGTTCATCCACCACTCGTTGCAGGATTTTCTTTTCAACGCCACTTTTGGCTGTGATAAATCCTGTCGGAATAACGATAGCTCCTTTTCCGGTTGTCTTTAATGAATTTAGAACATGCTGGATAAAACAAGTATAAATCGCCATTTTAGGTTTCATCGGATCTACTTGCTTGACAGCATTAGGAACTCCGGCCCAAAAGCGAATCGTGTCAGTGGCCAATGTATCCCGATACTCCGGAAAATCGAGTTTGAACGGTGGATTTGAAACAACAAAATCAAACTTGCGTAAAGCCCCGTTTGCCTCTGTATGGGATGGCTCTGTCAACGTATTACCTTGTACAACGTTAGGCAATGAAGCAGACAAATTGTTTAAGATAAGATTCAAACGTAACATTTCGCTTGATTTCTCCGATATGTCTTGACTGAAAATCGAACATCTGTCTTCTCCAATCTGGTGTGCAAGAGCCATCAACAGTGTACCTGTTCCCGCTGAAGGGTCGTAACAGGTTACACCTCGTAAATCGGCATCATCTCCAACCAGCAGTTTTGCCATAACTTGTGCAATCGCACGTGGTGTGTAATATTCTGCATATTTGCCACCTCCGGCATTATTGAATCCTTTTAGCAGATGTTCGAAGATTCTCGAAAAGAAATCATACTTTTCGACAAATACATGTTCAAAATTGAATGAAGCCACATTACGCATCAATGATTTAGCAAACTCATCACGCTTTTGTGTATCTGTCACGAATGTAGTAATAGAACTAAAAATATTAACCTTGCTTTTTCCCGAAGTCGTTACAGAAAAAGTATCAGCATTAATATTCGCAATATCTATCAATGTTGCATCTAACAACGTGGAAAAATCGCCTTTTCCTGTAGAATTATAAAGATGGGATAAAGTGTGTTCTGGCTTTAACCTAGGCACAGAGGCAGGTAAATAGCTAAACAAGTCTTCAGCCTCTTCTTCGGTAAAAGTATCGTATTCGGCATCCCACTTTTCCGCTTTGCTTAGCCGTTCTCCATACATTTTATCTCGTTTCGCCTCATAGCCGAACTTGTCATTAAAGAACTTATATAGGAACATCTCAGTCACAATTTTGTATTCGCTTCCTGTTCCTGCCAAACCGAATGCTCCGGTTGTACTTTTCAAAGAATCAATCAGAGCAATGGTTGATTCCGCTATATTTATATCGCTCATATCAATATGCAAAATTACGTTGTTGGAAATATTCCGTTGTTATCAGATTGTTAATGTACTTACGATCTGTCAAATCTGCCTTAATACCAAGGTCTATCAATTTATGTCCGACAATAGCCAATACATCACGCTTGAAAGCATCCTCATTATCAAGAATGTTAATATTCAAGAAAAGCATATTATCGATTTGAAACTTCATTTGCGACAGATTCTCGGCTATCTCGTATTCGTACGCAGAGATAATCGGTTGCTCACGTGTTTTATTTTCTTCTTCTATTCGTTTATGGATTCGCACATAACGCTCATCACCTTTATATTTCTTCTTAAGGAGATTATTCCGTCTGTTTATTTCCCGAATCTTCTTCATTACATTATCCATGTAATCAATGCTTTCTTTGGCATCTTGGGTATTCTGAGGGACAAAACCTTTCTTTCGGAAATATGCTCGAAATTCATCCGCAAGAATCACATATTTTTCTTCGTTTCTATCAAAATTAGCCTCAAATTCAGCCTGTACTTTTTCACAGCGTTCACGAATATCATTCACAATGATTCGTAACTCCTCCGACATCCCCTTTTTGAACTCAAACTCCAATTCAGACAAAGCAACATTGATAATTCCGGAAACATCAGCTTTATGTTCTGTACTTTCAAACAGATTCATCCGTTCAATGCGATGAGTTATTTCTGTAATCAAAGTCGGTATGCCCTCAAAAGCTAAATTATCTATTTTCTCTTTTAATTCATCATCTCCAAAAGCACGGACTTGATTAAGAATGGCTTTCGCATCATTTAATGCCGAACGTAATTCATAAAGTCTGTCTTTGTCCTCAATTTCATCGATTTCCTGCCTAAATTCTTCAGGATTGTCACAAGTAAAATTAAAGAGTACACTCTTGATTTCCTTCATTTGAGCTATTACCTCTTCCTTATCTTCGATAATGACATTCCCTACAGGTTCATCTTGCTTGGTCTCCTTAATATCGGCCGTTCGATTTAACTCTCTCAGATAGCGGTCATTTGTCGAATCAAAATTCTCCTTTATATCTACAAAATCAACAACATAGCCATACTTAAAGTCTTTGTACGGACGATTTACACGAGTAAGAGCCTGTAATAAATCATGCCCGTCGAGGCTGCGACCCAAGTATAATTTTTTCAGACGAGGGGCATCAAATCCGGTAAGTAACATTTGATTGACAATCAACACGTCTACCGTTTGTTGCTTCTTGTATTCTTCGATGTATGCTTTACGCTCCAACTTGTCACCTTCGTCATGCAATATCAGAGACGCACGCAAAGGTTTCACATGACCATAAGTAGTCATTGGTTCTGCTACCATACTCAACTGCCCATTCCATTCCTTCTCAATATGTTGTGCAAATCCAAAACGTTCTTGCCACAAGCGATACATTTCGCGAGCCTGAGGATTAGTTTTACAAACAATCATTGCACCAATTGAGTCATCTGCTTGCTCTTTTCTGAATCTTCGCAAATCAGCTATTATGTAGTCAAGTAATGCATTCAGGTAGCTTTCGTGCTCGATTATCTTATTTTTATCTATATCGCTTTTCTTAACTTCTACGTTTCCTGCCAGTTTGTCAAGAATACTTTCAATCCGCTCTTTATAAATGGTTTCTATTGGCTCACGCATGAGTTTGAGCGTATAGCCATCCGCTATTGACTTATCATAATAATATGTATCTATATAATCTCCAAAAACACGCCAAGATTCTCGTTCCTCACGTAATAAAGGAGTTCCGGTCAATGCGATTTTTACAGCATCTTTATCTGCCTCAAGAAGATTTGCCAAGAAATTGCCTTGAGGACTATATCCCCTATGTGCCTCATCTATAAAGAAGACACGTTGAAGGTTGGTGTTATAGCCGGATTCTATCTTTATCTTGGTTGAGTCCTCTTTAAACTTCTGTATGTTTACAACCATTATTTCCGCTTTACCTTCGCTGTTTACAATAGGTTTAGTATCGCGAATATCATTCATTAAATCATCTCGACTATTAGCGGTCCTTACGACTAAGCCACGAGCGGCGAATTCATCGCTCGCTTGCTCCATCAAGGCAATACGGTCTACAATAAAATAGAATTTCACAGCAGTTGCTCTCTCTGCATAAAAGTCTGTCAAACTACGAACTGAATAATATGCCAATGCTGTTTTTCCACTCCCTTGTGTATGCCATATAATTCCGCTTTTTCCCCCCTTGGACAACTTTTTGCGAATAGCCAATGAAGCAAACAACTGTTGATAACGCATTATGTGTTTTTCAAGAGTAGAGATTTTACTGCCATCTTCCAACTCAATGTTCTTATTAACGTATGCAAAACCGTATCTTAGCAAAAACAAGAATCTCTCTCGGCAAAGCATTGATGTTAAAATTCGATTGGTCGGAGTATTTATCTTCTTATTAGTTTCATAATCAGGTAAGTTTTTAATAACAATACAGTTGCGATGTTTTAAAATCTGTTTCTCTACATCTTCTGTCAATGTTACATACGGGTATTCCGAAACAAATGTGGCATCTGCTTCTCGAAAGACATTAAAGAAAGCCTTTTCTTTTGACGCACAACAATAAAATGCACCTTGTATAGGCACTCGGTTTTCATTATCATATTCCTGATTATTGGAAAAAATCATTAGCTGGGTAAGATTGATAAAGCGACGAAAACTCTTATTTTTCATCCGCTTATTAATCCTATCCCGTTCTGCTAAAATGCCGTCATGATTATTTGGCTTTTTGACTTCGATGAAAGCTAAGGGCAAACCATTTATGAAACAAGTTATGTCTGGCCGGAAATTATCGCCTGAGTCAGTATTTTCACAAGTAAACTCTGTCGTAACGTGCCACTCATTTTTGCTTGAATCTGCGAAATCTATCAATTTCATACCGTTGTTTGAAGAGAGCATAGTATAAAACTCCTTGCCTAAATCGTTATTATTCAAAATGCCGACAATTTTATCTAATAACTGACCACACTTCAAATCTGTCAATTCAGGGTTCAGCCGCTTGACCGAGCGGATGAAAACATCCGTCAGAATGTTAGTCTGCAGATTGTAGGATGTTATATCATCCAAATAAGTATAACCGAGCTTGCAAAGATGTAATGCAGCCGGAACTTGCACACGTGTGTTTTCTGTAAAATTCTTCATTGCATTTTATCTTTCTTCTTTATCGGTTATCAAATCTTTTAAATCCACTTGCAAAATCTCCGCAATCTGCTGCAAGGTCTCCAAATTCGGCTGGATCCTATTGCAAGCATAGGCATTAACCATGCTGAAACTCTTATCAAGACGCTTAGCTAACCATGTCTGAGAGATGCCTTTATCTGATAAAACAGCTTTTATTTTATTTAGCTTCATTCTTTAGTGCGATTTTATAATGCAAATATAGTGAATTATATTCGATAGTTTGATTTGTTTTAGTATTTTCGCAAATGAAATGGGTTGCTTGAGAGTAATACACAGCAGAGCACAGTAATAAGCACGGTTACCAACTCGTTCCCTCAAAATCGGACATTCCTCCCAAAGTCTTTATAATTAAGGCGATAAGAAAATTATTCCAGAATTACAGAAAAACACAGAAATAATACTTGCGAAAAGAAAAAATATATTTGCTTACTTGAGCCGCTGGTTAATCCAGTTGTCCGAATAGCCCAGCCGCTTATAGTCCATCAGTGCTTGATTAATAGAAAGTTCGGGGTCTTGCATTTGATCAAGACGCTCCGCAGCCACTTGTGCCATCCATTGCTTGAAAGGTTCAGCTTTGGGCGAAGGGATGGATTGGATAAGACGAAGAAGTTGCTGAGTGTCGGCAACATCGGTTAAATACATTTTTCCATCAGCCGATTTCATTTTCAGTTGACTACAATTTGTAGTCAACTCACTTCCTTCCTTTTTAAGGCGTGTTTTTAAAACACTCCAATACTTGCGGGGATTAGGGCTGTCGGTTAAGACTGCCACCACATCCACTATTGAGAAGTACCATTTTTCTTCTTTATCGTCCCAAATGGTTCGGACTTTCTTTGCTTCGAAGAGCTTGATGGCATTATGCTGGGTCATAATATTATGTTTTTAATTCTGATTTTTAAGTTGAAATATTGCTCCGAACAATACTTATCCAAAAAGGAAATAGACACTTCAATTGCATCATAATGATCGTAGTGCCCGTAAGCGGTTTTACCCTTAAGTTCTTTGTGTTTGGAAAAACAGAGATTATTACGAATTGAATAGTCCATCCATTTTCCCAGATCATTATTAAGAGAGATGCCTTTATCTGATAAGACAGTCTTTATTCTATATTAGCTTCATTTTTTATGCAATTTTATAATGCAAATATAGCGAATTATATTTGGCGGGGTGAACTGTTTTCGTGTTTTTACCGACGAAATGGGGGTATTTGAAAGTAATATACAGCAGAGCGAAGCAATAAGCACAGTTACCAACTCGTTACCTCAAAATTGGGTACTCCTCCAAAACCTTTGGGTAATGAGGCAATAATAAAATTATCCCCGAATCTTTTGTATCTCGGACAATGGCAATTATTTTTTTCAGTATATCCCCCACACTTCCGGTTTTTTTCGTACTTTTACAGCTTGTTGGAAAGTTATGCACTTCCGGCATCAGAGAACAGATAAAAAGAAAAAACAATATATAAAATGAATCACAAATGGAATTATCGACCCATCACACAAGAACAGGCAGAGATAAGCCGGGCATTGGCTCAGGAACTAGGCATTAGCCCCGTCCTGGGACGACTTTTGGTACAAAGGGGAATTACGAAGGCACAGGATGCCAAGAAATTCTTCCGTCCGCAATTGCCCGATTTGCATGATCCATTCCTAATGAAGGATATGGACATCGCAGTGGAACGCCTGAACATGGCGATGGGAAAGAAAGAGCGCATTCTGATTTATGGAGATTACGATGTGGACGGTACCACGGCTGTGGCACTGGTCTACAAGTTCATTCAACAGTTCTATTCGAACCTTGACTATTACATCCCTGACCGTTATAACGAAGGATACGGAATTTCCAAAAAAGGAGTTGACTACGCCGCTGAAACCGGAGTAGGGCTTATCATCGTACTGGACTGCGGCATTAAAGCCGTAGAAGAGATTGCGTATGCCAAAGAGAAGGGAATTGACTTCATCATCTGCGACCATCATGTACCGGACGACGTATTGCCCCCTGCCGTTGCCATCCTGAATGCCAAACGACTGGATAATACATACCCATACACTCATCTTTCGGGATGTGGCGTAGGCTTCAAATTCATGCAGGCTTTTGCCATCAGTAACGGCATTGAGTTTCATCACCTGATTCCGTTGCTCGACCTGACCGCCGTAAGCATTGCATCGGATATTGTACCGATCATGGGCGAAAACCGTATCCTGGCCTATCATGGGTTGAAACAGCTGAACGGCAATCCGAGCGTAGGGCTGAAAGCGATTATCGATGTATGCGGATTATCGGAAAAAGAAATTACGGTGAGCGACATTGTATTCAAAATAGGTCCCCGCATCAATGCTTCCGGACGTATACAGAACGGAAAAGAAGCGGTAGACCTGTTGATTGAGAAAGATTTCTCGGCAGCACTCGAGAAAGCCGGACAAATCAACCAATACAACGAAACCCGGAAGGATCTGGATAAGAGCATGACGGAAGAAGCCAATAAAATCGTAGCCGAACTGGAAGGCTTGGCAGACCGTCGTTCGATAGTGCTTTACAATGAAGACTGGCACAAAGGAGTGATCGGAATCGTTGCCTCACGATTAACGGAGATTTACTATCGTCCGGCAGTCGTACTGACCCGGACGGATGATATGGCAACCGGTTCGGCACGTTCCGTATCCGGTTTCGATGTTTACAAAGCTATCGAACATTGCCGTGACTTGCTCGAAAACTTCGGAGGGCATACCTATGCTGCCGGGCTATCGATGAAAGTGGAAAACGTACAGGCATTCACCGAGAGATTCGAAAGTTTCGTGTCGGAACATATACTGCCGGAACAGACCAGCGCAGTGATCGATATCGATGCCGAAATAGATTTTAAAGATATCACGCCGAAGTTCTTCAATGAATTGAAACGATTCAACCCGTTCGGTCCCGACAACCAGAAACCGGTGTTCTGCACACATCACGTGTACGATTATGGAACAAGCAAGGTAGTCGGTCGCGATCAGGAACACATCAAACTGGAACTGGTAGACAACAAATCGAACAATGTGATGAACGGCATCGCCTTCGGACAAAGTTCACACGTGAGATATATCAAAACCAAGCGATCATTTGACATCTGCTATACCATTGAAGAGAACACCCACAAACGGGGGGAAGTGCAGTTGCAGATTGAAGATATCAAACCGATAGAGTGACTTACCAAGAGATTTTAAAGCAATACTGGGGTTATGATTCCTTCCGCGACCTGCAGGAGGACATCATAACCAGCATTGGCAATGGAAAAGACACACTGGGACTGATGCCCACTGGAGGCGGAAAGTCAATTACGTTTCAGGTTCCGGCCCTTGCCAAAGAGGGATTGTGCATTGTCATCACCCCACTGATTGCTCTAATGAAGGATCAGGTGCAGAACCTGAAAAAGCGCGGAATCAAAGCGATAGCCATCTATTCAGGAATGACACGGCAAGAGATTGTGGTGGCATTGGAGAACTGCATCTTCGGCGACTATAAGTTTCTATACATCTCTCCCGAACGGTTGGATACCGAAATCTTCCGGGCCAAACTCCGGTCCATGAAAATCAGTATGATTACGGTAGACGAAAGCCATTGCATCTCACAATGGGGATATGACTTTCGTCCGGCTTATCTGAAAATAGCGGATATCAGGGATCTCGTACCGGATGCTCCGGTCTTGGCACTGACCGCCACGGCCACTCCCGAAGTAGTGAAGGACATACAGGAGCGCCTCCGCTTCCGGGAAGAAAACGTGTTCCGTATGAGCTTCGAACGAAAGAATCTGGCATACATCGTTCGCCCCACTGATAATAAAAACGGGGAGTTGCTGCACATACTGAACCGGATACAAGGCAGCGCAATTGTATATGTACGAAGCCGGCGAAAAACCAAAGAAACAACCGAGCTGCTGGTAAACGAAGGAATCACGGCCGACTTTTATCATGCGGGACTGGATAACGCAACCAAAGATCTTCGCCAGAAACGATGGCAAAACGGAGAAAGCCGGGTGATGGTAGCTACCAACGCATTCGGTATGGGCATTGACAAACCGGACGTACGTATCGTCATCCACCTGGACCTGCCCGACTCACCGGAAGCCTACTTTCAGGAAGCGGGACGAGCGGGACGAGACGGACAAAAGGCATACGCGGTGATACTCTATGCCAAGTCGGATAAAACAACGCTCAGCAAACGCATTGCAGATACTTTCCCGGATAAAGACTATATAAAAGATGTGTATGAGCATCTGCAATATCATTATCAGATGGCGATGGGCGACGGGCTGGGATGCATGTATGACTTCAGCCTGGAAGAATTCTGCCGCAAGTTCAAATATTTTCCCGTACCTGCAGACAGCGCACTGAAGATATTGACACAGGCAGGATACCTGGAATATACCGATGAGCAAGACAATGCCTCACGGATTATCTTCACGATCCGCCGGGATGAGTTATATAAACTCCGTGAGATGGGAGAAGCCGCAGAGAAACTGATACAAATGATTCTGCGATCTTACACGGGTGTCTTTACAGACTATGCCTACATCAGCGAGCAGACTCTGGCGGTACGTACGGGACTGACCCGGCAACAGATTTACGACTTGCTGGTGATGCTGAGCAAGCGCCGTATCGTCGACTACATCCCGCACAAAAAAACACCTTACATTATATATACACGTGAGCGGATAGACCTCCATTATCTGCAAATACCCCGAGCAGTATATGAAGAACGGAAAGAACGCTATGAAACCCGTATCCATGCCATGGTGGAATACGTCACTTCGGAGAATGTCTGCCGTAGCCGGATGCTGCTCCGCTACTTCGGAGAGAAGAACGAACATAACTGCGGGCAATGTGACGTCTGCCTCAGCCACCGCGCCGAACCGGATATATCACAAAGCACCTTCGACGGACTGAGAGAGCAAATATGTGCTCTGCTGAAAGAGCATCCGATGACTCCGGCGGAGATAGCTTCACACATAAATACAGATAAAGAGCAGTTGAGCGAAGTGATACGGTTTATGCTGGACGAGGGCTTACTGAGCTCTGAGAACGGACTGCTTACTGAAAAAACTTCCTGAAAAGCAACAGGGTTATGTGATGAAATTACTACATTTGCAACCAAACTAAAAAAACTTTGATCATGCCGAACTTCTTTAAATCTTTTTTTGCGGGGAAAACAGAAAACCCTGAGGAAGAAAAACAAAAAAACGCCAAAAAGAACTTTGAGATATTTAAATATGACGGCCTGCGTGCCCAACGTATGGGACGTCCGGACTATGCCATTAAGTGCTTTAACGAAGCGCTGGCCATTGAAGAAGATTTCGAAACACTGAATTATCTGAGCCAGCTTTACATCCAGACCGGTGAATTCGGGAAAGCACATGAGTTGCTGGAACGTATGATCGCGCTGGAACCAGAATTGACAAGCACGTACCTGACCCTGGCCAATCTCTGCTTCATGCAAGAAGATTATCAGGAGATGGCCGATGCCGCCCAGAAAGCCATCGCACTGGAAGAAGGAAACGCAATGGCACACTACCTGTTGGGCAAAGCCAATCATGGATTGGATAACGGAATAATGACTATTGCCCACCTGACAAAAGCCATTGTGCTGAAAGATGATTTCACGGAAGCCCGACTGCTCCGTGCCGAAGCACTGTATAAGATGCAGCAATTTGCAGAGGCTATGGAAGATATTGAAGCCATACTTGCACAGAATCCGGACGAAGAAGCTGCCCTCCTGCTACGTGGCAAAATAAAAGAAGCCACCGGAAAGGAAGAAGAAGCAGAGACGGACTATCTCCATGTGACAGAGATAAACCCCTTCAACGAACAAGCTTACCTATATCTGGGACAACTATTTATCACACAGAAGAAATTGACAGCTGCTATTGAGTTGTTTGACGAAGCTATCGAGCTGAACCCGAACTTTGGAGCCGCCTATCATGAACGGGGACGTGCCAAACTATTAAACGGGGACAAAGACGGTTCGATTGAAGATATGAAGAAATCGCTGGAGCTGAACCCGAAAGAGGGAGAGAACCTGAACGGACAGTTCAATAATCAGCAAGCAGAAACACCCCCAAACGTATTGGGACTGTAAACTAACCGTTCTGATACAGTCATTTCCCGGACCGGAACCTTACTCCCTGTCCGGGAAATGATTTGTATCATTCCATATTATCCGTGTGCGGACGAAGAAAGCACAACTGCATGCCCAAAGCCAACAATACAATACCTCCCAGAATAGCAAATCCCAATCCCAGGTTGCCACCGTCCGTCCATTTTCCAAACAAGCTTGTTACAACTGCTCCGGCAAAAACTCCGGTCATATTCATTATACCATAGGCCGTTGCCCGATATTTGGCCGAAACAAACTGGCACAAAATAGGCATATTATTGGCATCGAACATACCGAAACCGACCCCAAACAGAAATCCTGCACCTACTATACTGATGAAACCATTGCCTAAGCCCAATAAAAGAAGCGCAGGTATGGTCAACCCTAACCCGATTGCGCCTGTATAGATACGTCCGCGTATGTCTTTGGATACCCAACGGTCTGACAATAACCCTCCCAGAATAACTCCGATAAAAGAAGAGACAGCAATCGTTATAGTGGATATAGGCCCTGCCTCAGCCATAGGGATATCGAGATTCTCAGCGTACAGGGTAGGCAACCAATTCTTCGTAGCCCATCCGGGAAGACTGGGAGCCGCAAAATAGAACAGAATAATCCAAAAAGCAATATTACCGAATAAAAGAGTCACTCCTTTAAACAACGGAATCTTTTTTGATTTATCTGTATGCATGGCCCGAATGACCCTGGCATGTTCTTCATTCTCACGAAGGAATATAATCAAGACCAATGCATAGACAATGCCTACAATACCGAACCAATGGAATGTAGTATGCCACGAATAAGCCGCAGCTACCGTAGCACCAAACCCGCCAATAGCCTGACCGGCATACAGTCCCGTCATATGGATACCGACTGCCAGCGAACGTGATTTCTCCTGATGCCAATCGGCTATCAAGGAGAGGCCCGCAGGAATGTATAATGCCTCACTGACTCCCATCAATGCGCGCAACCAGTAGATTTGATTAAATGTATCGGCATACCCCATACCATAAGTGACCGCCGACCAGACAAAAAGACTCCCGACAATCAACCATTTACGACTGACGCGATCGGCAATAATTCCTGCCATCGGACTCATAAGACCGTAAATCCAAAGGAAGACTGCCATTAGCCGCCCAAAATTGGTAGCCGACTGCAATTCTATGATATCTATCTGCATCGCATCTTTCATGGTTGACAGCATCTGACGATCCATATAATTTAATAATGCCACAAACCATAAAAGTCCGACAACGATCCAAGGATATATTTTTCTATTTTTCATACCAACTATCTCTCTTTATATGATTTACCTTTACCTATGAGCTCTTTCAACTGTATTTGTTGGAAAACCATCTGTGCCTGGCTACTTTCATAAAAAACACCAATCGTAGAATCATTGACCGAAGTTATGCAGGAATAGCCAAAACTTCCCAACTCATCCAACATGATTTTCCGGCCGGAATCCCAGGTATTTCCATCATCCAGGCTGCACTTTAGCGTCATGTGGTCTCTACTGTCATAAGACTCCGGATTGCAGAATAGAAGAAGAGTCTTTTGCCTGCCGTTTTCCTGATAAGTATGTCGATGAATACTTGCCATACAAGTAGGCTCTATCAATGCTTTTCGGGAAGTGGAATGTTCCGTCCATGTGCTTCCCAGATCGGAGGTGACACAAATACGGCGTCCATTGACCTTTTTATTACCGTGATTACGGTTATCACGCATATTCAACATGACACTGCCATCCTGTAATTCGACTGCCATGCACTCCGTAGTGTTGTGATAAGCCGGCTTAGAGGCTATCCATGTTTTTCCCCCATCCTTGCTATACGTAATATTAGAGAATGGTATTCCATCTTTATCACGGCCTTGTGTGGGAAATATTAATGTACCCTCTTTCAAAGTAATGCCATGCCCCGGTGCCGGAGCATACAGCCACCATTCCGGTTTCTTGGTTTGTGCTGTTATATTTACAGGGTCACTCCAAGTCAGTCCGTCATCCACGCTTTTAGTAATCAAGAACTGACAGGTCTCTTTAACCCCGAGCCCGGGCTGAGAACCTTTCGCATGCCATTGGTGTATCCAACGGGTACTGTCCTGCGTCATTCCTTCCACCCATTTACCCGATCGGGGATCTAAGACTCCATACATCCAGAGTCCCGCCACATAAATAGTACCGTTCTTTTCATCGGTCAGGATACAAGCATCACTGATTCCATTATATTTCTCTGGCAATCCACCCCACTTTTTGCGGTCGAGCACTATCTGCATCGGCTGCCAGCTCATTCCACCATCCAGGCTTCGCATCATCGCAATATCGATATCACCTTGCAAGTCACGCGAACTATCGTAACGGGCATCAAATATGGCCATCAAAGTTCCTTTCAGGGAAGTAGTAATGCCGGGAATACGCGAAGTATGAACTCCGTCTTCCCTTCTTTGCCGTACAGCGACTCCGGTACGGAGTGCGACAATCGGACGAACGGAAGTTACAGAAGCCTTACCACAAGTCGTCGTCACATGATCACAACTGACCGTCACACGATGGGTTAAGTCAACTTTATCTTTCAATTTAACAGTTACCCACAGTATGGTAGTATCTGATTTCAATTCCAACGGAGTGTCTAAAACCGTTTTTAAAGCGGGAGCAACTGAGTCTACACACTTTTCCCAGTCAGAAAGCCCCCTCTTTCCGGCAACTCTATATAAACTCAAATGAGTTAAATCGGTCAACAAAGTAGTACCTTTCAGGGATAATCCGATCTCCTTTACAAAACATGGTCCCGGACAGCTCTTTATCAACTTTAATTGCAAAACCGGATTAATCTCCTTTTTTGTCAAGACCGGTACTATGGGCTGTCGAACAATAACTTTCACCCGCTCGGCACGTAACGGAGTACTGAGTAAAAAACAACTCAATAAAAACAATATCGAAATATAACGCATATTGGTAAAATTGGGGATAAAAGTTAATATAGCATTTTATCAGTTTCTTCAAGTTTGAAGCGTACGCCGACAATGGAGTGTTGTTCAGGGCCCGGCCGCATTTTAACATAAGTGATGGCGACAATAGTCCCATCCGGAAGGATTTCGAGACCGGGATATCCACAATCCGAACCGGCATAACTATGTAAAAGCTTTATTTTATATTGTCCGGAAGTTCCCTCAAGCAAATCTTTATAATTACCGACCCAGGCTACAAAATGCCCTTTCGTCGGACTGTTGGGAGCCATATCCCGAAAGACGGCAATCATACGACCGTCAGGAGTAAACTTTATTACATGCCTGTCTCCGGTCAGGCCCCAGGGAGTTTCTTGCAAAGGAGACCAGGTGGTTCCCTCATCATCAGAAAACATCATCAGAGAATTGCCTACCCGGTTATTTTCACGCGCTACACAGACAAGCCGTTTGCCATCGGGAGCGCGGAAGACACAGGGTTCACAGGGTGAACGCCCCTCCATCTCGCCTACTTTCACCGACTCGCTCCAGGTCAATCCTCCGTCATGTGAGACAGATTGCCACAAAGTCAACGGAGGACGGTCCCGATCATTCTGTCCACGGTGATACAACCCAAGATAATCGCCATTCTTCAATTTTACAATGCTTGAAAACGCCATCACACAAGGTTTATTCAAACTACGGACCGGACTCCAGCTCTTCCCTCCGTCTTCACTATAAGTCATAGGCATGTCCGGCCAGGCACTAAACACAAAGACACGTTCTTTCCCCTGCTTATCCGTCAGTTTATAAATACTGGGACAATTGCTCATCGTCTGCCAGTCAGCAGGGGTTTTACCATTTTTCCAAGTCAGCCCCGCATCCTTACTTTCGGCTATGAAAGACGCTTTACCTCCATGCCCGTAAGACCAGGTACAAAGAATAGTCTTATGATCATCCATCATTACAGTAGTAGGATGTCCGTTATATAAATCCGGTCTTCCCGGAGCTATTGTCACCTGCCGTTCACGCTGCCCCGATATGTCGATCCATGGCAGATTGGGATGTACATTTTGTCCGATTGAAGGAACAGCACAAAACAATAGAAACAGTTTCAAGATTGTGTTCTTCATAAACTTATGCTTTAAATTATTATACTTCTGTATCAAAAGAACTGTGTAAAAGTATATAACAGCTACTCCACACAGTTCCTTCTTTTTATATTCTATCTCTCTACATTACTTTCGTACCCATCTGTCTGCACCAGTTTGTCATTTAAGACCATATCATTATAATTGATTGGGAAATACAACGGATAACCGGGTTTGTCATTCAAATTGGGCACCTCCTTATAAATGTCAATGGTCCCGCCACAATGGAAACGCACCAAATCAAACCATCGTTTTTGCTCTATAAAAAGCTCTCTTAAACGTTCGTCACAGATTTCTTTCTCTACAGCAATCTTATCTTTCGGACCATCATAGGGCTCCAGGCCCGCCCGGTCACGAACCTCATTCAGATCGACAAGAGACTCAGATATCTTATTGAGTGCAGCATTGGCCTCAGCACGCAACAGAAGAAGATCTCCCCAACGATAAGCTATCAAGTCATCGTCAAAATAACGATCGTCGGAATAGGCCTTCCCCCTGAATTTGTTTGTCTGGGTTAAAATCAGGTTACCATCTTTATCCACCAAATCAATCATGGCAACTTTATAGCGCCTATCGCCCGGATACTTAAGATACAACTCTCTGGCCTTGTCACTTGGGGCATAGACATGGCGGCTCTGATTGGGTGAAGTTGCCGCATCGGCCAAGTTGACAGCCATCGATAAATTATCGGTTCTCGATGTAGTGTTGGTTGCAATAGAAAGATTTCCAGTTTCATAGCGTTCAAAATAAAAAGAGAAAATGATCTCATTATTCTTTTTATTATCATTGGCAAATACCTTTGCATAATCCGGTAGCAAAGACACTCCACTCCCGCCTACCTGATCGATTGCCTTGATCGCTTCTTCCAGATCCGCATTTCCACCATTCAGGACCTTTGCTTTCCACATTAAAACATCGGCTTTCAAAGCATAGGCAGCCGGCTTTGAAGCTAAATTCTTATTGATATATCCATCCTCCGGAAATAACAGGACAGACTGTTCTATATCTTCAAGGATCAACTTCATGACGTCTTCTTTGGGAGAACGGGGTTTAAGCTCAACGTTGTCCGAAAGCACAGGATCAGTAATGATGGGAGCATCTCCCCAAATACGCACTATAAGAAAATAAGTATATGCTCTTAGAAAGTGACACTCAGCTTTTATACGATTCTTCTCAGTCTCATTAGTAAACTTCAGACTTTCAATTTTATTGAAAAGAAGATTGGCGTGATGAATGATATTATAAGCCGAACGATAAGAAGGAGCATTGCTCTCAAGCAAAGTATGGGCCCATGCCACACTCGTAGGGCCGATCTCACCGGCTTTAAAAGCATCTCCCCGGTCTTCACCGTAATAAGAAGTATTATTCAGGTCACGCACCTTATTGTAAATGCCCGTAAGATAAGCTTTGGCATCTCCCGAAGTTTTCCAGAACGACTGTGAAGTGATGGTAGAAACCGGATCAACCTCCAACAAGCTACAACTGCAAATCCATGTGCAGCAGAGAATACAGATCAATATTTTTGTTGCTTTCATAGTGAAAATCATTTTAAAAAGTTAGTCTTACACCAAAGTTAAATTGAATCGGGAGAAAGTATTCACCGGTCTCTTGTCCATCGTACTGTTCAGGATTTAATCCGTCAAAGGCTGTAATGTATCCGATATTTGTCACACCGGCATTCAAAGACACCCCTTTCACCTTCATTTTAGAACATACGGAACGCGGCAGTTCATAACCTAACGAAACCTCACGGAAGCACAAATAATCTCCCTTTGAATAATAAGCCGTATTGTCGGCATTTCCATTTGAATTCATTCCGGCATAAGCTATTGTACGCATGTGATTGCGATATCCGTTATCCCAGTCCGAAGCAACATCGTAACGCGGATACTTGGCTGTTGCAGCATCACCCGTCTGCCACCAGATGTTTCCATTCGTAACGTCAGTAGTCGTTATAATGGCATTGCGTGCATTGGCATTGGCACGGCATCTCCATATATTGGCAATGGAATGTCCTAAAGCAAAATCGACAACCAAACGAAGAGAAAAATTCTTGTAAGACAAATTATTAATCAAGGCTCCCTTCTTATCCGGATTGGCCCAGCCAATAAAAGTAATATCCTTATCATCGATAACTCCATTATTGTCAAGGTCGGCCCAGATAGCATCTCCGGCAACCTTTTTCTTATTCATCTTAGAACCGGAGACCTTGGTGTCGACCGGAGCTTTTGCAGCTTCTTCATCTGTATCGTATACCCCCAGATACTTATATCCCCAACGTCCGCCTATCCTCTCGCCTTCGGCTAGGCCGCCGGTCTCAACATAAGTACCCGATTTAGCATCCCATACAAGTCCGCCCTGTACCCGATTTTTGTCTCTCCCATTATAAGGAAGCTTTTTCATATACGTCCTGTTCATACTGAAAGTACCCGTAACATCCCAACTCACGGGGGAAGTTGTTGAAAGAGGATGTGCTGTCAGCGATAACTCAAAACCTTTGTTCTGTACAGTCCCCAAATTGGCCTTTATAGAACTAAAACCTGTCTGTGCCGGAAGAGCTTTGTCATACAAACGATCGGAAGTCAATTTATTATATCCGGTTACCGACAGTTCAAGACGATTATCAAAGAAACCGGCATCAAAACCATAATCCACATTAGAGGTTGTTTCCCATACCAAACTGTTATTGGCAAGTACACTATTCAGTACCCCCGGATTTCCGGCATAAATATATGAAGCATATTCGCCTTGGGTATTAGAATACGACAACTTATTATTTCCGGTCTGTCCCCAACTCGCCCGCAATTTCATCCGGCTGACAACGGTTTTGGGAAACCAGTCTTCATAATGCATATTCCATCCTCCGGATACGGCCGGAAACAATGCGAATTTATGATCTTCGGCAAATTGGGAGGCTCCGTCATAGCGTGCTGAAACCGTCAGCAAATAGCGGCGCTTATAGTCATAATTGACACGGGCAAAGAAACCTACCAGTACTTCTTTATCCAAAGAGGAAGTGGTACGCTGTAAATCGGGCTTGGTAGGCGCCAACGTAGGTACATAATCCGTAGGGGCTTCCGAGCCTGTTCCTTTCAATTTATAAGTATCGTCCTGGGTATAATTCATACCTATCATTGCATTAAGAGTGTGTTTATCACTGAATACTTTATCATAGGTAAACACCGCGTCTGCCATGATTTGCTTATACTGGTCGTGTTTCTCGAGTGTCTTACGACCTTTATTAAACTCGTTATACTTCTCAAAAAAACGATAGATATTTTCCTGCATATAATAGGAGGCTGACGGCTTAAAATGCAATCCCTTCAGAATCTCCCAATCCAATCCTAACTGAATCGTGTTTCGATAAGCTTTGTCCGAAATATCCTGATAATATAATTCGTGCAGTCTATTCCGGGGTGAGCCTCCGGCTTCACCAATACCGGGAGTTCCATCGTCATAATACAGACGGAAGGTCGTAGGATAGCGAGAAGAACGGTCCATTGTGCTTGTGCCCGAGTTCTCCGGATCAGTCGCTTTATTCGAAATTGTGGAATGTTTCAATCCGACGGTTAATTTTAAATTACTGCGAAGATTGTAATTTCCATTGGCAGTAAGGCTGAAACGATCGTATCCCGTACCCAGAACAATACCTTCGGAATTAATATACCCCAAACTCACATAATAATTACCTTTGTCATTTCCGCCGGAAGCACTCAGATCGTAGTTGTGTGTCAATGCAGTCTGAAACAATACATCTTTTTGATAGTGATTGTCTTTAAATATCAACTGTTTTCCCGAATAAGGATCGGTCATCGTTTCATATCCTTGTCTGTTCAGCAAATCATCGACATAAGACTGTCCCATATTGGAAATCAAATCATCTAAATATTCGGTAGTGAAACGAGAATAGCCATATCCTTCCAAGGCTCCATTTTTATAATTGATATTACCCGTTGAATAAGGATATGCGCCGCCTTCCAGGCGTCCGCTGACATTGGCGTCATTGATTCCACGAGAACCGGCTAAACGGGAAGCATACAGATAGTCGCGTGCACCGGAAAACGGATAATGCTGCCGAATCTGCTCAACTCCCAAACGGTAGGAAGCAGAAATAGTGGCTTTACCATCTTTTGAAGAGCCTTGCTTGGTAGTAATAAGAATGATACCATTGGCGGCCTTAGCACCATAAATTGCAGCGGAAGCGGCATCTTTCAGTACTTCCATAGACTCAATATCTTCCTGATTGAGTCCATTCATATTGCTACGGACAACCCCATCAATGACAAAAAGAGGAGAGTCGTTAGCCGGATCGGTTGACCCGCCACGGATCAGCACTACCGGCTGTGCACCGGGCTGTCCGGTAGTCTGTCGAATATCCAGTCCAGCAACCTTTCCCTGTAGATTGTTCAAAGGAGATGCAGAGACAGAAGACATTAACTCCGCTTTCTTCACAGATACAACTCCTGAAGTAACGGTTGCCTTAGATTGAGTTCCATAACCGATGGCTACGACCTCGTCAAGTAGAACCGATTCATCTTCCAAAGTAATTTCATAAAATGTATTATTGGTTACTTTCAGATCCTTGGTTTTCATTCCAATAAAGGAGATTTGTAACAAAGATTTATGTGGAACCTTCAATTTAAATTTTCCATCGACATCGGTAGTTGTACCTATTTGTGTGTTCTTTACAATAACTGTAGCACCTATGACCGGTTCTCCGGATGTGTCCTTAACAACACCACTAATCTCAAAATTGCCACTTTGTTGAGCATGAACGGGTGCTAATGTCCCAATAAATGTCAATAAAACAACAATGAGACACTTAATTCGAGTAATTTTTCTCATCTTTGTATGCTTTTAATATAAAATTTAAGGCGTAGGGCGAGGGGGTATATTCCGTCCAAAGTCTATTTCCCCTTCCCTACTTTTATTTTTTAATTCAAGAAACCTATTTTTTCAAGATCTCTTTTGAGCGAAGAATATTCATCATCGCCAAATGGTGTGACGGGCAGACGACACCGGCCGCAATCAACACCTATTAAATTCATTATTGCTTTTCCTCCACGTACACCTCCTCCGTATTTAATTATTATTTTTACTATTTCAATCGACTTCTGCTGCATCCGGCGAGCAGTACAGATATCACCTTTCTTGAACGCATCAAAAAGATTCTGATATACAGCAGGTAAATAATTGTAGGTACTACCAACACCGGCAACGGCTCCTAAAGCCAATCCGGCAATCAGAATTTCATCGTATCCATGCAGCACTTCGAATTCTCCATTATTGAGTTCCAAACATTCACCCATCTCCATCAGGTTATTGTGTGTGAATTTTGTTCCAACCAGATTAGGCATCGTTTTCTTTCCCTCTATAAGAAAAGAGGGAACCGAAAGAGATACTCCCGTCATAGACGGCATATTATAATAATAGAAAGGAAGATCGGGAGCACTTTGAGCAATTGGAGTAAAAAAGTCCACCAGATCCTTTACCGAAGAGGGTTTAAAAAAACAGGGAGCCATAGCGGCAAAAGCATCAGCTTCCACCTCTTGTGCATGCCGAGCCAGCTCCATAGCTTCCAATTGGCAGTTACTACCCACATGCGCAATCACCTTGAAGCGTTTCCGGGCAGACTTTATCCACTGAGCAAGAATAGCTTTACGCTCACCCGTAGTCAGTGAATGAGATTCTCCTGTGGTTCCACAAACAAATACACCTGCCATTCCTGATTCAGCCATCAGGTCGGCGTATTTGTCTATAACAGAAAGATTGATATCTCCCCGCGCATCCATAGGAGTAAAAGTGGCGGCAACCATTCCTTCCAAACGTTGATAATGTTTCATTTTATTATTTAATTAGATATTAATAAGAATAAGGAATCTCTGATTGGAAACCCATTTCTCAGTGTCGATAACAAAGGTATAAAATGGCTGCGCAGCTACAATAAATGGTTATTTACCCGGTTACCTGCAATAAAAGAACGGCCATCCTCCAGATATTCCCCAAGGGAATGCTAAAATTCTGTTTGACTTCTTGCAATCCCCCCGATTATTCGTTAACGATTCTACGTTTCATAAAAATCTTGTATACGGCAAAATGTTTCTCAAGCGCCTTTCTATAACCGGCCTCATCATGTTTTTCCAAAAAGCCGAGAAGGTCAGCGTGAGTTACCAATTCTCCCCGCTCTTTTATCTCTATATTAATAGGTTCGAGCAACTCTTTGAATTTGTCTTTCACAAAAACCATCACGGGATGGATGATCTCCTGAAATTCACGGATAGTGGCATTACCGGTTATCTCATAAAGTTTAGCATGAAAAGTAAATTCACTGATAGGGGCATATTCATTGTTCTCAAAAGCGATTCCCAACCGGACAATCTCCTTCAGTTCAACAATATCTTCCGGAGTTATATTCTGGAAAAGATCACTGCAAATTCCCAATTCCAAAGCAATCCTGAAACCTAAAAGATCAAACAGGGAATGCTCACTCAGAATGCGAGGATCGACAACCCGCTTCATGCCTCCAAGGATAGAAGGTTCGGTCAGAATCATTCCCCGCCTGGTACGTGTCTCGATCATCCCTACCATTTTCAATCGGCTGAGGGCCTCCCTCAGCACACTACGTGCCACACCCAAAGCAGCAGCCAGTTCCATCTCATTGGGAATGGCATCTCCTGCCCGCAGATCTTTGGTTCTAAAATAAGTAAGTAGGTTATCTTCGACCTGATCGACCAAAGTTATCGCCTGACCATGTAGTTTTAATGTATCCATAGTATAACAATTCAGTTTAGTTAAAATAAGATTAATCTTATTTGTCTGACAAATAAAAGAAGTTTTTAGGAGAAAAACTAGCATCTTAAGAACTGAAACGTCCTATTTAGCAAACATTAACAAAGACAAGCCTATATACTATATTATAAAGGCCATTTATAGTCATAAAAGCACAAATTGGGAATATAAACACATAAATCACAAAAAAAAGTTTGTTTTTTATTTGCGTTTAAGATAAAAGCATTAATTTTGCCTCAGATTTAAAACAAAAAGAAAATAGATCTGATGAACGTATTCACTTTTACATATTACTTCTTTTTTTACTTTTACTTTAGCCAGAAAGTAGAGCGGGAGTTTGTATGTATCAAGTGACAGGGTGCTTAAGAACTGAAATTAAGAGAAACTAATAATATGAATCCCGCTCCGACATGGACGCGGGATTTTTTTATACCATATACTCAATAGGAATGAAAAGAATAGCAATTCAAGGAACACTGGGCTCGTATCACGATATAGCCGCACACAAGTACTTCGAAGGAGAAGAGATAGAATTAATCTGTTGCGCCAACTTTGAAGATGTGTTTGCTGCCATCCGGAAAGATAGTCAGACCATCGGGATGCTGGCCATTGAAAACACGATTGCAGGAAGCCTGCTGCACAACAACGAATTGTTGCGCCAAAGCGGCACACAAATTATCGGCGAATACAAATTACGCATTTCGCATAGCTTCGTTTGCCTGCCCGAAGAGGACTGGAATGACATTACCGAGGTGAACTCTCACCCGATTGCCCTGATGCAATGCCGGGAGTTCCTGAACCAACACCCGCGTATCAAAGTGGTAGAAGCCGAAGATACGGCTTTGAGTGCCGAAATCATCAAACGGGAAAACCTGAAAGGGCACGCCGCCATCTGTTCCCGTGCCGCTGCCGAACGCTACGGAATGAAGGTACTGCAGGAAGGCATCGAAACCAACAAACACAATTTCACCCGTTTTCTGGTAGTGGCAGATCCGTGGCAGGTGGACGAGATACGAAAGCAAAACACCGTTCTCAACAAAGCAAACATCGTTTTCACTCTCCCCCACTCCGAAGGAAGTCTCTCACAGGTTCTGTCTATTCTATCTTTTTATAATATCAACTTAACAAAAATACAATCGCTCCCTATCATCGGACGGGAATGGGAATACCAGTTTTACGTAGATGTAGCTTTCAACGATTACCTGAGATATAAACAATCGATTACAGCAATCACTCCATTGACGAAAGAACTTAAAATATTAGGCGAATATGCAGAAGGAAAATCAAACGTATAAGGTAGCGCCGGCCGACAGACTGGCCGGTGTAAGCGAATACTACTTTTCGAAGAAACTGAAAGAAGTGGCACGGATGAACGCAGAAGGTAAAGATGTAATCAGCCTGGGAATCGGAAGCCCGGACATGCCTCCTTCGGAACAGACCATCGAAACGCTATGTAATAATGCCCACGATCCGAACGGACACGGTTATCAACCGTATGTGGGTATACCGGAACTTCGCAAGGGTTTTGCCGACTGGTATAAACGCTGGTATGGAGTGGAACTGAATCCGGCAACAGAAATTCAGCCGCTGATCGGATCAAAAGAAGGCATCTTGCACGTGACACTCGCTTTTGTCAATCCGGGAGAACAAGTACTGGTGCCCAATCCGGGATATCCCACCTACACTTCGTTAAGCAAAATACTGGGTGCCGAGGTGGTGAACTATAACCTGAAAGAGGAAGACAGATGGATGCCGGACTTCGATGAACTGGAAAAGATGGATCTGAGCCGCGTGAAACTGATGTGGACCAACTATCCGAACATGCCTACCGGTGCCAACGCTACTCCGGAACTGTACAAACGCCTGGTGGAGTTTGCCCGCCGCAAGAACATCGTGATTGTGAACGACAATCCGTACAGCTTTATCCTGAACGATAAGCCGATCAGTATCCTGAGTGTGCCGGGTGCCAAAGAATGCTGTATAGAATTCAACTCCATGAGTAAAAGTCACAATATGCCGGGATGGCGTATCGGCATGCTGGCTTCGAACGCAGAGTTTGTACAATGGATTCTGAAAGTGAAAAGCAACATCGACAGCGGAATGTTCCGTGCCATGCAACTGGCAGCTGCCAAAGCACTTGAAGCGGATTCGACCTGGTACGAAGGCAACAATGTAAACTATCGGAACCGTCGCCACCTGGCCGGCGAGATTATGAAGACGCTGGGATGCACGTACGACGAAAAGCAGGTAGGCATGTTTCTCTGGGGAAAAATCCCCGCAAGTTGCGCCGACGTGGAAGAACTGACAGAGAAAGTGCTGCAGGAGGCCCGCGTCTTCATCACTCCTGGATTTATATTCGGAAGCAACGGAGCAAGATACATCCGCATCTCTCTCTGCTGCAAAGACGCCAAGCTGGCAGAAGCGCTGGAACGAATCAAATCAATAATGAAATAACAACTAAACGAATTAGATCGATATGGAACTCGAATCAATCTTATTGCCGGGTGTGGAAGATAAACGCCCGATGGTAATAGCCGGCCCTTGCAGCGCCGAAACAGAAGAGCAAGTAATGTCAACAGCTACCCAACTGGCAGCCAAAGGAGTAAAAATCTTCCGTGCGGGAATCTGGAAACCGCGCACCAAACCGGGAGGTTTCGAAGGAATCGGTGTGGACGGACTGGCCTGGCTGAAAGAGGTGAAAAAAGAAACCGGCATGTACGTATCTACCGAGGTAGCCACCGCCAAACATGTGTACGAATGCCTGAAAGCGGGTATCGACGTACTCTGGGTAGGAGCACGTACCACTGCCAATCCTTTTGCCGTACAGGAAATAGCCGATGCACTGAAGGGAGTAGACATTCCTGTACTGGTTAAAAACCCGGTAAACCCGGACCTGGAATTATGGATCGGTGCTTTGGAACGCATCAACAACGCCGGACTGAAACGTCTGGGAGCCATCCACCGCGGATTCAGCAGCTACGACAAGAAGTTATACCGCAACTTGCCTCAATGGCACATTCCTATCGAATTGCGCCGCCGCATACCCGAACTACCTATCTTCTGCGACCCGAGCCACATCGGCGGAAAGCGCGAACTGGTAGCTCCTCTCTGCCAGCAGGCTATGGACCTGAACTTTGACGGATTGATTGTAGAAAGCCATTGCAACCCGGACTGTGCATGGAGCGACGCTTCACAGCAAGTGACTCCGGACGTACTGGACTATATCCTCAACCTGCTTGTCATCCGTAAAGAAACGCAGACAACGGAGAATCTGAACGTATTGCGCAAGCAGATTGACGAATGTGATGACAACATCATACAGGAATTGGCAAAACGTATGCGCGTAGCACGCGAAATCGGTACTTACAAAAAGGAACACGATATCACAGTGCTTCAGACCGGACGTTATAACGAGATTCTTGAAAAACGAGGTGCTCAGGGCGAACAGTGCGGCATGAGTGCAGAGTTTGTGAAAGTGATCTTCGAAGCCATCCACGAAGAATCGGTTCGTCAACAGATGGAGATTATCAATAAATAGCAAATCATTCATATTATGCGAATTCTAATTTTGGGAGCCGGCAAGATGGGCTCCTTCTTTACTGACATACTAAGTTTCCAGCACGAGACGGCCGTGTTCGACGTCAACCCGCATCAGCTTCGGTTTGTATACAACACCTACCGCTTCACCACTCTGGAGGAGATCAAGGAGTTCGAACCGGAACTGGTGATCAATGCTGCCACAGTGAAATACACGCTGGACGCTTTCCGCAAAATTCTGCCGGTTTTGCCCAAAGACTGTATCCTGAGTGATATTGCTTCGGTAAAAACCGGATTGAAGAAGTTCTACGAAGAAAGCGGATTCCGTTATGTCTCCACTCACCCGATGTTTGGCCCTACTTTTGCCAGCCTGAGCAATCTGAGCAGCGAAAGCGCCATCATCATCAGTGAGAGTGATCATTTGGGGAAAGTATTCTTTAAAGACTTATACAATAGCCTGAACCTGAACATCTTCGAATATACTTTCGACGAGCATGATGAAACAGTGGCTTACTCCCTGTCCATCCCGTTTGTTTCGACATTTGTTTTTGCAGCTGTCATGAAGCACCAGGAAGCTCCGGGAACCACATTCAAAAAGCACATGGCCATTGCCAAAGGGCTGCTGAGCGAAGATGACTACTTATTGCAGGAAATCCTGTTCAATCCGCGCACACCGTCACAAGTGGAGAACATCCGCACAGAGCTGAAACAACTGCTTGAGATCATCACCAACAAAGATGCGGAGGGAATGAAAAAGTACCTGACGAAGATACGAGAGAAAATTAAATGATAATCTTTATCATAAGTATGAGGGGATGTCATCATTCATCACAGACATCCCCTCTCCTTTCTTTTCTAATTCGCGGGATAAGCAAAATGTCAAAATGATAATAAGAAGCGCCCAGTTTTCATTCTTTAGCCCCAAGGGAAAGGCAAGAAGGAAAAAACGGCTCTAATTCATTTTTCCTCCGATCCGATTGATCGCATTTATCGATATAAGAAGCATATTGAGCAGTAAAGGGTTCTTTCTGTATCATATCATCCACCCGGAAGCAACGGGAGTATCTTTCTGGCAGAAAAGAAAGCTCCGTATCAGCCAAGCAACCGGAAAGAAATACGGAGAAAAATCCGTCCTTAAACAGAACAATATATGTAATCATGGAAAACATATAGAGATATTTGAAAAAGAAGTAATCATTTTCGGGAAATGCTTACGTCTTTCGGGGAGAATGCTTACGTCTTTTCCCAAAAACACAAGCTCTTTTTACCCTGAACACAAGCTCTTTCTACCCCAAAGCCCGGCTCTCCGACCCCAAAAGGCCGCCATTTTGCACTTTCTTCCTCCGGTTGGCAAGAAAAAGATCGGGCACTCGTCAGACTAACCCCCTATTTAGTAACTTTTTAATGCGAAACAGCGCGTACAGAGATCATTAAGTAAGCGGCAGATATATCGGCAGGTCCTGTCGAATCCACTGAAAAGTCATTTGATTATCCAAGAAATATCACGTACATTTGCATCCGCAAGGAGATAAAACAATGATAGATCAGGCAACCATAGACCGTATACTCGATGCCGCACAAATCGTAGAAGTGGTTTCGGACTTCGTCACGCTGCGCAAACGCGGTGTGAACTACGTGGGACTTTGCCCTTTCCATAACGAGAAAACCCCCTCGTTCAGCGTGTCTCCCTCCAAGGGACTTTGCAAGTGTTTCAGTTGCGGCAAGGGCGGCAACGCGGTGCACTTCATCATGGAACACGAACAGATGTCCTATCCCGAGGCACTCCGCTACCTGGCCAAGAAGTATAACATAGAAATCAAGGAACGGGAGCTGACCAATGAAGAGAAAGAGGTGCAAAGCAACCGCGAAAGTATGTTCATTGTCAACAACTTCGCCCGCGACTACTTTCAGAATATCCTGAAAAACCATATAGACGGACGCAGCATCGGACTGGCTTATTTCCGCCAACGGGGTTTCCGTGACGATATTATTGATAAGTTCCAGTTGGGTTTCAGCACCGAGGGGCGCGATGCACTGGCACAGGAGGCATTGCGCAAAGGGTTCAAACAAGAGTTCCTGGTAAAGACCGGACTCTGTTATGAAACGGACGACCATAAGTTGCGCGACCGCTTTTGGGGACGTGTCATGTTTCCCGTTCACACGCTTTCGGGCAAAGTGGTTGCCTTCGGCGGACGTGTGCTCAGCACGGAGAACAAGAAACTTGCCAAGTACGTCAACTCTCCCGAATCGGAAATCTATCATAAAAGCAACGAACTATACGGCATCTACTTTGCCAAGCAGGCCATCGTAAAGCAGGACCGCTGCTTCCTTGTGGAAGGATATACGGACGTTATATCGATGCACCAGTCGGGAGTAGAGAATGTGGTGGCCTCGTCCGGTACTTCTCTTACACCGGGGCAGATCCGGTTGATCCACCGTTTCACCAACAACATCACGGTGCTTTATGACGGTGATATGGCGGGCATCAAAGCTTCTATCCGGGGGATCGACATGCTGCTCGAAGAGGGAATGAATATCAAAGTATGCCTCTTACCCGACGGAGACGACCCGGACTCTTTTGCACGGAAGCACAACGCTACGGAGTTTCAGAACTTCATACAGGAACACGAGACGGACTTTATACGCTTCAAGGCACAACTGCTGATGGAGGATGCCGGCAAGGACCCGATGAAACGTGCCGAGCTGATCAACGACATCGTGCGCAGCATTGCGGTGATTCCCGAAGCCATCGTCCGGGATGTGTACATCAAGGAGTGCGGGCAGTTGTTGCGGATAGAAGATAAGTTACTGGTATCCGAAGTGGCCAAGCGCAGGGAACTTCAGGCCGAGAAGGGGAATAAACCCATAGCCTCCAATAATGCCCCGACGCCGCAACCGGGCGAAATGCCTCCTCCTTTCCCTCCCGAAGAAATGGAGGCAGACACCTACCAATCGTTCATCCCGCAGGAAGGTAAAGAGGGACAAGAGTTTTATAAATACGAGCGCCTGATTATTCAGATGATTGTGCGCTATGGAGAGAAGGTGATGTGTAACTTAACGGATGAAGAAGGCAACGAAGTCCCGGTCACCGTTGTCGAGTATGTCATCAATGACCTGAAGGAGGACGAACTGGCTTTCCATAATCCCCTCCACCGCCGTATCCTCTCGGAGGCCTCCGAACATATCCACGATCAGGAGTTCGCTTCCGAACGCTTCTTCGTGGCGCACCCCGATCCGAAAATCAGTACGATAGCCACCGAACTGGCGAGTGACCGGTATCAACTGAGCAAGTATCACTCCAAAACACAGAAGTTGGTGACGGATGAGGAACGGCTGTACGAGATGGTCCCGATGCTGATGATTAACTTCAAGAACGCCATTGTCGCAGAAGAGCTGAAGCACATCATGTATGCCCTGCAAGATCCTTCGATTGCGAATGACAACGCCCAGTGCGACGCTGTCATGCAACGGTACAAGGAAATGAAGGAGATACAGAATCTGATGGCCAAACGACTGGGCGACCGGGTGGTGCTGCGCTGACCATCCGATTCCGCTCTTTCATAATTTCCCGTCCTTAATCTTTCGTTTCGCTCCCCCACCAGTCTGCATTAGGCTTGAAATCTTTGCCTAACTGCTTCTTGCGGGTAGCTTCCAAGGTTTTCATCATTCTTTCGCGAGTCTTTTTCTTATAGAGAGCCTCCGCTGCCGGATTGTATTGAGGATCGGGTTCAGGATATCTGGCCCCTACCTCAGTCAGCCATACAGACAGCTTCTTACTCAAGAACTCCACCTTTTCGGGATATTGCACATTCAGCGGTTCCGACTCGGTTTCGTCTATCCGCAGATTATAAAGTTCATCCCTGCCGTCTTCGTAATAATGAATCAGCTTCCAGTCGCCTTGCCGTATGATGGAAGAAGGTTCGCCACCCTGATTGCCATAATGAGGATAATGCCAGTATAAAGCACGCTCGGGGATGCTCTTGCCCTGTAACAGAGGAAGCAGGCTTACACCGTCCTGATGTTGGCCGGGCATTAAAGGGATGCCTGCCATATCGAGAAAAGTAGGATACAAATCGGCACCGGTGACAGGCACCACGCACGAATCTCCCTTTAAAGTATTACCCGGAAAATCGATAAATAACGGTACGCGTATTCCACCTTCCCACTGCCGCCCTTTTCCGCCGCGAAGAGGGTAGTTAGAGGTAGCGTATGCATCGCCCGAAGACACTCCGCCATTATCACTGGTGAACACAATAATCGTATTTTCATCCAAACCCAACTCATGCAGTTTGGCAAGCACCACTCCCACGGCATCGTCCATCTGCTGTATCAGTCCGGCATATATGGGATTATCCTGCTGCAAACGTACAGGCAATGTACGGTCTACTTCGAACCCCACCGGAGCGATCCCCATCGAATCTGCTTTATTCCGGAAATGCCTCCACTTGGCTTCAGTGGTCTCAATCGGCGCATGCACGGCATAGAAAGAGAGAAAAGCAAAGAAAGGCTGCTTTTTATTCCGGCGGGTATGGGTTTCGATAAACGACGCTGTCTCGTGTGCCAGACGCATGGATAAATTCTCACCATCCGGTCCTTCTTTCATTTTCGGATTGCCATAGGGAGCAAAATAGCCGCCGGGATAAGGACCTCCCGCTTCATGCCCGCCTATATTGATATCGAAACCATGATCTTCGGGATAAGAACCCTCACCTCCCAAATGCCATTTGCCGGCCATAAACGTTTTATAACCGTGGGCTTTCAATGCTTCGGGCAGAGTAATATCTTCTTTGGGCAATTGCCATACGTATTGGGCCGGAAGAAGCTTGGAATGTCTTCCCATCTTGCGCCACTCTTCTCCACTTCCTTCACCGATCCAATTGGTTATTCCGTGGCGGGCGGTAAACTTGCCTGTCATAATGCTGGCACGGGAAGGACTGGACACCTGGCAGGCTGCATATCCTTGGGTAAACCTCACGCCATTACGGGCGATTCCATCGATATTGGGCGATTCATAATAACGGCTGCCCGTACATGCCAGATCTCTCCAGCCAAAGTCATCAGCCAGAATAAATAAGATATTGGGCTGCTTGAAGGAACGTGCCTGCTCGGCGGCATTTCCGCCAACAGTCAACGCAGTGGCTAACAATGATAAGGTAACGAATTTCATATCTGTTATATTTTAAGTACAAACGATTATTTATTTTCAAAAGAGTCGGAATCCTTCACAGGAGAAACATAGTGGGGATTATCAACAGGCATTCGGGCACCGACCTCCTTATACCACAAATATAGTTTCTTCCTTAGTCCATCTGCTATCTCAGGGTATATTTGTGACAGGTCTTTCTCTTCGGATTCGTCCTGAATCACATTGTACAACTCGACGTGATGGTCTTCAAAAAACTCAATAAGCTTATAATCCCCCTCACGTATAGCCGCAGAAGGCCGACCACCCAGTCCACCGCTATAATGAGGATAATGCCAGAATAAGGAAGGTCTGGACAGCCGTCCGCCCTGTAAGACGGGTTTCATGGAAACTCCGTCCACGTGTTGTCCGGGCAGTAGAGGCAATCCGCAAAGATCGAGCAAAGTCGGATAATAATCCGTACCGATGATCGGAGTATCCGAAACCTGTCTTCCTTTCAGGTGTCCACTCCATCGGATGATGGCAGGCACTTTGATGCCTCCTTCGTACAAATATCCTTTTCCGGCACGCAAAGGCAGATTGGAGGTCGGGATATTACGAGTAGTATTGCTGGTGGCCATTCCCCCATTATCGGACGTAAACACAACAATGGTGCGTTCATCGAGTCCCGACCGATGCAGGGTGTCTAACAGGCGTCCTATGTTTTCGTCCAGGCTCTCAACCATCGCGGCATAAGCCGGAATGTCCTGCACAAGTTTATGATACGTCTCTCCTTTTTTCACAAAAGATGAATCCGCAGGAACCGCCCGGCTCAGCTTTCTCCGGTATTTGGCTATCTTTTCCGCTTTTGCCTGTAAGGGCAGATGAACCGTATAATAGGACAGATAGACAAAGAACGGCTTTTCCTTAGGCTCCGAGATATAACGGATCACTTCATCAGTCAGGCGATCCGTCAGATACTCTCCTTCGGGACCGTCTTTCAGTTGTGGATTACCATAAGGCGAAAAATATCCTTTGGAGGGATGCCCCGTATTATTTCCTCCGATATTAATATCAAACCCATTCTGCTCAGGATAGTATTCGGCAGACTCGGCCAGATGCCACTTGCCTGCCATAAAGGTAGAATACCCGTTCTGCCTGAAGGCCTCGGCCATCGTTATTTCGTCTTTCGACAGATGGAGGTTGAACGGCAAAGAAGCCAACCGCTGATCCTTATGAGGACCGTACGCCCGGTCTCCGGGAATATAGTCGGTCAGGTTGATCCGGGCAGGGTATTTACCGGTCAACAGAGCAGCCCGGGACGGCGACGAAACCGGACATGCGGCATAGGATTGAGTAAAACAAACTCCTTCTCTTGCCAGCTTGTCGATATGAGGAGTTTCATAGAAACGGCTTCCGGTACAACTCAAATCCTTATATCCCAAATCGTCTGCATAAATGAAGATCACATTGGGATGCGGTTGTTTGTCGGTCTGTGCATCAGAGGTAACAGTGCAAATGCCACATGCAATTGGTAAAATCAGTCTTTTCATGTTTCCATTTTTTTTTATAAGACCATTCAAAAGAGGAGCGCTTGACGAACGCTCCTCTCCAAACAATCACTTTACCAGAAACTAATTACCAATTAGGATTCTGCTTCAAATTCGGATTCAGCGAAACCTCGCGCAGCGGCAAAGGGAAAAGATAATCTTTCGAACTATCAAACGTACGGCTTTCGGCATTCTGTACCAATATGAAACCGTTCTTATCCAGAATGACATCTTTACCGGGAACTGTGGACGGATAGAGTTCCGGATCGAACTTGGCACCCAAGATAGCGGCAGGCAACTCCGTTTCTGCCGTTTTCCAACGAATGATATCGTCATAACGGAACGATTCGGCGGCAAGCTCCACTCTGCGCTCACGGCGAATCTCATCACGCATGCTTAACCCGTGTTCTGCTACAAAAGCATTGGTCAGATCCGGCAGCCGGTTAGGGTCTCCCTCGAAACGATTACGGAGTGCATTGACAGAGAGGTTCAAGTCTTCATCGGAAATCCGGTCGTCCAGTTCGAAACTGGCTTCGGCAAAGGTCAGCAATACTTCTGCATAACGAATCAGAATCTCATCAATCCGCGACTTCATGTTAGAGTAAGACTCCTCGTCGCCATACTTCTTAAACATATATCCGGTACGTGTCTGGCTCGTGAGATTAGGCACAAACGGTTTGCCTAAAAAAGGATCGCCGGGTTTCCAGATAGTCAATGCCATGCGAGGATCACGATTCTCGAACTCTTTTCCCGCAGGAAGATATTCCACCCGGTAGGCCGACTTCTCAAGAGGAAGTCCGTCTTTGCAAAGAAAAGCATCAGCCAATACCTTCGTCGGACTATGAGACAAGTCGGCTATTGTAGCACGGATACGGGGATTGTACGTATCGGCTTCGGCAGAATAACGAAATGACAGAATATGTTCATTCGAATCTTCGCCCGGAAGCAAAAACAGATTACGGTAATCGGCGTACAGCGAATATTCTTTAGAGTCAATCAGTCGCTTGCTGGCTTCTTTAGCTATTTGAAGATAGCTCTTATACTCTCCGCTACCATGAAACTTATTCCAGGTACCGATATAAAGCGCCACACGGGCAAGCATGGCTTGAGCGGCTCCTTTAGTCAAACGTCCTACATCTGTAGGCAACTTACTTTTCAGTGGAATATGTGTTTCGGCAAACTCCAGGTCTTCTATGATGCCTGCAATCACTTGCTCTTTGGGTACACGCGGTCCCATCAGCTCTTCCGAGTCCATATCGAGTGTACGCAATACGTATGGAACATCTCCAAACCGCTTCACCAGATTGAAATAGAAATATGCCCTGAAAAAACGGGCTTCACCTGCATAACGGTTCTTTGTGGCCTCACTCACCTCAGCTTTCTCATAATTCTCCAGAAAATTATTAGCATGTCGTATCTGTTTATAGGCTGTGGTCCATATCCCATCAGTATTGCCTGGAGCGTGTGTTCCGGAACTTACCAGGTTTCCTACATTGGCAAAACCGTCGGCACTCTGATTATCCAGCGTATAAGAACGGTTCATATTCTGGTAAAACACGTTCGCTGCCAATCTTAAATCTTCTTCCGACTTCCAGAAGCTGCCGGGAGACAAATTTGTTTTAGGTTCACGATCCAAGAAATCGTTACAGCTGCAAAGAATTACTACGCTTAACAAAAAAAGATATATATTTTTCATCTTACTCCAAGAATTAAAGTGTCACATTGATTCCAAAAGAAAAGTTTCTCATAATAGGATATACATATCCGTTAATATCAGACAGTTCCGGATCGAAATTATCGTTCAGTTTACTATACTCACAAAGATTATCACCGCTAAAGTAGACTCTCAAACGCTGAATCCCCCATGACTTAGTAAGCTTCGGACTTATCGTATAGCCCAATTGCAGATTCTTCAAACGAACATAAGCGGCATTCTGCAGCCAATGATCCGATATCTGGTAATTATGATTGGCACCGGCGTAATAGCGGGGGAATGCGGCATTGGGATTCTCTGGAGTCCAATAGTCATTATGCATTTTATACGAGAAGTTATTCCAGGTAGCGTAGTACGGGTTCATCACTTCGCTCGACAGATAAAAATTTCTTTTGCCTACCCCCTGCAATAACACTCCCAAATCGAATCCTTTCCATGCGGCAGTCAGATTCAACCCGAATGTATAACGGGGAGTCGTAGTTCCCAGATATTCCAGATCATTGGGAGCCGAAATCTTTCCGTCGCCGTCTTTATCGATGTATTTAATATCTCCCACACCTGTAATGGCCTTATTGAAGGCAGCCGAATTCTTCACCTCTTCTTCAGAAGTAAAATACCCGTCCGTACGGTATCCAAAGATAGACCCCAAGGAATACCCCTGCACTTTCTGATTGACACCGGCCACAAAACCATTGTATTCTACACCATAATCCACCAGCTTATCTTTCTGATCCGACAAATTAAAACGGGCTCCGTAAGAGAAATCCTTAATCTTATCCTGCCATCCGACCGTAACTTCCCAGCCTTTTACTTTAAGTTCTCCGTAGTTTCCTGTGGGCACATCGATACCTATTATACTGGGTATCTCGATGCTGACCAACATATCTTTGTTCTTCTTAATAAAATATTCACCCGTTACAGTCAAACGGTTTCTGAGGAATGCCATGTCGACAGCAATATTTTTCACCTCTACAGTTTCCCAGGTTCTGGACTCTGAAGGCAATTTCGAGATAACCGCCCATTGTCCCAATTCCGACTTAAAAGGATAATATCCATTGATGTTATAGCTGGCAATGTGGTCGTATAGCCCCAATCCATTCTGGTTACCCAATTGTCCCCACGAAGCACGCAATTTCAGATTATCAAAGATGTGCTGATTTTGCATAAACTTCTCTTCTGTGATTCTCCATCCGACAGATGCCGAAGGGAACACTCCCCACCTGTTTTTCTTTGAGAAACGGGAAGAAGCATCCGCACGGAAATTCACTTCTACCAGATATTTGGCAGCAAAAGCATAGCTTGCACGCATAAATCCGGAGAGCAACGCCCATTCATTTTCATCAGCGGCGTTCGACCATCCGTCGGTATCTCCCAGATTCAGTGCAGGCAGTTCATTGCCGACAATATTGGTACGCTTTCCCTGAAGATCTTCATACAGGTTTTCTTCGGCCGACCATCCGCCGAGGACATTGATATCATGTTTTCCAAATACCCCTTTGTATTCGGCAATCAACTGTCCGGTCAGATATTGTCGATGGGAGTTGTTCTGCGTAACCGAGTTCGGGCTTTTCTGGCCAAAAGCTGTTGAAATCAAACCATCCACTCCATATTTTCCGTAAGCTCTGCGCCATTCTTTCTTCTGTCCATCCAGAATATTGGCGCCTCCTACGGCCCGGAGAGAAAGACCTTTCACCGGTTTATACTCTAAAGTAAATACTCCCTCGATACGTTGATTGCGAGTACGCCCTTCGCCACCTTCCTTCAGAGCCTGTATCGGATTCAATTGCATACGATGCCGCGAATAATTTCCGTTGGGATCATAAACAGGCATATTGGGACCCGCTTGTATAAAGGTGATATAAGGAATCGACCAGGAACCCTCGGCAGCATGATAAAGATTCACTCCACGTGAATAGCTGATGCGACTGTCCAGTGACAGTTTGTCCTTGATCAACTCGACACTGATATTGGAACGGAGATTAATCCGGTCATAATTGTCCGGCCCATACTCAGAGAACATTCCGTTCTGATCGAGCCAACCGATAGAGAAAAGGTATTTCAAACGATCAGAAGCTTTCGAAATGGTTAAATTATGAGTTTGCTGGAAACTATGGTCCATCATCAGGTCAATCCAGTCCATATCCGAAGTATATGTCCACTCCTTACCGTTGGGGATGGCAATCGTATTCGGATCTTTAATGGCATCGATTGCCTTTTGAGAAAAAGGAACGGCCAGTCCGGCATTGGTAAACGCGACATTGGATAATAATGCATGATCCAGTCCTGTATTGCTTTCGGGCAGACGTGTAGGAGTATTGAAAGAGAAGTTTCCGGTATACTCTACTTTCACTTTCTCCGAAGTTCCTTTCTTAGTAGTGACAAGCACGACTCCTTCCGCAGCCCTTGCACCATAGATAGCGGCAGAAGCGGCATCCTTCAAAACCGAGATTGTTTCAATATCCTGTGGGTTTACCGTATTGATATCTCCCGGCATTCCATCAATGATCACCAATGCGCCGGCACTGTTCACAGAAGTGTTGCCTCGTATCTTAAAAGAGGCAAACTCTCCGGGCTTGCCTGTACCCGAAGTTACCGTCAATCCGGATACGGTGCCTTGCAGGGCATCGGTCGCGCTGCGTATCGGACGGTTCTCGATGACATCCGCATCGACAGTCTCCACAGCACCTGTCAGATTCACTTTCTTCTGAGTTCCATAACCCACTACAACAACTTCATCCAACAACTCCGCATCTTCTTTTATCTTTATTTTCAACACCTTCCCGGGGATGACTTTTACTTCTTGTGCAGAGTAACCTATATACGAAACCACCAGCACGGCACCGGGATTTACATTCAGGGAGAAATCACCGTTGAAGTCGGTTACGATACCATTGGTAGTCCCCTTCTCCAATATACTGGCGCCAATGACAGGTTCACCGGCCATATCTGTAACATTACCTTTCACCTGGATCTTATTCGCCTGCTGGGCAATTGCAGTTTGATTCTCTCTCTTATCTGATAGAATGATGTGCATGCCTTCCATCTCATAAGCAATCTTGTTTCCAAGCAACTTTTTTAAAACTTCCGAGACCGGTTTCTCCGAAACGCGGATAGAAGTACGTTCTTTCACATCAATGTTATTCGAATACATAAATAAATAATCTGTCTGATGTTCGATCTCATTAAGTATTTCTTCCAAAGGGACATTGGTTTTATGTATCGATACCCTGGCATTTTGAGAATTGACAGTACCTGCGATTGTGCTGAACACACAAAAGAAAAGTAAGAATATAGTGACTCTCATAGTTTTTAATAATTGTTTGATAGACGAATTTTTAGGTACACAAAAATCCGTGCAACGAGTATTTTTCATATCTTTGCTTTATAAATTCGATTAATATTTTTCTTTTTAGGGAAAAGAAGAATGTTTCTCCTTTTAGCTGGCAGGTATTGCAGTACCTGCCGGCTTTTTTATTTCAGGTTAGATTTAATAAGTGTTTTCCATAGGCTGCATGTATGTTTTTAAGGGTTAAACAAATTATTTTATAACGAATGTGTTTTCTTCATCATTCCGCACATATTTAAATTTCACATCTTTCTGCAAAACCCGCAACGCATATTCAATGCCGTCAGACAAGCGGAACTTAACAGTCAGCACCGGGTTATTTATTTTAGCTGCGTCAAACCGGATATGGACTCCATAATACTTTTTGAGCTCTTCCAGTATTTCAGAAAAATGTCTGTTTTTAAAGCAGATCAGTCCCTCACGCCAACGATAAATATCAAAATCAGTGATCTTCTCTACACTCATCTTGCCTCCTTTCAGCACTGCCTTATAAGAGGGTTGCAATATGAACTGGGAGTTAGCTGCCCTGACACGAACACTGCCTTCTATCAGTGCAGTCTCAAACTTCTTTGTACCTGAGTATGCTTCTACATAAAATTTAGTACCCAGTACCTCTACCTGTTCGTCATCCGGAGTATAAACAATAAAAGGTCTTCCGGTATTCCGTACGACTTCGAAATAAGCCTCTCCGTCAATCTGCACTTCTCTTTTATCATCAAAATGCTGCGAATATTCAATTCTCGTATTCGAGTTAAGCCACACCCGGCTTCCGTCGGGCAAGGTTATATTGGCCATTTGTCCCTTCAAAGTATTTACCACACTTTTAGTTGCGGGCTTCTCGGACTGATTGTTCCAGAAAAATGCCGTTCCAAAAGCAATCAACAAAACGGCGGCCACCTTCAGGCATTCAAGACTTATCTTCCGAATCAGCTGCCTGCGCTTTATCAGTTTCGCCTCAGACACAACCTGTTCTTTCAATATAATGGTATCGAAAAACTTTCGCTCACGCAAATACTCTTTCCAGTTTTCATCCGAAGCTTCAAGATATTGCCGGATTTTATGCTCTTCTTCCGGAGTAGCGTCTCCATTAAAATATCGATATAATATTTCTTTTTCTATTTTCATAAGTCGGTCTTAATTGCATTCATTATAATAACACGCCAACAATTAATCCCCCTAGTAAAAAAGTTCTTTTTATTTTTAATTTCGGGACAGAAAGTCACATAAGAAAGGAAAAAGGACAAGATAATCTTTTAAAGCAACACGCAACTCTTTGGTAGCCTTAGAGATATGAAACTCGACTCCCTTCACGGTCATTCCCATAATTTCAGCAATTTCTTTATGGGACTTGTTGTCGTAACGGCTTAAAAGAAAAATTCGGGCGGTAGTAGCAGATAAACGGGAAATAACACGATCGATAATATCCTGCACTTCACTGGCAAACAATGCATTGGGTTCACAGGCATCCAGTGTGGCAATACGATTGGACAACTCCCACTCAGAATGTGAGGCGACACGGTCAGAAACGTCATTAACCAACTGTAAATGGCGCAGATAATTGAGACATTTATTTTTTACGACAGTAAGTACATAGGCAGCCGGATTGATTTCCGGAGTCATATGATCCCGATTCTCCCAATAAGCCATCAGAGACTCCATAACAATATCTTCCGCCACAACTTCGTCACGGGTGTAAGTCCATGCAAATCGGATAAACCGATGTTGATTCTCGGTAAAGAACTTATTAAATGAAGCTAAATCATTGATAGTAGCTGACATAGATTTTTGCTACGAAGTATTACTTACTGCGGCAAAAATAGATAACTATAACTATATAACCAAACTAAAATATAAGTAATTGAAATAAATAGTTATTATTCTGTATAATATCAAAACTCCGAGTTTATCATCTCTGGCGGATCAGGTTCATAAACTCTTCACGGGTCTTAGCCTGATTAAAAGCTCCTGTAAAGTCGGAAGTAGTAGTTACGGAATTCTGTTTTTCCACTCCGCGCATCTGCATACACATATGCTTGGCTTCCACCACGACCATTACGCCCAGCGGATTCAACGTTTCCTGAATACACTCTTTAATTTGCAGAGTCATCCGTTCCTGCACTTGCAGCCGATGAGAGAAAATATCGACCACGCGGGCTATTTTACTTAATCCGGTGATATATCCGTTAGGTATATAAGCTACATGAGCTTTGCCATAGAAAGGCAACATGTGGTGTTCGCAAAGTGAGAAGAAATCTATATCCTTCACAATCACCATCTGACTGTACTCTTCCTGAAACTTGGCAGAACGAAGAACTTCATGCGGGTCCATGTGGTAGCCTTTGGTCAAGGTCAACATGGCTTTAGCTACACGTTCGGGAGTTTTTAATAATCCTTCCCGTTCAGCATCTTCGCCCAACAAAGTAATTATACTGCGATAGTGATTCTTTAAATCTTCCAAAGCCGGAGAAATGATTTCTTCTTTTTCTAACATGATTACAGAGGAATATTAATTTGATCTTTAACAATAGAGACTTCTTTAAACACACCGGTTGCTTTCAGCTTACGCATCATGGCATCAGCTTCTTCGATGCTGCGAAAATCACCGACTCTACACAACCACCGGGGAGGATTGAAAGAAGTATAAACCGAAAGTTCGGGAAAGTACTCCTTGACACGGGTACCTACCTGATGGGCTTCATTCTTGGCCTGGCGGGTATTATTACCGGCATAAGCCTGCACCCGATAACCGGACGACTTTATAACAGTCTGCTCTCCTGTGCCGGTGCGGGCAGTTCCCAGCAAAGCTTCGATGCGGGAATCCTGATGAATAGTTACTTTCCCTTGCCCCGGTACATTACGTTCCAGACTTTTCACGATATTGCTTTGAGCCCGGACAACCGCAGCACAAACAAACAAGAACAAAAGTAAACCCAGTTTCTTCATAAATTTATAAGATTGAGAATTGGGGTATTAAAAACCGGCAAATTACTATTCTCCGGCTTTTAACCCCCAATTTTAATTAATTGAATGCGTCAATGATACCTTTGAAGTCAGCAACTTTCAGGGCAGCACCACCGATCAGACCACCGTCAACATCAGGATTAGCAAACAGTTCTTTAGCATTAGAAGGTTTGCAGCTACCACCATAAAGGATTGAAGTGTTGTCAGCGATTTCTTTTCCGTATTTCTCAGCAACAGCCGAACGGATGAACGCATGGATTTCCTGAGCCTGAGCAGGAGAAGCTGTTTTACCGGTACCGATAGCCCAAACCGGTTCGTAAGCCAGAACGATCTTAGAGAAATCTTCTGCCGAAAGATCGAATACAGATGCCAACTGAGCAGCAACAACCTCGTTCTGTTTGTTAGCCTCGCGTTCTTCCAGAACCTCACCGATACAGAAAATCGGAGTCAGACCATTTGCCAAAGCCAGTTTCACTTTGTCCTTCAGGATCTCAACCGTTTCACCGTAGTAAGCACGACGTTCCGAGTGACCCAGAATAACGTATTTAGCACCGGTAGAAGCTACCATAGCAGCCGATACTTCACCTGTATAAGCTCCGGATTCTTTGTCAGCACAGTTCTCAGCACCTACACCGATCTTAGCTGCATCTACCAAGGGAGTAACAGAAGCAAGGTGAATAAACGGAGTACAGATAATGACATCACAGTTAGGCTTTTCGTTAGCCAAAGCTTCATTCAGTTCTTTTGCAAGAGCAATACCCTCCTGAAGGGTTTTGTTCATTTTCCAGTTTCCTGCAACAATGTTCTTTCTCATTTTGTTTTTTATTAAAAGGGTTAATAAATTTTCAATTCTATTATTCATCTACGCCTCAGAAGAGGATTTTGAATTTTCGACAGCTTTTTCAGCAGCTCTTTTCCGCCTCTTTTCCAAACGCTTCACCACCAATATATCGACACCGAGAACCATCAATAAAGGAATAGCAAACCAAAGGAGCACATACCCAATCGTATGCACATCACTTTCTTCTTTCTGTTTTCCCAATTCCAGATTCTCCAGTTTGTCAGTCAAAGCATATTCGTCGGGCAGCTCACTATCACTCCATTTATTAAGGATAGTACCTTCTTTAATCAACATCAGTCCGGGGTTGGAACGTATCATTGTTTTCAACGTAATATCATCCATCAGGCAGAAAGGGTATTCCGCACCTGTTTTATCTTTCCATTGTTCTATCTGATCATCCAACGAAGAAGTCAGGCAGTAAAAGCCATATCCGTGTTCCACCGCATAGTCGTAAATCTCATTGATCAGGTCGATATTACTGTCATCGGCCTCTTCTATGCGATGAGCCACCAATAAGAACGTATAGTTTTTATCAGACAATACCTCCTCTGTAATATCTTCACCCGTTTCAAGATTGGTCATCGAGAAATCGTGGATAGAAGGTTCATAGCCCTTTTCTTTTACAATGGTCCGTGCTTCAATGAATTTCCAGGTACTATCCGGATAATTCTCCAAAGAAAATTCTTTCTTCTCGCCATTTTTTTCCAGTACAAACACACTCTCGTACACCGTAGGCTTTGCTCCTTCCGGAACATCCATACCTTCCGGAATGTTTTTTCCTATTTTATAAGGACGGAAATCTAATATCGGCAAGTTTCCCAAACAATAAAACGAAAGCGCAAACACATATAGAAAAGTATATAGAGATACGAGCCATTCCATTTTGGCACTGATAAAGCGAATCATCTGATGCTTCCACCTAAAAACGGAAATTGCAGCTATCAACAAAATAATGTTCTTCCAGAACGTTTGCCAGTTGGTCAAGACCCATGCATCACCAAAACAGCCGCAGTCAGACACCGGATTAGCTAAAGCCAGATACAGGGTCAGCGGTGTCATAAAAATCATCAGCAACAAAGCCAACCATGTAGCAGTCGTTTTCCGGATGCCAAAAAACAAAAAGATACCTACCGAAAATTCAATGGCTGATAAAACAATACCTGCCAGCAATGGAAAAAAAGCCGGGAACCATGTCCCCATACCGAAAACATCAAGGTAGTCTTGTATTTTATACTCCGAACCCAATGGATCGACCGCCTTCGCAAATCCTGAAAAGATAAACACCCCTGCCAGCGCAAAGCGGCACAGGTTAGTCCATACTTTCTGAATAATATGTAGTTCTCTATCCTTCAAATTCTATCTTAATCAATCCGAAAACAGAATAGTTAATCATATCCATATAATTGGCATCAATGCCTTCCGAGACCAATGTCTGACCGGCAAGACTCTCAATCTGCTTGGTACGGTAAATCTTCATCAATATCAAATCGGTATATGAGCTGATGCGCATACTCCGCCATGCTTCATCGTAATCGTGATTCTTGGCAAGCATCAATTCCAATGCTTCCTTCGCATGCTTGTCATAAAGAGCCAATGCCTCTTCCACTGTAATATCAGCAGACTCTGCATATCCCAGTTCCAACTGTATCAACCCGACAATACCATAGTTGACAATAGCGATAAACTCGGAACGGATTCCCTCATCGACAAGAGTCACCCCCTTTACTTCAATGCTGCGAATACGATTGGCCTTGATAAATATTTGGTCGGTCACGGAAGCAGGACGCAAAATACGCCATGCAGGACCGTAATCATGCAGTTTTTTAGAGAATAGGTCACGGCATAAAGCAATGACATGTTCAAATTGTTGCTTGGTATCTTTCATTTCCTTACAAATAGTGTGCAAAGGTAACAATAATTAAAGTAAAAAGAAAAGAGGGCACTCTAAATTATATTAAAGTGCCCTCTTCCGACTATGTAGTATAACTATTATGAACAGCGCAATACTTGACCCGGACGAAGTGTGGTCTTTGTAGTAATACGATTCAACTTACAAAGTGTGCTGACGGAAACGCCACGCAATTTAGCAATTCGGGACAAACTGTCGCCTTTCTTCACCTTGTAATATCTGATTTCACCGTCCGATGCTATATTAGTATCGTGAGAACCGGCTCTGTTACGTTCGTAACCTCTTGTTTTTCTGAACGTATATGTATCTGCAACAATATCCTGTTTCGGGAAGTCAAACATCAATGCCGGATTGATGGCAATACCCAGGAAACGTGTTTCAAAATGGAGGTGAGATCCTGTCGAACGACCGGTGTTTCCACCCAAAGCGATCGGCTCCCCGGCTTTCACTAACTGATTTTCCTCTACCAACTGTTTAGATAAGTGGCCATATACAGTTTCCAGACCATTGTCATGACGAATAACGACATATTTACCATATCCTCTACGCTCGTATTTCACAATACGTACCTTTCCGTCAAAAGCTGCGACAATGGTATCGCCAATATTCACTTTGATATCAAGTCCGTTGTGCATTCTTCTCCAACGGGGACCGAAAGGAGATGTAATACGGGTACTCGGAGTAGGCATATGGAAGCCGGTCAGATCGATCGTATAAGAATCGGGAATAATAGCATCCTTTCCGTAAGCATGTACGTACTGGTTGTTCCAATTAGGATATAGACTCAACGCAGGATATTCAGATTGTTCTGCACGGATCTGTTTCTGCAATGCTAATGAATCTACACTTTTTAATTTTCTGTCAATCGGTGCCTGACGGGCAATCAAATCCTGAGAAAAAGAATTCAGGCTGACCATAGCCGCAGCGGCAATCATTACTGTTTTAATGCAATTGAAATTCATTCGTCTTGTTAATTCAATTCAATCAATATTCGTCATTCGCATACAGGTAATCAAAAGTAGCCTGCTTGTAATCGAATATTTCTTCCGGTTTAAAGAATCTGTTTAATTCGACAGCTGCGGTTTCAGGCGAATCAGAGGTATGAACAATGTTTTCTTGAAAACTCATACTGTAATCTCCGCGAATGGTCCCCGGTGCTGCCAGACGTCCGTTGGTTGGTCCCGCCAATGCACGAACGGCTTGAATAGCATCCACACCTTCAAAACAACAAACGATAACGGGAGCCGTCATCATGGAATCTTTCACTCGCTGAAAGAATGGTTTCGAACTAAGGTGTGAATAATGCTCACTTAACACTTCATCAGTCAACTGCACCATCTTCATTCCTGCCAAACGCAATCCTTTACGCTCAAAACGACGAGTGATCTCGCCAACCAGCCCCCGCTGAAGGGTACAAGGTTTCAGAATGACTAATGTTTTTTCCATCATAACGTACAGTTTCAAAAGGTTAAAGTGCTCATTTATTTAAAAATTCCCCCAAAGATAGCATTTCCAGACGAAACAGAAGGCATGTTCTTAACTATTTTTTATAAGAGTAAGGCATGGAATTAAAGAAATATTTCTCCAAACAACCGTAAATAAAGGGAATAAGAGAAAATATGTTATGCAACATGTTTATGTAAAAAAGCTACATGTTTAACCGTTTTTCAACTAATAGCAGCCCAGTTAACATTCGTCTTGCGCAATGCTCTCAACTGTTGCCACAAAATCGCATTCTCCGGTAATACTCCGCCAGGATCGGCATCTGTTATTTCTTCAGCAATAGTGCGCACATATTGCAAAAGCTGTCCGTCACGGGCTATGTCCGCGATCTTTAGGTCGAAAGCAATGCCACTTTGTTGCGTACCCTCCAAGTCCCCGGGACCGCGTAGTTTAAGATCTGCCTCGGCTATTTCAAATCCGTCATTGGTGCGCACCATAATTTCAAGCCGCTTCCGGGTCTCTTCGGTAAGTTTATACGTAGTAACTAAAATACAATAAGACTGATCAGCTCCACGCCCCACTCGCCCACGTAGCTGATGTAACTGGGATAGTCCGAAACGTTCGGCATTCTCGATAATCATCACCGAAGCATTGGGCACATTCACACCGACTTCAATTACTGTGGTGGCTACCATGATCTGCGCATCACCCGAAATAAAAAGTTGCATCTGTGCATCCTTCTCAGCAGGCTTCATCTTGCCATGCACTTTGCAGACCTTACAGTCGGGGAACTCTTCACAGATATGCAGATATCCTTCTTCAAGATTCTTTAGATCAATCTTTTCACTCTCTTTAATCAGTGGATAAACAATATAAACCTGGCGGCCTTCCTCTATCTGTTTCCGTACCGAACGATACAAACTTTCTCTACGGTTATCAAACTGGTGAATCGTAGCAATCGGCTTACGGCCGGGAGGTAATTCGTCTATAACCGAAACATCCAGATCACCATAAAGTGTCATAGCCAATGTACGTGGGATCGGAGTAGCAGTCATAACCAACACATGAGGTGGCTGAACACTTTTACTCCACAGGCGGGCACGTTGTGCCACTCCAAAACGGTGTTGTTCGTCGATGACAGCCAATCCCAGCGAAGCAAAATTTACAGTATCTTCAATCACGGCATGGGTACCTATCAAGATGTGTACATCTCCGGTCAGGAGCCCCGCAAGAATAGCTTCCCGTTTCTTGCCTTTTACCGAGCCTGTCAGCAACTCCACCCTTACATCCATCCCAAACAACAGTTCTCTGATGGTATCGTAATGTTGGTTAGCCAAAATTTCGGTAGGCGCCATCATGCAAGCCTGAAATCCATTATCCAGTGCCATCAACATGCTCATCAATGCCACCAATGTTTTTCCACTTCCAACATCTCCCTGCAATAGCCGGTTCATTTGCTTTCCACACCCTACGTCTTGTCTGATCTCCCTTAAAACTCTCTTTTGAGCGCCTGTCAATTCGAAAGGGAGATTCTTTGAATAGAACGTATTAAAAATCTCTCCTACCGTTTCAAAAACATAGCCGCGATATTTGCGTTGCCGGTCTTTGGCATACCGCAGAATATTGAGTTGTACGTAGAAGAGTTCTTCAAACTTAAGACGATATTGTGCTTTTCGCAACAATTCCGGATTAGAAGGAAAATGAATATTCCGCAATGCATCCGTCAAAGACATCAAATGATGATCGGCAATCAGTTTAGGTGAAAGTGTTTCGGACAAAGGCTCCTGAATCTGTCCGATAACGGTTGCCATCATTTTTTCAATCGCATGGGAGTTAAGAAAGCTGCGCTTCATCTTCTCCGTCGTATTATAATAGGGCTGAAGCCCCATTGACGACAATTTCAGATCGGCGGGACTATCTATATCGGGATGGGCTACATTGATTCTTCCGTTAAACACCGTTGGCTTACCGAAAACAATGTATTCTTCATGAAGTTTATATTTATTGGTAACATACTTTATACCTTGAAACCATACCAGGTCAACCACTCCCGTACCATCCGAAAAATGCGCCAACAGCCTCCTCTGACGTCCTTCACCAAATGTTTCGAATCCTAATATCTTCCCTTTCAATTGTATATACGGCATATTTCCATCTATTTCATGAATGTAATAGATGCGACTCCGGTCTACATATTTATAAGGGAAATAATAGAGCAGGTCATGCAATGAATAAATCTCCAGCTCTTTATTCAAAACCGCAGCTTTCTGCGGGCCGACACCGGATAAGTACTTTATGTCTCGTGTAGTTAAATCGAACATTACAACAAGGCTGAAGCTACTTTCAAATCAAAAGGAGTAGTTATTTTTATATTTTCACGATTCCCCTCCACCAGGTAGACAGGAACACCCATGGCTTCTACCACCGAAGCATCATCTGTAAAAAAGGGAGTAAATTCCTGTTCATAAGCTCTCTTCAGCAGATCTGCATCGAACACCTGGGGAGTCTGCACTAATTTATAGTCATTACGGTTTACGGTTTCACTGCCCGATTCGGTGAGATGACGCACAGTTTCTACCACATCAATGACGGGTATGACGGCTTTTCGGACTACTGCTTCCCGGAAGCAGCGGGCAATCACTTCCTGTGAAACGAAAGGACGGACACCATCATGTATTCCCACTACACCGATACCGTTCACAAGAGCCAATCCATTCTTGACCGAATGGAAACGTGTTTCACCTCCATCGGCAATCAGATGTTTAATGTCAAAGCCATGCTCTTCACAAAGTTCACGCCAAAAGTCCTGTTGCTCCCGAGGTAATACAAGAATAATCTGCATTTTTTCATCGAAACGGTGAAAAGCTTCCAGCGTACGCATCAATACAGGTTTACCACCGATGGGAAGAAACTGTTTGGGAAGTTCGCTCCCCATACGGAGTCCCTTCCCTCCGGCTACAATCAAAGCAGTCCGACACATAAGCTTAACGTCTTACGCACATAGCCTCTACCAGTTCGTTCACTTTTTCTTTGCCCAACAATGTATCCACAATAGTCAATGCAAACTCCATGGCAGCTCCCGGTCCCATCCCGGTAATAATATTACCATCTCTTACAACCGGTTCGTTAGTGCAGTCCGCCCCATCCAGATATTGTTCGAAACTGGGGTAACAAGTAACTCTGCGTCCTTTCAGGAGTCCCAGTTTCCCAAGTACCATCGGAGCAGCACAAATGGCTGCAATAGGCTTGTTTTTCTCTGCAAAACTAAGAATTAATTTACGCAACCCTTCATGTTTGTCCAAAGTGGCAGCTCCCGGCATACCTCCGGGTAAAAACAGCAGCTCAGCATCAAAGAAGTCACAATTTTCAAAATTCTTATCGCAAAGCACAGATACGTCATGCGCTCCGACTACAATCTCGTCCGGAGTAACAGATACTATTTCGACATCTAAACCTGCGCGTCTCAATGTATCAATTGTAGTAAGCGCTTCAATTTCTTCAAATCCATCTGCGAAAAATGCATAAACAGTTCCCATAATCTATATCATTTAGATGTTACAAACTTAAAGCGCCCGGCCTTTTAAGGGTGCGGCACCCTAAGCATTAATTATTTCAAATTAAAATAATAAGTAATTGTTCCCGTCTGGTTGTTTACTCCGTCCACAGCATTAAAACGAGCCTTCTTAGCCGCATCTTCAGCTGCCTTACGTAAAGTCGAATTTACCGTATTTGTCAATCGGTTGATGCTCGTAGCAATCACATGACCGGCAGGGTTTACCGTGATAGAAACAACGACACGTCCCTCTTCCTGAACATTGTATACCGGACGAGGCAAACCACCTTCTCCTATAGAACGTCCTCCAAGATTAAATGTTCCATACCCTCCGACTCCGGATTTTGCTCCGGTCGAAGAATTACCGTCTTTACTTCCTTCAACTCCTTCTCCTGAAGTAGCCGTACCTTTACTTCCCCCCATTTGCGAACCTTTACCAAAAGCACCGGCCACTCGTTTACTGGCAGCTTCCGCTGCAGCCTTACGTTCACGTTCCGCCTTTTCCTCGGCAAGCTTTTTAGCTTCGGCAGCTTTTTCTTCGGGAGTTTTCTCAGGTTTCTTTGCCACTTTCGGTTTTTCCTTCTTAGGTTCGGTCTTAGGCTTTACCACAACCGTTTCTTCTTCGGTCTGAGTAATCATTTCCTGTTCAGTCTCCACTTCCGGTTCGGGCTGCGGAGCCGGCACTTCTTCCGGCAAAACCTCCACGTCCACCATGGTAGAAGGATCATAGTTTCCATAAGCAGCATCCACATCTCCCATCATAACAGGTACTCCCCCGGCTTCTTCGTCCGGATGCGGGATAGCAAAACTTACGAGAATCAAAAGAGCAATAATAGCCACATGCACCAACAATGCACCCAACGCCCCTATATATTCACTCTTTCTTTTTATGTTCATTTCTTCTTTGTTTCCGGCGGGCGTGTAGCCAACACCATTTTAAAATGATTCTCATTAGCGATGTTCAGCACTTTAACGATTTCGCGATAAGGCACAGTTTCATCTGCATAGAGAGCAACATACATCTCAGGTTCTTTATCCGCACAACTTTGGAGGAATGGAGTTAACTCTTCCAACCCCAAAGCATGCTCTTTTTCATTACCAAACGCTGCATAATAGTTCAGGTCCTTATCAATAATAACCCTTGTCAACGGCTTGGCCGAAGTTTGCTGTTTCCCCTGTGGCAACAACACTTTAATCGCATTGGGCGACACAACAGTTGAGGTTATCATAAAAAAGATAAGCAACAGGAATATGACATCCGTCATAGATGCCATACTAAAGTTGGGTGATATTTTTGCTCGACGCTTTAATGCCATAAAATAATTCTTCAAGATGCCAATCTGTCAATGTGCTAATTGGCTACGCACTTTATTTTATCTCAGCACTTTATTTTTGTGCAGGTTCATTAAGCAAATCCATAAACTCCATAGTTCTGGATTCCATCTTATTGACCACTCGGTCTACCAACATCACCAGGTAGTTGTAAGCAAACATAGCAATAATACCCACAATCAAGCCACCCACAGTAGTAATCATGGCTTCATAAATACCTCCTGAAAGCAATGTTATGTCTATGTTACCGCTTCCGGCATTCGCCATTTCGTAAAATGCCCGCACCATACCGGTTACCGTACCCAGGAAGCCAAGCATCGGTGCACCACCGGAAATGGTAGCCATTACCGTCAGTCCTTTCTCTAACTTGGCCACCTCTATATTTCCCACATTTTCAATAGCAACCTGCACATCATTTACCGGACGTCCCAAACGGCTGATACCTTTCTCAATCATGCGGGCTGAAGGAGTATTTATCGTACGACAGTAATTAATGGCCGATTTTATCTCCCCACTATGGATATAATCTTTAATCTTCTCCATAAACATCGGATCTTCTTTACCGGCTTTCCGAATCATATAGTTACGTTCGAACAGAATGTAGAAACAGACAACAGACAGTACGGCCAGTACAATCATAATCCATCCACCCTTGATAGCCATATCAAGCATATTCATTTCTGCCGGTGCAGATACAGGAGTCAATACAGGATTGGCCGATGCAACGGAGTCAGCCAGATTGGTAGCCACTTGGGCTAATAGTAGCATTGCATTCATTAGCGAAGACAGTTTTTATATTCTTGGATGGTACGTTCCAGTCCCAGATACAGTGCATCGCTTATCAAAGCATGACCGATAGAGACTTCGTCCAACCAAGGTATGTTTTTATAAAAATAATTCAGATTCAATAAACTCAAGTCATGACCGGCATTCAGACCGATCCCCAATCTACGTGCCGCTTTTGCCGCTTCAACAAAAGGAGCAACAGCTGCAGCCGGATCTTTCGGATAGGCAGTAGCATAGGGCTCGGTATATAATTCTACCCGATCGGCACCTGCTTTCGCAGCATATTCAATCATTTCCGCATCGGGTGCCACAAATACGGATGTACGGATACCTGCCCCGTTAAATTCATCCAATACTTCTGTCAGGAAATCAAAGTTAACCTTGGTATCCCATCCCGAATTAGAAGTTATCTGAGAAGGATCATCCGGCACCAAAGTCACCTGATGAGGTTTCACCTTCAACACCAAGTCAATAAACTCAGGAGAAGGATATCCTTCAATATTAAATTCGGTCCGAAGCAACGGACGCAAATCATACACATCCGAACGACGGATATGGCGTTCATCCGGACGGGGGTGAACCGTTATTCCGTCAGCACCGAAACTCTCACAATCCAACGCCACCTTAACCACGTTCGGAACATTTCCCCCACGGGCATTCCGAAGGGTAGCCACTTTGTTTATGTTCACACTTAATTTAGTCATAGTTCTATGTCTTAATATAATACGGAGCTTTTACCCATATGTTTTGCGCAAAAGTACAAATATTAGCGATAAGATAACAGCAATACCGAAAAAAAATCCCAAATTTGCGACATACTAGAAACTTTTATCAACATGAAATTTGCCATTTTCGGAAATACATACCAAGCTAAGAAGTCCTCACATGCTGCCACCCTGTTCAAATTACTCGAGAAACATGGAGCTGAAATCTGCGTATGCAGGGAGTTTCATCGTTTTCTGAAGTCCGATTTAAAACTGAACGTTAAGGCAGATGATTTGTTCGATGAAAACAATTTTGATGCCGACATGGTGATCAGCATTGGCGGTGACGGCACTTTTCTGAAGGCAGCACGCCGTGTAGGCAATAAAGGAATCCCTATTTTAGGCATCAATACCGGACGATTAGGGTTTCTGGCAGATGTATCTCCGGAAGAAATGGAAGAAACGATTGAAGAGGTTTATCAGAACCATTATACTGTTGAGGAACGAAGTGTACTCCAGTTACTTTGCGACGATAAACATTTACAAAATTCGCCTTATGCTCTCAATGAAATAGCCATTCTGAAACGAGACAGTTCATCAATGATCAGTATCCGTACAGCAATCAACGGGGCACATCTCACTACTTATCAAGCAGACGGTTTGATTATTGCTACTCCAACAGGTTCTACTGCCTATTCATTAAGCGTAGGTGGCCCTATTATCGTTCCACACTCCAAAACGATTGCAATCACTCCTGTCGCCCCACACAGTTTAAATGTAAGGCCTATAGTAATCTGTGATGACTGGGAAATTACTTTAGATGTAGAAAGCCGTAGTCATAACTTTCTGGTAGCAATAGACGGTAGCAGTGAAACCTGTAAAGAGACTACTCGTCTCACTATCCGTAGAGCAGACTATAGCATTAAGGTGGTGAAACGCTTTAACCACATCTTTTTCGATACCTTGCGTACCAAAATGATGTGGGGGGCTGACAGTAGAGTGTAAAACAGCTCACAAAAGCACCTTCCTTATATCCCTCTACTCTTACGACACATTTTTCCTATATAAAACCCATTCATTCGCTTGAATCGCCTCTTTTGCAAGGCTCCGTGCCCCCAAGGGATGCGGAGATACCCACCTCTTCCAATAACCGTTATATAGGACAAGAAAAGGCTATCGGATTTCCCATAGCCATCTCCATTAAGAAAGTGTTATCCGGAGGGCAGCCTGGCGCTCCCTTTCCTTCCGCCCCCGTATAAAACAAGTCATCCCCTCCGGTCTTTCGACCGAAGGGGATGAACCA
>OGIO01000333.1_pt1 | contig 61833 bp, 47 predicted proteins | sample 1571841 | NCBI WGS metagenome assembly OGIO01 (sample SAMEA2582111, study PRJEB24529) | metagenome | biome: Human gut stool | place: China | collected 2011
GAATTCTTATATCAATTTTTTGTAAGGAACGTATTGCCACTTAATGAACTAAATAGCAAGAAGCTCTTGACAATTCAAAAAAATTTGCTATAATAACTCACGTTGAAAAAATAATAATTTTAGTACAAATGGTAGTGAAATAACGGCGGGTGCTGTTCAAGCGAAAGTTTGGATCAGCATCCGTTTTTTGTCGAGAAAGTTTCATGGCAGAGATATCTGCATGAAAGAGTATCTGTAAAATGTCTGAAATGATACCGTGAAATAAGCTGTCTGCATTAGGAGGAGAAAAATGCCACATAATAAGAGAGAGAGTTTGATTTTTACTGTCATGATGTGTTTCACAATGGTTTTTGTAATGAGTATTTACAATGTTTCACTTCACATGGGAGGGCTTTCTGTAGCGTCTGTACAGCAGGCATGGCTGGGATTCCCAATCGCATACATTTTCGCAATGTGCTGCGACTGGTTTGTTGTGTCAAAAGCTGCGAAAGGCTTTGCATTCCGTTTTCTTGTGAAACCGGGCGATAATGGTTTGAAAATTGCAATCTGTGTATCTTGCTGTATGGTAATCCCAATGGTTATCATTATGTCTTTATATGGTGCGTTGGAAGTTGCAGTAAGTCAGGGGTTATGGAGTCAGGTAGGAATCATTTGGCTGACAAATATTCCGAAGAACTTTATAGTTGCACTGCCATTGCAGTTGCTGATCGCTGGACCACTTGTAAGAAAAGTATTCCGTACCTTGTTCCCGGAAGGAAAAGTATTAGCATAATAATTGGCTGATTTGAACAGCAATATGAAATAAATATTGAAAAGTGGATAAAATGAGTCTGTAGTTGTTTTGAAAAAAATTGCAGGCTCATTTTTGTTGCCATGCATACGACAAAAAGGTATACTTTTAGTAATGATTAGAATAAGCGTTATTGAGGAGGTGAGTGCATGACAAGGACAATTGGTATCGGGCAGCAGGATTTTGCAGACATCCGACGGGATGGATTATTTTATATAGATAAGACAAAGTTTATAAAAGAATGGTGGGAGAGTAAGGACAGTGTTACATTGATTACCAGACCACGTCGTTTTGGAAAAACACTCACGATGAGTATGCTGGATGAGTTTTTTTCGGTAAAATATGCAGGCGAAGCAGAATTGTTTTACGGTCTGCAGATTTGGCAGGAGGAAACGTATAGAAGTATGCAGGGAACCTGGCCGGTCATTAACTTATCGTTTGCAAATGTGAAAGAACCGACATATGAGATGGCAAAGAGACGAATCTGTCAGATTCTTACGGATATATACAATAAAAATCAATTCTTACTGACGAGTGGATTATTAACTGAAGAGGAAGTCACATATTTTAAAGGGATATCTACTAATATGGATGAAATTAATGCGACGATGGCATTGCATAAGATGTCAGATTTCCTTTCGAGATATTATAAAAAGAAAGTAATCATTCTGTTGGATGAGTATGATACTCCGATGCAGGAAGCCTATGTGGAAGGATACTGGGAGGAATTGGTATCATTTACAAGAAGTCTTTTTAATGCAAGTTTTAAGACGAATCCATTTCTGGAACGGGCGTTAATGACAGGGGTTACAAGAGTAAGCAGAGAGTCGGTATTTTCTGATTTAAATAATCTGGTAGTGATTACAACAACTTCAAGGGCGTATGCAGATTATTTTGGATTTACAGAAGAGGAAGTATTTAATGCGTTAAGGGAATATGGGTTAGAAGACAAAAGACAGGAAGTAAAGAACTGGTATGATGGATTTACTTTTGGAGAAATACGAGATATTTATAATCCGTGGTCAATCCTGAATTATTTGAAAACAGGAAGAATGTCACCATATTGGGCAAATACGAGTAGCAATCGATTTATTGGCACATTAGTTCGCGAGAGTGGGCGAAATCTGAAAGTGAAGTTTGAGGATTTGTTGAAAGGTGAAGAGATTTGTACGACATTGGATGAGCAGATTGTGTTTAGTCAGTTGAGATCTTCTGCAACGGCAATCTGGAGTATGCTTCTTGCCAGTGGATATCTGAAAGTAACAAAGCATGAAACCAATCAGCGGACAGGACGGGAGTATTATCATCTGGCATTGACAAACCGTGAGGTACAGTTGATGTTCGAGAATATCATTCAAGATTGGTTTGCAGATGTGACGGAGGATTATAATGACTTTATTACTGCGTTATTACAGGGAAATGTTACTGCGATGAATCAGTATATGAATCAGGTAACAAAGGTGATGTTCAGTTACTTTGATACAGGAAAAAAGGCATCGGATGCAGAGCCGGAACGATTTTATCATGGATTTGTATTGGGGCTGATGGTTGAACTGGAAGGAAGATATCATATCACATCGAATCGCGAGAGCGGATTTGGACGATATGATGTGATGCTGGAGCCGATGGAAGAATCCGATGATGCGATCATTATTGAATTTAAGGTTCGAGATGCAAGCACTGAAAAGTCTCTGGAGGGTACAGTGCAGACTGCGTTAGTTCAGATAGAAGAAAAGCAATATGCAGCAAATCTTGAGGCAAAAGGAATTCCAAAAGATAAGATACGGAAGTATGGCTTTGCTTTTGAGGGAAAGATGGTGCTGATAGGGGAAGATACTATTGTATAATAAATTGAATTCCCGAAAAGAAGATTTATAAGGGAAAATAGTTATATAAAATATACTAAAAATGCCGATGCCAGATATATGAAAATCCGACATCGGTATTTTTTTCAGTAAAGTACACTATAGTATATTTGTCTAATACTTTAACATTTCAATTTTTTTGATGGCTTATTCTGAAACAAATGAGAAAACCTCATCTAATAATATGTCGGATTCTCAAAAAGAAACAACATGGACTTCTGATTTGGGGCTCGCTACAATTATTTTAGAAATAAATAATCGTATGAAACGAAAAGGAAGTATAACAATATGAAAACAACAGAAATCAATATTCGTGACCCATATATTCTTGTACATGGAGGTAAATATTATTTATATGGAACAAGAAGTGCAACCTGCTGGGGACCGGCAGATGGATTTGATTGTTACGTGAGTGAAGATAAGGAAAATTGGAAAGGACCGATTGAGATTTTCCACAGACCGGAAGGCTTTTTTGCTGATCAGAATTACTGGGCACCGGAATGTATTTATTATGAAGGGGCGTTTTATCTGATTACGACACTTGGCGGTTCAGACAGAAAAAAGGGGATTTATGTATTACGTTCAGAGCAGCCGACAGGACCTTTTGAAGTGTACAGTGAACGGATTACACCAGAGGATTGGGCATGTATTGATGGAACGGTATACATTGAACAGGGAGTACCATATTTGATTTTCTCGCATTCTTTTGAAGACACGCCGGATGGAGATATGTGTCTTTTGAAAATGTCATCGGATTTAAAACAGGCAGAGGAAGAGCCGGTGACATTATTCTCTGCGGCAGAGGCAGTGTGGGCGAAGCCGGTTCCATTTGCAAAAGCAGAGTTTGGAATGGACGGAGACGTATACTTTACGGATGGGCCATGTGTGATGAAGATGGAAGATGAGAAGCTCTATATGACATGGTCGAGCTGGAGCACTTGTGGATATGCGGTTGGAGTAGCAGTATCAGATAGCGGTAAGGTGGAAGGCCCTTGGAGACAGTTGGAAGAGCCACTGTTCCCGGAGAATGGTGGTCATGGCATGTTGTATAAAGATGATGACAGTATGAAATTTACGTTGCATTATCCGAATGATAAATATAAAGAGCGACCAATTTTCAGAACGGTTGTTTTAAAGGATGGAAAATTAAAGTTGGAGGAAAGATAGATGATAGAGCAGAAATGGAATGAAGATTGGAAGTTTTGGGTAGATAAAGACTCATTTGCATTGGTGTGGGACATCCCGGAAATTGCAAGAGATATCACTCTTCCTCATGATGCAATGATTGAAAAACCGGCGAATCCGGACAGCTTAAATGGCGGAAATACAGGATTCCGTGACGGAGATGTCTATACATATGTAAAAATGCTTCACACACCGGAAGAATATAAAGAAAAAACAGTGACATTAAAGTTTGAGGGAGTGTACATGAACGCATTTGTATATGTGAATGGACAGCTTGCAGCAAAGAGTCCTTTTGGATATACGACATTTTATGCACCACTGAATGATTTCTTAAAGTATGGAGAAGACAATGAAATCCGTGTGCAGGTGCGCGCAGGGGCAATGACAAACAGCCGTTGGTATTCAGGGGCTGGAATTTATCGAGATGTGTATCTTCTGGAATCCGGTCTTACGCATATTGTGCCGGAAGGTGTTCAGGTTAAGACAGAAAATGCGGATGACGCATATGCGACATTGAAAGTGGCAACAGAACTGGAAAATAAAACAGCAGTGTCACAGGATTTGGTTATAGAGACAGTAATTAAAGATAATGAGGAAAATGTAGTTGCGAAAGAGTGTACATTTGCAACAATATTTGCCGGAGAAAACAGAACACTGCAACAAAGAATTCTTGTAGATAATCCAAAGCTTTGGAGTGCAGATAATCCAAAACTTTACACTTTTGAGACAAAAGTATATGAGAATACAGAAGCAAAAGAGCTGTTAGATGAGGCTGTTGATACTTTTGGTATCCGTACACTTGCGGTTGATGCAAAACGTGGATTCCGTGTTAATGGCAAAAGTGTAAATTTACGTGGCGGCTGTATTCATCATGACAGTGGACTTCTCGGAGCAGCTACCTATGAAGATGCTCAGTATCGTCAGATTCTGAAAATGAAAGAGGCTGGATTTAATGCAATCCGTATGTCTCATCATCCAATGGCTCCTGCTATGCTTCGTGCCTGTGATGAAATCGGTATGTATGTTATGGATGAAACATTTGACATGTGGAATCGTCTCAAATCCAACTACGATTATGGATTGTATTTCCAGGAATGGTGGGAAAAAGACGTGACTGCCATGGTGAGAAAAGATTATAACCATCCATCCGTTATTCTCTATTCTGTGGGAAATGAGATTCCGGAAATCGGAACAGATAAGGGCGCGCAGACTTGTCAGGAAATCAGTGACAAGATTCGTTCTCTGGATGATACAAGATATACGCTTGCATCTATTAATGGTGTATTTGCTGCAGGAGATGCGGTGGATCAGATTGTAGCTGATGTAGCTGCAAACTTAAGCGCGGAAGATAAAATTGACGGAAATGTAAATGACTTTATGTCCTTGATGGATGCACATATGGATGAAATCGTGGTACATGATGCAATCAGTAAACGACTGGAAAAAGCATGTGCAGGAATCGATGTTGCAGGATATAACTACATGACAGCGCGCTATGAAAAGGATGGAGAGACTTATCCGAACCGTGTTATTGTGGGAAGTGAGACATATCCACCGGAGATTGCAAGAAACTGGGATCTCGTAGAACGTCTGCCACATGTAATCGGAGACTTTACATGGACAGGTTGGGATTATATCGGAGAAGCAGGTGTTGGTATTCCTGCATATAAATGGGGAGAAGGCGGATTTGGAGCCGGGTTTCCTGCACAGTTAGCATATCCGGGAGATTTTGATATTACAGGTTTCCGACGTCCTGCGTCTTATTATAGAGAAGCAGTATTCGGACTTAGCAAGAAGCCATATATTGCAGTGCAGAACCCGACACACTATGGAGAATTCTTGATCAAAACTCCGTGGGTAATCAGCGATTCTACAGCAAACTGGAACTGGAATGGTATGGAAGGAAAACCAGCCATTGTGGAAGTATATGCACAGGGAGATGAAGTTGAACTGTTCTTAAATGAAACTTCACTTGGCAAGAAACCAGCCGGAAAAGAGGCAGGATTCCGTACATTATTTGAGACAACATATGAACCAGGAATATTGACAGCAATTTCTTATGAAAACGGGCATGAAATCGGAAGAAATGAGCTCGCAACAGCAGGGTGTGAAAGAACACTTTGTGTAGAGAAAGAAGAGTATGTTGGATTAAAGAACGCAAAGCAGGAACTTGTTTATGTTCAAGTTGAAATGCGCGATCAGAATGGTGTATTGGTGGCAGACGACAATCAGAAAATCACACTGTCTGTTGACGGAGAAGTGGAAGTGCTTGGATTTGGAAGCGGGAATCCTAAACCAAATTATAACTTCAATGAAGGCGTGACAGAGCTGTTTGGAGGACGCGCACAGATTATTGTGAAAAAACCGGAAGGTAAAGTGACATTAACTGTTACAGCAGAAAATGGAATCGAAGGTAAAGTAGAGTTATAAGCCAGCGGGGATTGGGAGCATTTGGGGACGGGGTTGGTGGACCATTTGGGGACGGGGTTTAGTGGCTTTTTTGCGAGCAAAAAAGCCACTAAACCCCGTCCCCAAATGGTCCACCAACCCCGTCTCCAATGTCGCAATTTCCACTTTCAAATGTCCTCTGGTGCGCTGTTTACCAGAAATAATATTTGCTATGCTAAGCACAGATACAACAAAATCATACGGACGTGAGATGAAACATTTCTTAAAAAAGAAAGAATGTCGGATATATATGAAAATATGTCGGAAATAAAAAAACGAACAATAAAAAATGTCGTATTTTACTTAATTTTTTACATGTGAATATATGTCGGATTGTAATACAATAAAAACATCTTAAGAGAGAGAAAGAAATCTCAACGTAAGTAAGTAAAATGAAAAGGAGTGTAGTAAAATGGCTAAAGAAAAGACAGTAAACACAGCCGTAAAAGACGAAGTTGGCACAGCGTTTAAATGGTTCCATGCAACATCGGTAAACGGGGGAGCTATGTTGATGGCAGCTGTAATTGCCAGTTATTTCTCTGTGTATATGACAGATACATTGAAAATTCCGGCAGCAGCAGCGTCTGCTATTATGTTTGTAGCAACTTTATGGGATGCAATCAATGACCCAATAATGGGAGTTATTGCAGACAGAACAAAATCAAGATGGGGACGTTATCGCCCATATTTCATTTTTGCCCCAATCTTGTTGACATTCTTTTCAACAATGATTTGGATTGATTGGGGATTTACATCAACAAGTACAAAAGTAGCATATGTATTAATTATGTATATCGGTTGTGGAATGACAGTAACAATGTACACAATGCCACAGATGGCAATCCTTCCTGCAGCAGTTCGAAGCAATGAACAGAGAAATATGATTATTTCTTTAGGCGCAGGTGTATGTGCAGCAGCATTTACAATTGGTAGTACATTTACATCAAATATTACAGGGTTCTTCAATAATATCGGATTCAAAAATGGATATGTTCCATTTATGTTAATTTGTGGCGTGCTTGCATTTATCTCATTCTGGGGATTATTTGTAACATCTAAGGGAAAAGAAAAATATCTGGCAGAGCCAGAGAAAGGACATCCTTTTAAAGAAATTACACGTGTATTGAAATATAAAGAAGTATGGCCAAATCTTATTGCATGGGTTATGGCATCTGTAGGATATGGTCTGATGTTTTCATCTTCTGTATATTATATGATGTACTACTGGGCAAGACCGGATCTTATCACGGTTTATATGGGAGTTGTGTCTGTAGGAGCTTTGATTTCCATGGTAGTTCTGATGCCGGTTTTCCTGAAGGTATTTAAAACAGGAGAAAAAGCAATTCTGGTTTCACAGTTAATTACAGTAGTTTTATATATTTTGTTGTTCTTTGTTGGAAAAACAAACTTTACAATCCTCTGTGTACTGACGTTTATTGCTACTTGTACAGGTTCAATGGAAAATGCGCTGGTTAATGTACTGGTAAATGATACGATTGATTTTATCATGTTAAAAGAAGGAAAATCTGCAAATGGAGTTATCTCTGCAATCAAAGGATTTGCTCAGAAATGCGGTAGTACAATTACAAATTCAGGTATTCTTGCAGTACTTTCTGTTTCCGGATACATTGCAGGAGCGATTGGTCAGCAGCCGGAGTCAACTTTAATTGCTTTGAATTGTCTGAGATTTGGTATACCTGCAGTGACAGGAATTATCCTGATTCTCTGTGTTGCTAAGAATCCAATGAACAAATATGCAGAAGATATTGCAGTTATGAAAGTGAAAATGGGTGAAAAGTAGGCCAAACAGGGACGGAGAAAAGTGGTTGAGAGCCACTTTTCTCCGTCCTAATTAACATTATAGGAAAAGGAAACATATAATATGAAAACATTCGGATTGAATCCATATTTACCATATTGGGAAAATGTACCTGACGGGGAGCCACATGTATTTGGAGACCGTGTATATATATTCGGAAGCCATGATAAACAGGACGGTGATTCATTTTGTGAAGAAGACTATGTAGGCTGGAGTGCATCGATAAATGATTTGGGAAACTGGAGATGCGAAGGCGTTATCTATAAGAAAGAACAAGATCCGATAAATGGGGCATCTTATGATAAAGAGATTCCTGCATATGATGATGCAATGGATGCAGAAGGAATGCTGCATAATTTGTATGCACCGGATGTGGCACAGGGACCGGATGGAAGATATTATCTATATTATGCTCTGGATTTTGTAAATGTGATTTCGGTTGCAGTGTGTGATACTCCGGCTGGACAATATGAATTTTTAGGATATGTGACAAGAGCAGACGGAAGTGTTCCGAATATCGGACGCTGGTTTGATCCGGCAATTTTATCGGAAGAAAGCGGCAATTACCTGTACTATGGATTCTCACCATCATTCAGATTTCCAGGAATGGAAACGTTGGAAATTCCGGGAGCAATGATGGTGAAACTGGCGGATGATATGCATACAATTATCAGTGAACCGGTTTGTGTTGCTAATGGATATGATACAGCGAAGGGAACAGACTATGAGGAACACCCTTTCTTTGAGGCATCCAGTATTCGTAAATTTGGTGAATGGTATTATTTTGTATATTCGAGTCAGCAAATGCATGAACTGTGTTATGGAATGTCAAAAACTCCGGAAGGTCCGTTTGAATATAAAGGCGTAATTGTATCAAACGGAGATATCGGATATCAAGGAAATGAGCTGGCTACAAACTATTATGGAAATAATCATGGCGGATTGGTTGAAATAAATGGAAAACATTATATTTTCTGGCACAGACATACACATGGAAGAGCATTTTCAAGACAGGGTTGTGCGGATAAAGTGGAAATTTTGGCAGATGGAACAATCCCGCAGATAGAGATGACAAGCTGCGGATTGAACGATAGAGCATTGCCTGCAAGAGGAAAATACGAATCTTATATCGCATGCCATTTGACAGAGGCGGAACGAGAAAAGGTGGGACTTGTAGTTGGAATGACAGGAGGACCAGGAGATTCCAGACCAGAACTTCCGGAGTCTATGCCATATATTACAGAGGAACGGGATGAAAACTATGAGCATGGATGCAAGCCGTATATTTGCAATATGAGAACAGGTGCAGTTGCGGGATTCAAATATTTTGAATTTGATGGAACGGAAAGAGAAATCGTACTGGAACTTCGTGGAGTCGGTAAAGTAGAAGTATCAGTTGACGCGCCGGATGGAAAAATTGTTGCAGAAGCAGATAATACAAGTGAAATGTGGGATACTGTTTCAGTAGAATTGAAAAAGACAAAGGGAGTGCATGCGTTGTATGTGAAATGTGTGGATGGCAAGCTGGATTTTGCAAGTGTTGAGATGAAGTAGTAGAACCATTTGGGGACGGAGTTTAGTGGCCTTTTTGCTATGCAAAAAAGCCACTAAACTCCGTCCCCAAATGGTCTGATAAGTGAAAAAGTGTCGGATAGAAAGAAAAATATTACATAGAAAAAAGAGGACAATTTAATTAAAATCATAATATAAGGATTTAGATACTAGGAAGATGTCAAAGGAGGAAGTCAGACATGAGTGATTCATATTACAAAATAGAAGAAATGAATGGATACTATCGAATCGGCAGTCCAGAAGCGGTATTTTGTTATGTGATAGTCGGAAAAGAAAAGGCGATGCTGATTGATACAGGCTATGGGTATGGAAATTTAAAACAGGTTGTGAAATCAATTACAGATAAACCATTATATATCGTAAATACGCATGGACATGTAGATCATACTTCAGGCAATGCACAGTTTGAAGAAAAGGTATATATCCATAAAAAGGATATGGAACTTTGCAGAGAACATACCGGAAAAATGATGAGGGAACAGTCGGTAGAACGTGCAATGCATAGTGTTAATTATGAAACACAGGAAGAATATAATGCATTGCCGGACAAGTTTGATAAGGAGAATTACATTAATCAAGGAACAGGGAATCTGGTAGAAGTAGCAGGTGGTCAGATATTTGATCTGGGTGGAGCAACACTTGAGATTGTTGAGACTCCGGGACATACACAAGGAGGTATTTCCGTCTGGTATAAGGAAAAGAAACTTGCATTTACTGGTGACACGACAGGATTTTTTGTCTGGCTGTTTGCTCCGGAAACAACCAGTAGAGAAATATATATTGATACATTAAATCGTCTGTTGAAATTACCGGTTGACTTTTATATCGGAGGTCATAATGAAAATGTTATGACAAAAGAAGATTTGGAACTATATATGCGAGCGGCACAGGAAGCAGATTTTGAAAAAGGACAGAAGTTTGAATCTTTTGCGAATGGAGAGGAAGAAGTTCGCGTCTGTGCATTAGATGGCAAGACATTAGATGATATGTTCGAACCGGGATTTGCGGCATTGGTAATTACAAAAGATAAATAATAGACCATTTGGGCAGGCTGTCCGATAATATCGAACAGCCTGCCCGCTTTTTTATGCTAACTCCAAAGTTGAATGATTTAGTTGCTGGATAATGAATATCGTACAAAATTTCAGAATCTTCCCTGTTGCTCTCGTACCTTCTTCCTAAATTCAGATGGGCTGCAATGATTATATTGTTTAAAAGAACGACTAAAGTGATCGGTTGAATTATATCCAACTTCGATTCCAATTTCCTCAATTGTTTTTTCGGTATTTGCCAGAAAATCAAGTGCATGTCTCATCTTAATATTGCGGAGCACAGTTACAAAAGTCTGATTCATATTTTTCTTAAACAGACTGCTAAGATACGGCTTGCTGTAGTGGAAAAACACAGAGAGTTCATCTAAAGTAACAGTTCGATAATGCTGGGTAATGTATTCCAGAATGAAAGCAAAATCAGTATCAATGGAATCTTGTTCATTGAATCCATAGTATAATGCAGATTTACCATATTTTCTTAAAAGTGTGCTGAACAGAATCTGAACATATCCGTTACAACAAGTACTGCTATAGTTATCTTCTGTATTTGCCTCCCGGACAATGTTTTGTATTAGCATTTTAATATTGTCATTATTGTCGGTATGAAAATAAAGATAGTTCGATTGATTTGTCTCGTATAAAGTATTCTTAAAAAAGATAGCAAGCAAATCATTTTTGGCAAGAAAGGATCCAAAAATGGCATCAAAAGTTGTTTTTCTTAGCTGGATACTGAGAACAAGACTGTCTTTTGCCACAAGCACAGAGTGTTGCGTAAACGGAGAGATAATGCAAAAGTCTCCTTCGTTCATCAGTCGAGTTTCGTTTGAAATAATTTGTGTCAGTGCCCCGCGATATACATAGTTGATCTCAAAATAGTTGTGTTCGTGAAGAATATCGTTTTGGTAAGGAAGGTGAATAAAAGCAAAAACATCTCGTCCATATGGAATCAAAACTTTTTCAGTAATCTCAGAAGGTTTTTCGTTATTTAGGATATAGTCAACTCCTTTGAATTAAGGTTTTGTAATTCAGAGCACTATCATTGCTCATAAATAGTTCAGGATTATTGTTATAAAAGTTTTAGTATGATATAATTGGCGTGTTGTCGCACCCAATCTGGCAACAGAAAGGGGGTGCTTGCGTGGAATTTCTTATTTCTTTTCTTGTTTCCGTTATAGCAAGTGTAGTTGGCTACTATATTTGCAAATGGCTAGACGGAGACGATAGCGGCAACTAGCCTAAACGGATACTCAACCGTAAAAATGAGAAGAACCCTCAGTAGTTGCAGCTACTGGGGGTTCGTTTTTGCTTGCGCATTCTCATTTCTTTTCTTAGCTACTAAATAGTATAGCATACAAAAGTAGCTAAGACAAGTATATGATTTATAAAGGACAAAAATGCATATCAAGAAAATCGGATTATTATATTATAGATTGCCTGTGAATGCTATGGAAAATATTAATGGTCTTTATGTTCATTTCGATATTTACGTGGGGACATTCCGGTGTAATTCTTAAAACTTCTGGAAAAATGATCGCTGCTATTGTATCCGACCATATTCGCAATATCTGTAATCTTATAATCCGTAAAACGAAGCAATTCTTTGGATTTTTCCAGTCGGCATTCATAAATAATATCTGTATAGGTTGTTCCGGTAAATTGATGAATCAGTTTACTTAAATAGGTTTTCTCATAATGAAATTTTTGAGACAAATTTTCTAAAGATAGATTTTCCATATAATGTGTCTGAATATAATGCAAAATGTGTGGCAAAGTAGCGGGCGCAGGAGCAACGTTTAAATGCGCATAATAATCATAAGAGTCCTTATGACTGCGGATAATCTGCGTAAATAAAACATCCAGATAGGAGAGAAAAACATTGGAAGAATATTCATCCCAGTGTACGGTCTCTTGAAAAAAGTGTTGGAATACCTGGCGTAAGTCATTACATAAAGGTAGCATAAAGAACATATATCCGTGTTCATCTTGAAGTAGCGTATTTCGGAAGAACGAGGACAGACAGTTATTTGCCGGTAGCAGTTTAGAAAAAGCCTGTTTAAAAGTCTCTTTCTCTACCGTGATACTGAGAACAACATCATCAGCAGTAAGCGTGTGAAAGCGTGGAATTCTCGGAGAAATAATGCACAATTCTCCGGTATGCATTGTTCTGGTAAAGTTGTTTAATGTCAACGTACAGTTTCCATGAAAAATATATAGAAGGACAAAGCAGTCGTCTATATGAGGTGTCGTATGGAGTCCGCCAATGTCACGAGCAATGAAAACCGGGCGAAGAGGCGGAACATAAACAAGTGCTTTCTGGTTTCCATGTAATTCAACAACCGGAACAAAGGTTTTATCTGTAACCGGGATTAGATCAATCAAATTAAGAAAAGTCTGGTCATTGGTAAAATCCCAATCCATAAAGTCAGGAAGTGGTGGTTTGGGAATGCCTTTATGGTGAATTTGCAGATAACGATAAATGTCGGGAAATGTGAGAGGCTGTTGGGGAGAAAGAGATAATAATTTTTGAGCCTGTTTCCTTATATCTCCGAATAAAATATAGTCTTCATGCATATACGACCTCCTTACCAAAAATAAAAAAGTAAATCACAAGATATGTCGTAATTATAACATGAAAGGGAATGAAAAGAACAGTAAAAAAGGGTAATATAAATGTAAATTAGGAGGGAACAAAAATGCAGGATTCTTATTATAAAATAGAAGAGATGGATGGGTATTACCGTATAAGCAGCCCGGAAGCGGTGTTTTGTTATGTGATAGTCGGAGAAGAAAAAGCGATGCTGATTGAACCGGGATTTGCGGCATTGGTAATTACAAAAGATAAATAAAAGAAAATAATAATAGAAACAGGAGAAAATTGACCATGAAAATCGAAACATTAAAATTATGGGAAGACAGAGACGATGTAGAACTTACAACATTTCTTACAATGCCGGATCCATTTATTCAAAATCCAACACCAAAACCGGCAATCATTGTATGCCCAGGCGGTGCATATCAGATGTGTCCGAGACATGGAAATGAAGGAGATCCGGTAGCAATGACATTTGCGGCGGATGGATATCAGGCATTTGTTCTGGAGTACAGCGTTGCCGGAAAAACATCAAAGGAGAATACCATGTTCCCGGCACAGATTCTGGATTTGGGAAAGGCGATGCTTACGATTCGTGAACATGCAAAGGAGTGGAGCGTTGATGTAGCTAAAATTAGCATTATCGGTTTTTCAGCAGGAGCACATTTGTGTGGAATGTATGCGTCTACATGGCATGAAGGGTTACTGACAGAAACGTTTGGAGTAGAAAAAGAAGCGTTCAAACCATTGTCTGCACTTTTAATGTATGGTGTGTTGGATTATGTAATTCAGGACGAATTTACAGCTAAGAATCAGAATCCAATGCTTCCGGATGATATGAATGTTCCAGTGATGGGAGAGGTAAGACCATCAAAAGAAGTATTAGAAAAATGGAGTCCAATCTGCCATGTGACAGAGGAAATGCCACCAACATTTTTAGGCGCAGCAGTGGATGATGGTATGGTTCCGTCAATCCAGTCTGTGAAAATGGCGGAAAAATTGCATATGACAGGAGTACCATACGAATTACATATGTTTCAGTATGGAGACCATGGATTCTCACTTGGAAGAAATTTGTTCGAGCCATTTAGAGATGATAAAGCTCATGCGTGTGCACAGTGGGTACCACTGGCAAAAACATTTTTGATGCATCAGATTGCGGAAGAGACGACAGAAAAAGAGAAGAATGTGTTCGCGCTGTAAAAAGAGTTGAAAAATAGGAAAGTACCAAGTAACAGCTATCACTTATTGGCGTATATTTTGACAGCAAGTGTCAAGTTTGCGAGCGATAAGTGATAGCTGTTATTTTTGATTTAGAAATACCGAATCAGTTAAATCGCCACGATACTTTTCTTCTTCCGATACTCAGAAGGACTTGTATGATACACTTTTTTAAATATCCGAATAAAAGATTCCGGGTTGGCATAACCAAGGGAATCGCTGATCTCTGCAATTGTATAATGGCTGTTAATGAGCAGTGATTCAGCTCTTCGTAAACGCAGCGTTTTTTTCCATTCATTGAAACTTGCTCCGGTTGTGGATTTGATCAGGCGCGAACAGTAGGAAACTGAAAAATTAAAATGTTCAGCTACATCTGCAAGGCGAACCGTCTTAAGGTTTTCCTGAATATAATTCATGATCAGGAAATCATCAGGAAGATTATTTTGTCTTGAAAAAGCGGTCTCTAAAGTATCAGAGTAATTACGCATAAGATGCCCGAAAATCACTGTAAGCATTCCAACAAGAATCTGATCTGTATAAATATCTCTGTGTTCCCATTCATTATGAATTTTCAAAAACTCATCGCGAAAAAAAGTGTCTTTATCCGTGTGAAGGGCCATGTATTGATATTCCTGAGAAGAGTAAAGACCGCTTGAAAAGAATTCACTGAGCAGATCGTTCCCACGGCTCAAAGGAGAAAACATTTCATAAAAAGTACTGCGGCGAAGCAGGATGTTGAGAATCAGGCTATCATCGTCAAAAGCCTCAATAGAGTGAATTGTTCCCGGCGTAATAAAGATAAAATCTCCTTCATGAAAGTGTAGGGTGTCAACACCGATGGTCTGTGTACAATTTCCCTGTAATACATAAATAATTTCAAAGAAAATGTGTTTGTGTAAAAATGCAGGTGTGTATCGATTGTGACGACTGAAATATACACTTATTTTAGAGTTTTCATCAAAATATTCCTGGTCATCCATAATGTATGGAATAAGTTCAGGCGTAAGCTCAGGAACGATTAAGCGTCTTTCGTGAATATCCTCAAGATTTAATCCAGAAAGAAATTGCTTTAATGCTTGCGGAGTACGGTGCGCCTGATAGTATGATTTATAAAATAATTCGTCAGAATTCATAGGTGAAATCTGTCTCAATATTTCATCAGATGTTGGTAAAGTTGTAGGTTGATTCATAGGCGTTACCTCTATAAAAAACAGGATAGTTATAGTTGGATGTTTGGTAGGATTGCACAATTAAGTCAAAATTAAAAAGACAAAAAAAGATAGGAAATATGACTTAATATAGCATAAAGTATAAAATAGAATTTTAAGTAAAGTCCATTTTACAGAAAAAACGCTTTTTTAACGTATTTGCTTTCATTTTAATGTAATCGCAAAAAAAGTCAATAAGATAAGGATAATTTGCCAATTTTGTTTGGATTTACGATAATATATAATTTGATAGTAGGAAATGAAACGAAGAAATAACCGGTTAAAAGTTAGGTTTCCAGAAATGAGAATCAAAGAGGATTTAAGAACAACTTGATGAAAAATGTCTATATGGAGGTATTTTATGAGAGCGGCATTGTATAAACAAAGATTTGGATATGGTCTTGGTGATTTTGCTTGTAATTTGATTTGGCAAGTAATCAGTTTATATTTACTTTATTTTTACACAGATGTAGCAAAATTAAACGCAATAGCAATTGCAGGAATGTTTGTTGTATGTAGAGTAATCGATGGAATTACAGATTTATTAGTTGGATTTGCAATTGATAAAACACGTACACGTTGGGGAAAGAGTCGACCATGGTTTTTATTTGGAGCAATTCCATTTGCGCTGGCAGCATTTCTGGCATTTAGTGTTCCGGATATATCACCAAATGGGAAATTGGTATATGCGTATGTGACATACATTTTCTTATCATTTATGTATACAGTAGTAAATATTCCACTTGCGTCTATTTTACCTGCACTGACAGATGATCCAAATGAAAGAACTGTATTGGCTACATGGAGAAAGTTCCTTGCATTTCTTGGCTCAACAATTGTATCAGCAACAGCATTGACAATGGTAAATCTTGTTGGAAAAGGAAATGAAGCACTTGGTTTCCGTGTTGTAATGGGTGTGTTTGGAGTTATTGGATGTATTTGTTTCTTCTTAACATTTGCGCTTGTCCGTGAGACGAATCTGAAAGAAACAACAAAATCTGCATCGTTGAAAGAAACAATCGTATCGCTTGCACATAATACACCATGGAAATTATTTGCCTTAAATATTTTATTCCAGTGGACAGGATATTTCATTCAGTCAAGTGCACTTGTTTATTATTATAAATATTATGTGGGAAGCACACAGATGTCTTCTCTGGTAGCAACAATTATGACAATGATTCCTATGGTTGCGAATTTGACGGTTCCATTTCTTGCAAAAAGACTTGGAAAGAGAAATTTATATTCTATATCAGCAGGAGTGCAGTTGTTCGGTCTGATCATTATTCTTGTAGCAGGAACAAGTCATCCGGTTATTATAACAGGAGCAGTGATCACTGCTGTTGGATATGGTATAAAAGAAAGTATTTATTTCTCTATGCAGGCAGATCCGGTTGACTATGGTGAGTGGAAAACAGGAGTACAGGCAGCAGGAACATTATCTTCTGTAAATGGTTTCTTAGGAAAAGTTGCACAGGCACTGGCAGGAGGTATCTCAGGACTTCTTCTGGCATGGGGCGCATATGATGCATCAGCGACAGTTCAGACAGCACAGGCATTGGTTGCGATTAAGGCGATGTATATTTACATTCCAATCGTATTATTGATTTTATCTTTGATCACAATGTCATTCTACAAGTTGGATAAAGAACTTCCACAGATTCAAGAAGAATTGGAAAAAAGACGGGCAGCTGACAAAAAGTAATAGTAGGAGAATGAAAATGGCAATTTCGAATAGTATTGAGAATTTTCAAATGACAGTGAATGAAGCATTTGTAAAGAAAGCAGATGCGCTGACACCAGAATTAATTCAGACTAAAATAGAACCTAAAAAACTTGTGTCTATTCAAAAATTAGAAAATGAGAAGTTGAGTGTATGTGACGCAGGAAGCATAGATCAGTTAAAAGACATCTCTATGGGACGAAATGACAGTGTAATACTTGATTTTGGGAATCACCATGTTGGATATGTCAGATTCCGTCTTGTACCGGTTGGAAGTCCACCGGATGCACCGGCATACATTCGTATAAAATTTGGAGAAATGCCGATTGAATTGATAGAAGATTCTGCCGATTATAATGGAGAAATAGGAAAAGGCTGGATACAGGAAGAGTATTTACATATCGATATTCTTCCGGCAGAGATAAAAATGCCAAGACGTTATGCATTTCGATATATGGAAATAAAGGTAGTTGATACTTCTGCGAAATATAAGGTTGTTTTGGAAGATGTATCATGCACTGCAGTTTCATCCGTAGAGCTTTCACAGGCAAAAGCACTTCCGAAGTTGGATGATGATTTAATAAAAATGGATCGTGTTGCATTGAAAACCATGCAGGATTGTATGCAGAAAGGATTTGAAGATGGACCAAAAAGGGACAGACGTCTTTGGATCGGAGATCTGCGGTTACAGGCACAGACCAATTACGTAACATTTCACAATAATAATCTGGTAAAGCATGACCTGTATCTTTATGCGGGACTGACAATGAACGAAGGAAGAGTCGGGGCATGCCTCTTCACAGAACCAAAGTATCAGGTGGACGATACGGCATTATTTGATTATTCATTGTTTTTTGTATCTATATTATATGATTACTATATGGAAACGAAGGACGAAGAGACAAGAAAAGAGCTTACAGAGACTGCTTACAGACAGATAGAATTAGCTGTACGTGAATTGGACGAAAACGGAGTTGTAAAAGATAAAGATACATGGTGGTGTTTTATCGACTGGGCAGATGGTTTAAATAAACAGACGGGGGCGCAGGGAATCCTGATTTATACACTACGTCATGCGATTGCATTGGCGGAATTTGATAAGAATGAAACCAGAGCAAATGAGTTTAAAGGCTATCTTGAACTGGCACTTTCCGGGGCAAAGAAACTTTATGATGAAGAGAAGAAATTGTTTGTAAGTGGAGCAGATAAGCAGATATCATGGGCTTCACAGGTCTGGATGGCATTGGCAGATATATTTGGAGATAAGCAGAAAAATGCCGAACTTCTTGAACGTACAATTCAGGAAAATCCAGAAATCAGAATGGTTACACCATATATGTATCACCATTTTATAGAAGCATTGATGCAGAACGACCGAAAGGAACTTGCTGTCCAGTATATGCGTGAATACTGGGGCGGAATGCTGGAAGATGGAGCCGACACATTTTGGGAATTATATGATCCGAAAAATAAAGATCTTAAACCATATGGATCTCAGATGGTAAATAGTTATTGTCATGCGTGGAGCTGTGCGCCGGCATATATGATTCGAAAATATTTGATTTAGTAATCTGGACTAGTCTGGAAAATTTAAAATAATTACAAAAGTATATAAATAGGGATGTCGCTTTCATGATTAAACATAAAGTGACATCCCTATTTTGGGGTATATTCCATTATAGTCAAGTATGGTGGATTTTATTTCTTCTATTTTGTCGCAAATGGCACAAATGCGGGTTCTTTATCTTTATGCTGTTTTCGATACTCCTGCGGTGACATTTTATAAGCAGAGCGGAAAACTCTGGAAAAATGGTCCGCGGAGTTGTATCCGATTCGCTCTGCGATTTCTCCGACTTTCATGGAAGTGTTCAAAAGATAATCGATGGCATCGGATAAACGGAGTCGTTTAATTAATTCTGTGAAGGTGAGCCCTGTATTCTGCTTGATCAATGTACACAGATGAGGTTCGCTGTAATGGAACAAATCCGCCAGGGATGACAGTGTCAAAGTTTGGTAGTTATGCTGGATATACTGCAGTACAAGAGAAAAGTCAGCCCCCATCTCATAGTTGTAGAATTGAATTGTCTGACTGTAACTGCGTAGCAGTGCAGAAAACATCAGATTCACATAACTGATACAGCAGGCATTACTGTACATGTCTTTCTTGCTGCTTTCAATCATCATATTACGAATATATTTTTTTATAACAGAATTATTGTTCGTAAAGAACATGAGGTAATTCGCATGGTTATCTCCCTGTAAGATAGTTCGGAAGAAGTAGGATAGTAAATCCTTTCGTGTCATAAGCGAAAAGAATGTCGTATCAAACGTGCTCTTTCGAATACAAATGGTAAATACGGTTGAGTCATCTTCAATAAGAAAATCATGTTTGGAATTTGGAGCGATAATGCAAAGTTCTCCTTCTTTCATAAGATGCTCTTCCTGTTCGAATATAAATTTCCCTTGTCCATTGGCAACAAAGTTAATTTCAAAATAAGTATGTCTATGTAAATTCGGGCGTGTATATCGAGGATGCCGGATAACAAAAACATCCCTTGCATTTGGAATCAAATCCGCTTCTTCAACAGTTGGAGCCAGCGGAGAACCATCGTACATAGTAAGTGTTACCGGCAAAGAATCTACTACTTTATCAAAATCGGCATCGGTCATATTATCGTAATCCCCAGTTAAATCGGGAGCAGAAATAGAATCATACAGCATACCTTTGTTATATAAATATTCGGTCATTTCTGGAAATTGTAAACGATTTCCAGTTCTATAATAATATGCTTTCATGTGAGATTGAAATTCACCATAGGTCATATAGTAAGCCATCAAAACACCTCCAAGATAATAGTAAGTAATGAGCTATGATATGGATAAAAATATCCGGATGCGATATTTATATTGTAGCAGAGGGGGAGGAGGTTGACAAGAATAGAATCTGAAAAAAAGTCGGGTGGAGCCGAAAAGGGACGGAGATTAATGGCTTTTTTTGCTCGCAAAAAAGCCATTAATCTCCGTCCCTTTCTGGTTATCTGAGCTGTTCTCTATAAGTAATAATACTTCCGTTTTTACCACGCACACGACAAAGTTTTGAGGCTTGAGGGTCCATTTCGATATAGCGGTGATTCAGTTTCTCATCTGGTTCTACTTCTTTGTTATAAATAGCGTGAATCAAATCAATATAATCGTTCAGATAACTTTTGGCAATTGGAGTGCCGTTATGGTTTGGAAGAAGATAATCGAATTCATTAGAAAGAGATAGGATTCGTTCTGTGTTTTCCAAAAAGTTATCAAGTATGGTTTTTAAATCATAATTAATGTATGGGTTGTGAGAGTTATCAAATAAATTGACCTGTGCAGCTTCCATATCATCTCCACAGAAGAACATACGATGACTTCTGTCTAAGAAGAATAAGCTGCTGTTACAGTGAGCCGGTTTAACATCCAGAATCTCGATTGTACGATTACCAAGTTCGATGGTGTCGCCATCACTAACATAGACTTTTTTATAATCTGCATGTGGTAGTTTAGTAATATCAAATGGAACCATGCCAGGATTTTCTACAGATGCCTTGTCGAGTTCAGCTCCTTTACTCATGTAGACCTGTTCAAATTCTCCATTACCTGCGGCGTGATCTGGGTGATAGTGTGTATTGGCGACAACAATAGGTTTATCAGTCAGTTTTTCAACATAAGCACGCAGATTACCGACACCATATCCTGTATCGATCAGGAGCGCTTTTTCGTCCCCTTCTAATAAATACATGTTTTCAGTTCCGTTCATAAAATTAATGATCCATGTCTGGTCGTCCAGCTTCCAGGACATATAACTCCCAAAGATTTCTTCTAATGATGGTTCCATAAAATTTTCCTCGCTTTTTTATTTTAAATTATAGAAAGAACGAAAAGAAAATGCCATGTAGGATTTTATTGGAAATCCGGCATATTTTTGATTTATATCTGGGGTGAGTAGCGGGTGTCATTTGGGGACGGGGTGCCATTTGGGGACGGGGTTTAGTGGCTTTTTTGCGAGCAAAAAAGCCACTAAACCCCGTCCCCAAATGGCACCCCGTCCCTAAATGGCACCTGCTCGGTTCTCTAAAAATGAAAATAAGTCGGATTAATAAGAAAATTCTACATGGAAGAAATGGTATTGTTTGGATAAAATGATAGTGTAAAACAGTACTGTTCATGGATATAGCAGTACACAAAGATTGAAATAAGATGAGAAACAAAAAGCATAAAATAAGTAGAATAAAAACGGAGGTTTGAGAGATGTTTGATTACAAAGCAAAGCCATTTCATTTAACAGAGGAAGAAGTAAAATGGGTGGAAGATACCTATGAGGGAATGAGTCTGGAAGAAAAAATTGGACAACTGTTTTGCCCAATCGTATTTACAAAAGATGAAAATGAATTAAGAGAATTAGTAGAAACAAAACATATTGGAGGAATGTTATATCGTAAAGGTCCTGGAGAAGAACTTCGTCAGGCACATAAAATATTGCAGGATGCATCAAAGATTCCGCTTCTTACAGCATCAAATCTGGAGTATGGCGGAAATGGTTCTGCTATAGAGGGAACTTATTTTGGAAGTGAGATGCTTGTCGCTGCAACTCAGGATACGGAGAAAGCTTATCAGCTTGGTAAAGTAAGTTGCAGCGAGGGTGCTGCGGTTGGTGTAAACTGGTCTTTTGCTCCGGTAGTGGATTTGGATCAGAACTATCGCAATCCGATTACAAATGTTCGTACATTTGGGGATGATTTGCAGACAGTCATTAATATGGGTAAAGCCTATATTAAAGCTGCACAGGAAGAAGGTGTTGCAACTTCTGTAAAACATTTCCCAGGAGATGGAGTGGACGAGCGTGACCAGCACCTTTTAACCAGTGTGAATTACTTAAGCTGTGAAGAGTGGGACAAGACATATGGTAAAATTTATGAAGAAATGATTGATGCCGGAACTTTGACAGTGATGGCGGCGCATATTGCGATGCCAGCATATGAAGAATATTTTGACAAGAAACCATGTGAGAAAATTATTCCGGCAACATTGTCTGAAAATCTGATGAAGCGTCTGCTTCGTGAAAAGTTAGGTTTCAATGGACTGATTACAACAGATGCAACACCTATGGTCGGATTTTGTAGTGCAGAAGAACGTGCTAAGGCAGTACCACTTTGTATTGAAAATGGATGCGATGTGATTCTTTTCAACCGCAACATGGACGAAGATATGCAGTACATGTTTGATGGCTATAAAAATGGACTTCTTTCAGAAGCGCGATTGGAAGAAGCAGTAAAACGTATTCTTGCTACGAAAGCGGCAATGAAGCTGCCACAGAAAAAAGCCGAAGGAACTCTAGTTCCGGGACCGGAAGCGCTGGATATCCTGAAATGTGAGAAGCATGATACATGGGCAAAAGAATGCGCAGATGAAGGTGTAACACTGGTAAAAGATACACAGAATCTGCTTCCGTTAAATTCGGAAAAACAGAAACGTGTATTACTGGAAATCATGGGAGATTTTCCATCCAATGAGCAAGTGACAGCATATTTTAAAGGAAAATTAGAAGCAGAAGGATTTGAAGTTACGGTATATGAAAAAGAAGGATTTGAAGTTATGGAAGATACCGTAGAAAGCTTCAAGAGTCGTTATGATCTCGTGCTGTATCTGGCAAATATTGAGACAGCTTCAAACAAAACAGTATCTCGTCTGAACTGGCATACAATGTTCGGTCTTGGAAACAACATGCCTTGGATGGTGCATGAGCTTCCTGTTGCGTTTGTCAGCGTTGGAAACCCATATCATTTGCTGGACGCACCAATGGTAAAAACATACATCAACGGATATTGCAATTCTGAATATGTAATGGATGCTGTTGTGGATAAAATGATGGGAAGAAGTGAGTTTAAGGGAACATCACCGATTGATCCATTCTGTGGTAAGATTGATTTGAAATTCTAAGCATTAAAGCAAAACCAAAATCTAGCGGGTAAAAGCCGGCGGGGATGGGAACAGAGCCACTGTACCCGTCCCCGCTGGTTTTCTTTATCTGAAAAAAAGTCGGATAGATAATAAAAAACTACATAGCAGAAATCCTTTGATTTCGATACAATAAGTATTGTAAGAAGTCTATTATCGAGAAGTAATAGGAGGAAATAAATTTGACGATCACAAATGTAAGAATCAATGGAATAGAAAATCCAGTTGGGTTTGCTTATGATTATCTACTTTGTTCATGGAACGTGGAAGAAGCACAAGGAAAGAAACAGACAAATGTAGTCATTGAAGTTAGCGAGTCAGAAGATTTTGAAGAAATTTTATATAAAAAAGAAGCAGCGGATTTAAAGCAGAACGGTGAAAAACTGGATGTCGAATTAAAGCCTCGTACAACATATTATTATCGCGTGACAGTGACAACTGACGCAGGAGAATGTGTAACTAGTGATATCGCAACATTTGAAACAGGTAAAATGGATGAAGTATGGACTGGAAAATGGATTGCTCCTGCAAAAGAAGACACATTTCATCCGGTATTAGAGAAAACATTTGCGGTAGAAAAAGAGGTGAAACGTGCCAGATTATACATGACAGGAGTTGGCATGTTTGAGGCATATCTGGATGGAGAGAAAGTCGGAGAAGAATATCTGACACCATATATCAATGATTATGAATCAGGAATTCAGGTACTCACATTCCCGATGGAAGAGTCGTTAAAAGAAGCGAAGGAGTATACACTGTCTGTACTGCTTGGTAAAGGCTGGTACATGAGCCAGTTCGGTCTGGACCTGAAAGAGAACAATTACGGAAGTAGAATGGCAGCAATCGGAGAATTACATCTGGAATATGAGGACGGAACAGAAGAACTTATCGCGACAGATGAAAGTTGGAATTACTATGGTTCAGACATTGAAGATTCAGGAATCTATTTTGGAGAGATTTTAAACCGTCAGTTGTGGGATGGCAAAGAAAATGAGAGGAAACCAGTGGAAGTTCTGGAGCATCCGGAAGAGCAGACAGAGACAAGAAATCTTTCAACAGAACATTTACTGGATCGTTTAAGCATTCCTGTTGTTGAGAAAGAGACAATCGCAGTACAGGATATCATCTATACACCTGCCGAGGAAATCGTGCTGGATATGGGGCAGAATTTTGCGGGATTTCTAGAATTTAAAGCAAACTTTCCAAAGGGGACAAAGGTTGTATTAGATTTTGGGGAAATTCTTCAGCAGGGTAATTTCTACAATAAAAATTATCGAGATGCAAAATCACAGTTCGTATATATTTCTGACGGAAGAGAAGAAGTGGTACGTCCGCATTTTACATTTTTCGGATTCCGTTATGTACGTGTAACAGGATGGCCGGGCGAGTTGGATAAAGAAGATTTTGTGGGAAAAGTGATTTATTCAGATCTTCGCAGAACAGGTTCTCTTGAAACATCCGATGCAAAGATTAATCGTCTTTACCAGAATACGGTCTGGGGTCAGAAATCGAATTTTATTGATATGCCGACAGACTGTCCGCAGAGAAGTGAGAGACTTGGTTGGACCGGAGACGCACAGGTATTTGCACCAACGGCAAGCTATCATATGGACACAAGAGCGTTTTTCCATAAGTTCATCAAAGATTTAAGAGATGAGCAGAAAGTTCTGGATGGTGGTATGCCGAACTTTCTTCCAAACATTGGACATACAGAGAAGGCAGGTAGTGTATGGGGAGATATCGCAACATTTTTACCAAATACGCTTTATACTTATTTTGGAAATGCAGAAGAAATGGAATACTGTTACCCGCTAATGAAGGATTGGGTAGACTTTATTGATAGAGGCGATGCGGCGAGGGGAGAACGCAAATATCTTTTTGATTTTATGGATACCTTCGGCGATTGGCTTGCATTGGATGGACCGACACCGACCAGTTTTAAAGGAAGTACAAATGATACATTTATTTCTTCAGTATATTATTATCGTTCCGTACAGATTGTGCGCCAGATGGCAGAAGTTTTAAATAAAGCAGAAGATGCGGTACATTATTGTGAGCTGGAAGAGAAAATTAAGAAGGCAGTATTGGATGAATTTTTTACACCGACAGGAAGACTTGCGATTGATACACAGGCAGCGTATGTGATTGCATTGAAATTTAAAGTTTATCTGGATCGTGAGCGAATTGTAGAACAGTTCAAGGCAAGATTGAAGCAGGACATGTATCAGATTAAATGTGGCTTCGTAGGAGCACCGCTTCTGTGTACAGTACTTGCAGAAGCAGGAGAATATGAATTGGCATATGATTTTCTGTTAAAAGAAGGATTTCCAAGTTGGCTTTACAGTGTAAATCTTGGAGCAACAACCATTTGGGAGCGATGGAATTCTGTTATGCCGGATGGAACAATCAGTGATACAGGAATGAATTCATTGAATCATTACGCATATGGTTCAGTCATGGAATTTGTTTATGCATACGCAGCAGGAATCCGTCCGTTAGAGGCAGGATTTGGAAAAGTTGCAATCGCACCGCATCCGGATGTGCGTATTCCGGAAATCGCATGCAGTTATGATTCTGTCAGCGGTCGTTATGTATGTAACTGGAAAATTGAAAAAGATGGAACATTTACAGTTCATGTTGAAGTTCCGTTTAATTGTGAAGCAGTAGTGGAACTTCCGGGCTATGAGAAGGAGCAGATGACATTGTCAGCAGGAAGTTATGACTTTTCATATGAACCAAAAGAAGATTTGAGAAAACCATACGGAAGAAATACCACCTTGTCGAGAATCGCAAAAGACGGACAGGCAATGGGAATTCTTGGGAAATATACACCTGCATTAGCAGGAATCGCAGCATCGGGAGATCCGGAAATGGGGGCTAATTCATTGGAAGATTTGTCACATATCGGATTCTTGCCATTTGATCCGGCTGCGCTTGAGACAGCGATTGGAGAAATTTCCAATATTGTCGTGAAATAAATTTTGTGTAACTCCCACTGTTATGTGGGTAACGGAAAGAAAACAGGAGTGATATTCGGTTTTCTTTCTTGCATATAGAAGAAACAAGGAGTAACAAAATGGAAAGAAATTTGAAAGAACTGATTAGTCAGATGACACTGGAAGAAAAGGCGGGGATGTGTTCCGGACTTGACTTCTGGCATCTGAAAGGTGTGGAGAGACTCGGAATCCCGAGTACCACGGTAAGTGATGGTCCTCACGGACTGCGTAAGCAGGATGACAAGTCAGATCATCTTGGAATCAATGACAGTATCAAGGCAGTCTGCTTTCCACCAGCTGTTTTGAGTGCATGTTCTTTCGATAGAGACTTGCTGGAAACTTTAGGAGAGACAGTTGGAGATGAAGCGCAGGCAACAGATTTGTCAGTTGTATTAGGACCAGCGGTAAATATCAAGCGCTCGCCACTTTGCGGAAGAAACTTTGAATATTATTCCGAAGATCCCTATCTTGCAGGAGAATCCGCGGCAGCATTTATCAAAGGTGTACAGTCCAGACATGTTGGAACATCTATCAAACATTTTGCGGCAAATAATCAGGAATTTAATCGTATGAGTGCGTCATCGGAAGTAGACGAAAGAACAATGCGTGAGATTTATTTGCCAGCTTTTGAGACTGCTGTAAAGAAATCACAGCCATATACCGTGATGTGTTCCTATAACAAAATCAACGGAACTTATGCATCCGAAAATCCATGGCTTTTAACGAAAGTACTTCGCGATGAGTGGGGATTTAAAGGATATGTAATGTCTGACTGGGGTGCTGTAAATGATCGTGTAGAAGGCTTGAAAGCAGGACTGGAGCTGGAGATGCCTTCTTCAAATGGAATCAATGATGCAGAGATTGTGAAGGCTGTTCAGGAAGGAACATTGGATGAAGCTATTCTGGATCGTGCGGTAGAGCGTATCTTAAATATTGTATTTGAGTATGTGGATAACCGAAAAGAACAACCATTGACTTTAGAAGAAGATCATGAATTTGCACAGCATGTAGCAGAAGAATCCATTGTACTTCTAAAAAATGAAGAAAAAGTATTACCGCTTGAGAAAAATGAAAAGGTTGCATTTATCGGCGGATTCGTGAAGAATCCACGTTATCAGGGTGGCGGAAGCTCTCATGTAAATTCTTTCAAAGTAACAAGCGTCTGGGATGCACTGACAGAAAAAGAAAATGTCATTTATGCGGAAGGATTTTCATCAGAGACAGATGTATATGATGAGAAGCTGGCAGCAGAAGCAATCGAGGCAGCAAAACAGGTAGATAAAGCAGTTGTTTTTGCAGGACTTCCAGAATCCTTCGAGTCAGAAGGATATGACCGCAAACATATGCATTTGCCGGAGTGTCAGAATAAACTGATTGCAGAAATCGTAAAAGCACAGCCAAATACAATCGTTGTACTTCATAATGGTGCAGCGGTGGAGATGCCGTGGTTAAAAGATGTCAAAGGTCTGGTAGAGGCTTACCTTGGCGGGCAGGCTGTCGGACAGGCAGAGGCAAATATTTTGTATGGAAATGTAAATCCGTCCGGAAAGCTGGCAGAAACATTGCCAATCAAGTTGGAAGATAATCCGTCATATTTGAATTTTGGAGATGGCGACAAGGTGGAATATAGCGAAGGCATTTTTGTAGGATACCGCTATTATGATAAAAAGAAAATGGAAGTAGCATTTCCGTTTGGATATGGACTGTCTTATACGACATTCGAGTACAGTAATGTCAAGACGGATAAAGATACACTGACAGAAGGTGAAACTTTACAAGTATCAGTAGATGTGACAAATACCGGGGACAAATTTGGAAAAGAAATCGTTCAGTTGTATGTGGCAGATAAGACTGAAGCAATCAGAAGACCAGAAAAAGAACTGAAAGGTTTTGAAAAGGTTGCATTGAATCCAGGAGAAACAAAGAGAGTAACATTTATATTGGATAAAAGAAGTTTCGCATGGTATAACACCGATATTCACGACTGGTATGCGGCTAGTGGAGAGTATGACATCCTGATTGCAGCATCATCCCAGGATGTACGTCTGACAAAAACAATCCAGTGGAAGAGTACACAGGTACTGCCACTTCATCTGCATATGAATTCTACGTTAGGTGAGCTGCAGGCAGATGAAAGATCCAGAGACTTTGGAATTGAGTTGAAACTTAAAATGAATGCATTATTCGGACTGGGTTCATCAGAAGATTCAACGGACGCTGTTTCCGATGAAATGGGGGATGCAATCGCTTTCTCCATACCAGTTCGAAATGCAGTCGGCTTTGGATTATGTACAAAAGAAGAATTACAGAAGAAGCTGGATGAGCTGAATCAGAAATAAGATAGAGAAATGAATTAGAATTGAGTAATCGTCAGTTGACAAGACCAGACAGGGACGGAGTTTAGTGGCTTTTTTGCAAAAAAGCCACTAAACTCCGTCCCTAAATGGTATTATATAAGAGAGGTGACGAAAATGGATTTTAAATATTGTAAACTGGAAATTTTTATTCCGGAAACTCATATTACACAACTACAGAAAGCTCTACAATCGGTGGATGCCGGTCATATAGGAAAGTATGATTCGTGTATGTCATGTTCGCAGCTTATCAGTTATTGGAGACCGTTAGATGGAACAGATCCGTATATAGGAAAAGCAGGAGAAATCAGTTGTGAGCGGGAAGTGAAAGTGGAAGTAACAGTATATACGGAGAAGGTTGAGGAGACAATTCGTGCAATTAAGGAGGTGCATCCATACGAAGAACCTGTGATCAATGCACTTCCGATTTATAGGGTGAGCTTTTTGTAGAAAAATTTATAGTAATTCAAATGGAAAATCGCCAGCCGACAGGGAGATGCTGTTGACTGGCGATTTTTTTATAATGGATTCTCAAAGTTTGCTCTTCTCCAGATAATCCATCAAAATAAAAGAATACTCGTAAGCAACCATCGTTTCTTCCCGTATCATATCCAGATCAAAAAGTTCTTCCATTTTATTTAACCGATAAAAAAAGGTACTTTTATGAATATGTAGTTCATTCGCGGTGCGTACAGCATTTCTTCCGTTCATCAGATAAGTCCGGAGTGTATTGGCATAATCCGTGTTCTGCTCCTGGTCATGGCGGATGATTTTATAGATATCCGGATGAATGGTTGATTTCAAAGTCGTAAAGTCTTTACACAGCGAAAACGTATGCTGCAGAAAATGATTCCGGTAATAGACGATATAATCCTCTGGAATCAAAGTGTGCTCTGAATAAAATGAGGACAGAAAAGCAGCCTGTTTGTAATAAATATGACTTTCTGTAATATTCTCATAAGGAAAGCTTACATATGCATACAACTGATGAAATTGAAGGAATGCATAGAATTTGGTCAATGTCTTTTCGCTGAATGGCCGGTAGGAATCGCACGGCAAAAAGACGGTCAGTTTTCCGTAAAAGAACACCGCCATACTGTTTGGCAGGATTGTTAAAATCTGTTGATATAAGTTCTTTAACTGAATCCCGGAATTATGGTTTGTTGGTGCTTCATCGATGATGAGAAGAAAGTAATATTTCCCCGGTTGGTGTCCCAGTTGCACCATGTTGTTTACAATATATTCTTTCTGACTGAAATGTCCTTCTAAAAGTTCTGTTAAAAAATATTCGTAATTTAATCGTGTATTCGTCTGGAAACTCATTTCACGTTGCATTTCAATCGCAATTACATGACAGAACATATTGATATAGTCTAAATCTTCTTCTACAAAATCTTTTTGTGTTTCACGAATGCAAACATATCCGACAACAGAGTGTTGAATACGAATGCTTTGAAAGACCCATTTGAATGGATAGTCTTCAATGTAAGTGATAAAAGGTACTGTTGTGGAATAAATCTTTTTTACTAATTTTGTATCAAGCATATTTTGCAGTTTGGAATCTCTTACAAAAAAGCGCCCATCTTTTTCTTCAAGGTTATTATCATTGGTGACTTGTGGGCTGGCTGCTAAGATTGAAAAACTTGTATCACAGACTGTAATTGGATTATGCAGATGCATATATGCGATATTTGTGATTCCTTGAAGTCCGCTGTTATGCTGCAGTGTCTGGAAAAGTTCTTCTTCTTTTTGTTTTAGCAAATGATGTTCTAGTATGACCGTCTGAATCTGGTTAAAAACTTCATCCAGAGCGATTTTTTGCGGAATACAGAGACAGCTGGCAGGAAGCTCACAATCCGGATAATTTACAATGAGTATGTATTCATCAATAGGGGCTCCCTGAAAATGAGCAGCATCACATAAATATAAAATGTTTCCGCCCGGATGTGGTGCATGACTTTGTTTTGAATTCCAAAATAAGACGGAGTCAATCTCGGCGCGGGCGTGATAAGTTCCATGAACATGGATCTTCAAAGTAGACTCCAATCGGTTGATAATGTTTTCTAAATATGCCATGGTTTCCTCCATCAGACAAATGTCTGAAAATCAATCTCGTATTGATAAAAAGTTTCGATTACTGTAGCGTGCCTGTTAAAAAAATAACTGATATAGTTAACATAATAACAATATAACAAGAATTTCGTGCGCCTTCAATGGAAAATTAAAAAGGTCACAAAGTTCAAATAAGATTCAAGCTACATAGGAGGAAAATTATGAGTTATAAAGTAATGGGGATTACTGCAGGAAGAAAGAACAGCAACAGTGAGATTCTGCTGAAAGAGGCACTTTTAGCCTGTCAGGAGGCAGGAGCCGACGTAACAATGATCAATCTGAAAGATTATCATATTGAAGATTGTACAGGATGTACATCATGTACTGCAGGAATGTCACAGGGCAAAAATGTGGGATGTGTTTTAGATGAAAAAGATGATAAGAAAAAGATTATGAATGTGATGTTAGATCAGGATGCTGTTATTATCTCTGTTCCGACATATGACTTAATGCCAAGCGCACAGTACCTTACATTTGCACAGAGAAGTTTAAGCTATGAGACTGCTTTCCTTGAGACAATCGGAGCAATTGAACATAAAGACCGAGTAGCAGGATTAATCTCTGTCGGAGGCTCTACAAGAGCATGGCAGTCTATGGCACTGGAAGGACTTCAGGCAACAATGTTTACAACAGATATGAAAGTTGTTGATATGCTTCTTGCTACAAGAGTTCCTGGAGCAGCACAGTGTCTTTTGGATGACGAGTTAATCGAAAGAGCTCATAAGATGGGTGAGAATATTATGAAAGCAGTAGAGACACCTGCCGAGGAGCGTACATGGCTTGGTGATGAAGACATGGGATGGTGCCCGAACTGTCACAGCAATGCTTTAGTATTGGGAGAAAAACAGTGGGATGGTCTGTATTATCCAGTAGAATGTCAGGTATGTGGAGCCGGCGGTAATCTGGAGCAGACAGAAGATGGAAAATGGAAATTCGTGATCCAGAAAGATGGTCTGATCAAAGATCGTACAACTGTGGAAGGAAGAGCAAAACATCTCGAAGAGATCGGAGCAACACAAGGTGGATTCTATGCAAATCCAGAAAACAGACAGATTGTCCAGAAGAAAATTGCAAAATATAAAAATCTTCAGTTCAAGACAATTTAATTGAAACAGGAAACGTTCTGAAAAGATTGTAAGGAGACGAAATGATTACAATAACAATTGATGGAAAGCAGATTCAGACAGAGCAGGGAACGAGTGTCTTAGAAGCTGCACTTCAAAATAATATCTATATTCCACACATTTGCCATCATCCAGATTTGAAAGATATTTCCGCTTGTAAATTGTGTTATGTGCAGGTTGAGGGACAGGATAAGCCAGTGACATCCTGCATGTTAAAAGCGGAAGACGGAATGAATATCGTTACGACAAATGAAGAAATTCAGCATTTGCGAAATGTTGCGATGGAATTGATTCTGGCAGCACATCCGGAAGATTGTTCTACTTGTCCGAAATATGGAAACTGTGAACTGCAAAATCTGATTCAGTACATGGGAGTATCTGCGACGAGAATGCGTACACGAGTAAAAGGGTTTGCGTGTGAAACGGAAAATCCTCTATATGACCATGACATGAACCGTTGTATTTTATGCGGACGCTGTGTAAGAGCATGTAATGACTTGAGAGAAGTAAAGGTATTGCAGTATCAGAAAAAGGGTATGGAGACATATGTCGGAACATTGCATGAAAAATTGTTAAAAGATGCGAACTGCAGATTCTGTGGGGCATGTGCGGAAGTCTGTCCAACCGGAACAATCCGGGATAAGATAAACTATCCGGCAGCGGAGCGAAAAGAAAAGCTTGTCCCGTGTAGAAGTACTTGTCCGGCTAACACAGATGTTCCTCGTTATATCCGCTTTGTAAAAGAAGGAAAATACGATGAAGCGGCAGCTGTAATTCGGGAAAAAGTACCATTTCCACTGGCACTTGGACATGTCTGTTCACATGTTTGTGAAGCGGAATGCAGACGTTGTGCAGTAAATGAGCCAATCTCCATTCGCAACATCAAACGATATGCAGCCGAGAAAGATACCGGAAAGTACTGGAGAAATAAAGGCAAACAATTACCGGATACTGGGAAAAATATTTGTGTAGTCGGAGCCGGCCCGGCCGGATTGACAGCCGCTTATTATCTGAGAAAACAGGGACATAACGTGACAGTAAAAGAAGCACTTCCGAAAGCCGGAGGAATGTTACAGTATGGTATCCCTTCTTACAGAATGCCGAGAGAAGAATTGGACCAGGAGATTGCATACATTCTGGAATCAGGAATTAAGTTGGAAACAGGAGTCAGAGTTCAGAATGTCACAGAGTTAAAAGCACAGTACGATGCGGTTTTGGTTGCAATCGGAAATCATGAAGGCACTTTACTTCCAATGGAAGGAAACGATGCGGAAGGCATCTTACTTAATATTGACTTCCTGAGAAACGGATCAATGGGAAATGAGACCGGAATCGGTAAGCGTGTAATCGTGCTTGGTGGCGGTAATGTAGCATTTGACTGTGCAAGAACGGCAAAGAGACTCGGTGCAGAAGAAATTCATGTAGCCTGTCTGGAGGCCCGGGATAAGATGACTGCAGACGAGGAAGAAATCGAACAGGCGCAGGAAGAAGGTATCCAGGTACATCCGGCACAGAGCTTTGAGAAGATTTTGAAGGATTCAAATAACAAAGTAACCGGAGTTGCATTCAGTGATATCCTGTCATTTACATTTGATGAAAATAGAAAAGCAATCATTGAAAAAGCGGAAGGTTCTTATCATGAGATTCAGGCAGACACAGTTATTTTTGCAGTAGGACAGAGGTGTGCTCTGAACCCGGAAGCGGGAATGGAACGTGGAAGATCAAATTCTATCAAAGCAGATGAGAAGACACTTGAGACAGATATCCACGGAGTATTCGCCTGTGGTGATGTGACTTATGGAACGAAGTCAGTAATTCTTGCAATCGCAGATGGTAGAAAAGTGGCAGAATCTATTGATAAATACTTAGGTGGAGACGGAGATATTTCGGAGGTGCTGGCACCGGTGGAAGAGCATCCGACAGCAATTGGACAGGTAGACGGATTTGGCTATGAATCAAGAAGAAAATCTCAGATATTAAGTGCCAAAGAGCGAAAAGATAATTTTAAAATGGTCGATGCAGGAATCTGTGATGCGGATATTTGCGGAGAAGCTTCAAGATGTCTGCAGTGCGATCTGAGAATGGATATTACAAGATCAAAAATCTGGAGTGACTACGATGGAGAGGAGGGAGAAGAAACATGTTAAAGTATGCAGAAAATAAGGAAGCGGAAGACAAAATTGCAGAGATGAATGCAGAACAGATTCTGGATAAGATTGTAGAAATAAAAGATCCGGTTACAAATATGACAGTCGGAGAAATGATTTCAAATTTAAAAGCTACTGCTCGGAATGAAAAGATGAATGTTGTTGTTTCTTTAGCAAATGGTGATATCGATCAGATGCTTGCCTGTCTGTATCAGGACAATGCACAGGGAATCCTGTACGGAGCAGAAGCACTTGCCAAGATTCTCGGAGCAGAAAAAATCGTGTTAATTCTTCCGGAACCTTTAAAAGAACAGGAAGTAGAAAAGAATTTTAGCTCAAGTGAATATCCGACAGAAATTTTATACGGAATGTGTTCGCGTATGTCTTACACAACGGATTTGCTTGTACATCCAATCATTTGTGCGAAATGTTTTGAAGCATTAAAGGGAGAAAATGTTCATAAAACCATTCTTTCCGTGAACGGACAAGCACCGCAGGAAGTGGAGTATGGTACAACATTTGCGCAGATTATTCCGGAAGCAAAGGCAGTTAGAATCGGAAACCGAATCTGGGGAGAAGAAGTAAGAACACAGATATTAGACGAAACATTTCCAATTGAAAATGGTGTGATTGAAACATATTCGGAAACAGAATGTGTAGTGAAAAAGGTCGAAGAATTTATTGGAAAACTGCGAGCAACATGTTGTGGAAAATGTGTTTTCTGCCGAGAAGGTCTTGTTCAGATCCATGAAGGGTTAAAAGATTTGACAGCAGGAAAAGCAAAACTGACAGATATCGAGCTGATGAAAGAATTAGCAGAGATCATGCAGCAGCAAAGTAATTGCAGTCTGGGACAGACAGCCCCTGGAATGATACTAGGATTGCAGGAACATTTTGCGGATGATATCAAAGAACATCTGGCAGGACGATGTCATACATTGACCTGTAAAGCACTGGTTCACTATTATATTGACCCGAAAATGTGTAAAGGTGATGGGCATTGTGTGGATAACTGTCCGAAAAAAGCAATTGATGGTGGAAAAGATTTTGTTGGTGTTGTAGATGAGTTTGAATGTGACAAGTGTGGCAAATGTATGGACATTTGTGTGAATGGCGCAATTAAGCGTGTAACCGGAAGATTACCGAAATTACCGGATGAACCAATCGCATTGAAGAAATCGAAAGACGCATCTGAAACGCAGGAAAGAAAAACAAGAAAACGAGTAAAACCAAAAGCACTGTTATATAAGAAAAAAGTATCCGGTTTTACAGAAGATTCCAATAGTCAGACAGTTAAAGTGAAAGGAAATTTACCTATGAGAGAAATGAATGCAGACGTTATTGTCGTAGCAGCCGGACCGGCAGGACTTGCAGCAGCAGTTACAGTTGGAGAGCATAATTTATCATCTATCGTATTTGAAAAATCAAATACAACAGGCGGAGCAGCCAATATGGGAATGGGACCACTTGGTATTGATACAAAGGTTCAGAGACGTGGATTCAATCAGATTACAGTAGAAAAAGCACTGGATCTTCATATGGATTATACTCATTGGAGAGTCGATGCAGACTTGGTTTCTACATATTTCCATAAATCAGCAGACACGATTGAATGGTTGGAAAGTATGGGTGTAGAGTTTGCCGGAGCGTTCAAATATTTCGCAGAGTCCGAGGCAACATGGCATATCGTAAAACCGGAAAACGGAGTGATTGGGCCTCGTGCAGCCGGCGGTATGATCAAAGCTTTGACAAATCGAGCAAAAGAACTTGGTGCACAATTTGAAATGGAAACAAGTGTTGTGGAGCTAATCAAAGAAGGCGATAAAGTCTGCGGAGTGATTGCAGTAGATAAAGACGGACAGCAGATTAAAGCAATGGCAAAATCGGTTATCGTTGCAACAGGTGGATTCGGAAATAATAAAGAAATGCTTGCAAAAGAATTCAATCTTCACCTTCAAGAAGACTTCTATCCATTTATGGTTCCGGGAATCGTCGGAGATGGTCTGAACATGATGTGGAAAGCAGGAGCTATGAAGTATGGTGCCGGTATCGAGGCAATTTATCAACTTCCGGATAACCTGAACTGGTTCTTGCTGGATGCAGTTCTTCGTCAGCCAAACCTTCTTATCAACCAGCTTGGAGAACGTTTCATGAACGAGGACCGTATGGGTAATACAACATTTACAGGAAATGCAATTGCATTACAGCCGGGAAATTACGCATACTGCATTATGGATGGAAATATCCTGAAACATTACAAGAAAAACGGACCGGATATCGAAGACATTGTACATCCACAGGAAGCATTCTTTGGATTCGAACAGCAGGCAGCATTGGCTGTAGAACAGGGATATGAGGCATATTTCGAAGCTGAAACACTGGATGAGCTTGCAGAAAAACTTCAGATGGATCCAGAGGTTTTGAAAAATGCAGTAGACGAATACAATGAAATGTGCGACCTTCATTGTGATACACAGTTCAATAAGAATCCAAAATTCCTGCACAAGATTACAGGAAAAGGAAAATATCTGGTTGGTAAGTTCTATCTTGGAGCATACGGAACAATTGGTGGTATCCGCATTAACAAATATTGTGAAGTACTGGATGATAACTTTATACCAATCGAAGGATTGTATTCCGCAGGTTCTGATGCAAATACAATTTATGGCGACAGTTATAACTTTACACTTCCGGGAAATACAATGGGATTTGCAGTGAATTCAGGAAGAATGGCAGGAGAATCTGTGGCTGAGTATATTCAGGAACAGATTTAGAAGAAATAAAAATACAATAGATAATAGTATTTCCTGAAAAAATTAAATTTTGGGAAATATAGATGGAAAATCGCGAAATAACCTCTCTTTTCGGAAAATAGAGAATGGTAATTTCGCGATTTCTTGTTATATTTCTCGAAATCGTGTAATATAAGATTTATAAGAATGTATATTTCGGGAAACATGTGGCTGTGAAATATGAAAATAATGTGGAGGGCGTGTAAATGGGAATATATTTAAATCCTGACAGCAGTAAATTTGAAGAAGCGGTAAATTCTGCTATTTACATCGATAAAACAGGATTATTGACATACACCAATTCTGTATTGCATACGATGCAGAAGTATATTTGCATTAGCCGTCCAAGACGTTTTGGTAAGTCGATCGCAGCGAATATGATTACGGCATATTATAGCCGGGGATGTGATGCAAGACAATTATTTTCAAAATTTGAAATTGCAAAAAGCGATGAATTTGAAAAGTATTTGAATCAATATAATACGATTTCTGTTAATATGCAGGAAATTTTGAGCAGAAGCAATGATATCTGCGAACTGATTGAACGATTTAAGAGACTGATTATTCGTGAACTTAAAGGAGAATATCCAGCTGTAGATTATTTTGACGAGACAGATCTTATTGAGTGCATGCAGGATGTATATGCACAGAAAAAGCAGTCATTTATAGTGATTATTGATGAGTGGGATTGTATTTTCAGGGAGTATAAGGAAGACAAAGAAGCACAGGAAAAATATCTTGACTTTTTGAGAGACTTATTAAAAGATAAATCTTATATTCACCTTGCATACATGACTGGAATTCTCCCGATAAAAAAATATGGAACGCATTCTGCTTTAAATATGTTTGATGAATTTTCAATGATCAATCCAGGACCGTTAGCACGTTATGTTGGCTTTACGGAAGATGAGGTTCGGATGTTATGTGAACAGTATCACATGGATATGACAGAAATGAAAAACTGGTATGATGGATATTTATTTGAAAACGAAATATCTATTTACAGTCCGCGTTCGGTTGTAAGTTGCATGAGGTTTGGAAAGATAGGAAATTACTGGAACCAAACGGAAACTTTTGAGGCTTTGAGGATTTATATAGATATGAATTTTGAGGGGTTGAAAGATGATGTTTTAAGTATGATCGCAGGAAAATCAGTACCGGTAAATATTGGAAGTTTTGCAAATGATATGGCTACATTTCATACAGAAGATGATGTTTTGACACTTTTGATACATCTGGGATATGTGTCCTATGATTATGATAGTAAAACAGTAAAAATTCCAAATAAAGAAGTTTTTACGCTATTTATCAAGAGCTTGCAGGAGGAAAAAAAAGGTAACGAGGAAGCAATGTCAATTCGAAGAGAAGTATTAGAAGAAATCATAAACCTGGCAAAAAAATACGATATAGATAAAGTTATTTTGTTTGGTTCAAGAGCGCGAGGAGATTATAAGAGAACAAGTGATATAGACCTTGCGGTAGAAGGCGGAGACGTGGCTTCTTTTTCGCTAGATGTGGAGGAAGAGACTACGACACTTTTAAAATTTGATATTGTTGATCTTGGGAGAGCAATTCAAGAAGAACTGATGGAATCCATAGAAAAAGAAGGTAAGATAATTTATGAAAAAATATGAAAATTTTTGCGCAGCACTGCAAAACATGAAAGATATATATAAATATGATGAACCATATGACAATGTAGTTTTAACTGGATTGGTAGGTTTGTATGAAATTACATTTGAACAATCATGGAAAATGATGAAGGAACTTTTGGAAGAACATGGTTATGAAGAAGGGGCAACGGGTTCGCCTAAAATAATTTTGAAGACAGCTTATCAGGCAGGAATGATTAAGGATGAAAGAGTATGGCTTCAGGCGTTGCAGGAGAGGAATAATGTAACACATTCGTATAATCATAAGATTGCACTGGAAATTGTAAATAAAACTAAAAATGAATTTTATGATATGTTTTGTGCATTAAAAGAAGAAATTGAGAAAACATGGTTATAGCAAGACAGCCGGCGGAATTATCTGCCGGCTGTTTTGCATTCTTTTCGATATTTTGATGGTGCCATTCCATATTTCCGTTTGAAGATCCGAGAAAAATGATCGACGGAATTATACCCTATCATTTCTGAAATCTTTTCTAAATTGTAATCCGTATTTGCTAATAAATTTTTTGACTGTTCCAGTCGAAGATTCTGAACAACGTTCGAAAAATTCTCATTGAGATATTTCTTAAAAAGTAAAGAAATATAGGATTTATTATAGTGAAAAATCTGCGACATCATCGGCAAAGTAATCGTCTGGTAGTTAGACTGTACATATTTTAACATTAAAGGGAAGGAACGATTGTATGTCGCATTATTCACATCACTGTATAAATGAATCGTTCTACCAAAATCTTGTAATAATTTTCCAAAAAATAAATTTAAAAGGCTGACACAGATCATGTTGCTATGATTTTCTGTGCAGTTCGATTCATCGAAAATCTGTTGAAGCAGATAGTTGAATTCAGGGGTGTTTTCAATGTCAAAGGTAATATAATTGGAAGCCTTTGTATCATAAAAAGTATGTGCGAAAAAGTCGGATAAAAGATTGTGCTCATTTAACAATGTCTGAAAGGTATTTTGAAACGTACTTTTTCGAATATTAATTGTTAATCCAAAACCATCTTTGTCCATCTCAATGTGATGCAGTGTATTTGGGGAGAGAATGAGAAACTGCCCTTTATGTAATGGAAAGGAAGTATCTTGAAAAAAATAAATGCAACTTCCCTGATATACATAGAGGATTTCATAATAGTCATGAATATGATTCTCCATATAAATAAAAGGAAGTGTGAGCATTGCATAAATATCTTTTTCAAAAAATAGTCCAAATGATTCGAAAACATTAGGGGTTGTGCTATTTGTAAGGACACGGGAAGCGTCTATGATCTGTTCTAATGCATGGTTACAAAATTCAGAATCAGAAAGCGTTTTTGGAGAACGGCGAAATACAATAGGTGTGTTAGTAAGCTTTCCCTGCTGATATAGGTGCTGTATAATGGTTCGAAAATCTAAATAACTATGATGTTTCTCATAATATTTTCTGGCATATTCTTCTACCTGTTTAAACCGAGTAAATAATATTTCATCCATAAATATCGCCTCCCAAAATCTTAATTAATGTCATGATAGCATGGCAAAAAATAGAAGTCAAACAGGAATATAAATCAGAAAATTCAAAAACAGGAGTCAAAAATAAGTCGGATTTATACAAGGAGAAGTCATTCTAATCACATATTGATGATGCTATTATCTAGATAGTTTTTGAAAGGCCTTAAACGAAAATCAAAATCAAAATTAAAATTGAGAGGGATAAATTTAATGGAAAAACAAGAAAGCAATAAAGCGTTTTTAAGAACCTATCCATTTGCCTATGGTGGAGGAATGATGTTGATCTCCGCTACAGTAGCTACATATTTTAGTATCTTTATGACAGATACATTCGGAATCCCGGCTGCAGCAGCTTCCGTGATTATGTTTATCGCAACATTGTGGGATGCAATCAATGACCCGATGATGGGAATGATCGCTGATCGTACACACAACAGATTCGGACGTTACCGTTCATATTATCTTTGGGTTCCAGCAGTATTAACATTTGCAGCATTTATGGTATTCCTTGCACCAAAAGGATTATCAACACCACAGAAGGTTGCATATATCGCAGTTTTCTATATTATATATGGAATGGCTTATACAGCATTGACTATGCCAACTGTTGCAGCTGTACCGGCAAATACAAAAAACGATAAAGAAAGAAATACGGTAGTCACATTAGCATGTGGAGTTATGTCACTTGCATTTTGTTTCGTATCAACATTTACAACAAAACTTACAGCAATCACAAACGGAAGTTATTCCCCATGGATTCTTCTGTACGGAGCAATTACGATTGTCACATTTTTGATTTTATTTAAAACATCAAAAGAAAAATATCTGATGCCAGTAGAAAAACGTTCTGTGAAAGATGATTTAAAGAGAATTTTTAAACATAAAGAAATCCTTCCGGTGATTCTGGTATGGTGTCTGTCCAGCTTAGGATATGGATTAATGTTTGGATCTTCTGTTTATTATATTACATATTACATCGGAAGACCGGATTTGATTGGAACTTACATGGGAGTTATTTCCGTAGGTGGATTGATTTCTTCCTTTGTTATTCCACCGATTGCACTCAAGATTTTCAAGACAGGATATCGTGCATTCCAGTGGACACAGGCATTCACAGCAATTGCTTATGTAATCTTATTCTTCTTTGGAAAAAATACAAGCATTCTGTTCCCGGTATCTTTCATTGCAACATTATTTGCAACAGCAAGTACTGCATTTGTTGGAATCCTGATTAATGATACGATTGATTACATTCAGTTAAAAGAAGGTGTTTCCCTGAATGGAACAATCGCTGCAATCAAAGGATTTGCTGAAAAATGTGGTTCTACACTGAACAACAGTGGTGTACTTGCGGTGTTGGCAGTAACAGGATATGTAGCAGGAGAAATCGGAGGACAGCCAGAGTCAGCATTGATGGGAATTCGTATCTTACGTTTTGGTATTCCAGTACTTACATGTGTGATTATTATCATTTGTCTGATGTTTTACCCAATAGCAAAGCATTATGACGAGATCAAGAAAATGAAAGATGAAATGAAAGCAAACGAAAACGCATAAAGAAATCATTATGAGAATCAGGTATGGGAATACCTGATTCTTGTGGATAAAGAGGTAATGAATTATGAGAGAGTATTTAAAAGAAAAACCATTTTATTTGAATGACGAACAGGTAGCATTTGTAGAGCAGACAATTGAAAATATGTCTTTGGATGATAAGATCGGACAGTTGTTTTTGCCAATCAACTTTATCGAGGAGGAACAGCCATTACGTGAATTCGTAAGAAAATTCCAGCCAGGCGGTGCGTTAAATCGTCCTGCACCGGGAGCACTGAACCAGAATCGTCACCGTATCATGCAGGAAGAGTCAAAGATTCCGATGTTCATTCCAGCTAACATTGAATCCGGCGGAAATGGAACTGCAGTAGAGGGAACCGCATTTGGTAATCCATTACAGGTTACTGCGACCGGAGATACAAAATATGCTTATGAATTAGGAAAGATTGCAGGAAAAGAAGGAAGAGCAGTTGGTGTAAACTATGCATTCGCACCAATCATCGATATTGACTACAATACTCTGAACCCGATCACAAATACACGTACTTTTGGAAATGATCCGGAAGTTGTCTATGAAATGGCATCTGCTTACATTGACGGACTGATGGAAGACGGAAAAGATATGTGCTATTCAATCAAACATTTCCCAGGAGATGGAGTTGACAACCGCGACCAGCATTTGCACACAACATACAATACACTGTCCGTTGAAGAGTGGGAGAAAACTTACGGACATAACTATCGTCGTCTGATTGATAAAGGGGCAACGACAGTTATGGTCGGACATATCGGTTTGCCAGAATATGTAAAAGAGATCAATCCACAGGCAACAAAGAAAGAAATTCTTGCACCGGGCTCGCTGTCAAAAGAGATCGTAACAGGTCTGTTGAGAGAGCGTATGGGATTCAACGGAATGATTATCACAGATTCAACAAGTATGAATGGATTCTATGCACATATGAGCAGAAAACTTGCTGTTCCAACTGCCATTGCAAACGGATGTGACATGTTCTTGTTCAACTACTGTCTGGAAGAGGATTTCGAATTCATGAAGAAGGGAATTGAAGATGGAATCCTTACAATGGAACGTGTCGATGAAGCATTGAGCCGAATCATTGGTTTGAAAGTTTCTATGGGATTGTTCGAAAAACAGAAAGAAAACACATTGGTTCCTGGAGAAGAAGCATTACAGGTACTTGGAAATGAAGAGTTCCAGAAACTGGCAAAAGAGTGTGCGGAAAAATCCGTCACATTGGTAAAAGATGAAGGACATCTGCTTCCAATCACACCGGAAACACATAAGAGACTGATTGTATATGTAATGGGAGATCGTGAAGATTTCTATGGAAATAAAAAAGTTAGCAGCAGATTTATGGAGCAGTTAAAAGGACAGGGATTTGAAGTGGACACATTTGATTACTCTGTACATTTCCCAAATCCAAATGAAACAATGCAGTCGTTTATCGATAAATACGATGCAGCAATCTATGTGTTAAGTGAAGGAACATCAAGTAACCAGACAACAGTACGTCTGACATGGAACCTGCCATTGGCAAATGATGCACCGTGGTTTATCAATGATATTCCAACAATCGCAATCTCATTTGCAAATCCATATCATCTGCGTGATATGCCAGAGTTGGGAACATATATTAATGCATATACAACAAATGACTTCAATGTGGAAGCAGTTGTAGAGAAACTGATGGGCAAGAGCGAATTTACAGGAAAGAATCCGGTGGATACAACTTGTGGATATTATGAACTGCAGTTATAGAATGAGAAAGTGTTTTAAAGAGTTACAAGGATTACAGCAAGGAGAAGAAAATGTCACAAAAAGAACAATGTAAAGATATGACAGTTACAGACAGTGTTGGACAGACTCGATATGATAATAAAAAAATCAGACATATTTCTATATTCTTCATCAAAGAAGAAATGAAATCAAAATTGCCGGAGTTATTGGAAATATTAAAAACATGCACGGAAAATGTGAATGCGGCAAGCTACATGACAGGTACAGATTGTATGCCAAGACCGGCAGAGAAGATACCGGGCCTTCCGGAATTCGGTGATATGGTGCAGGTGATTGATTTTGCGGATCGAAAGGAAGCAGAACAATATCCGGTACATCCGGCACATCAAAAACTGATGCAGGAAATTGGATATGCAGTAGATAAAGTTGTAGCAATTGACGTAGAAGGTTAAGAGGAGATACAAAAATGGTTATTGATTTCAAAGAAAAAGTAGCAGTAGTAACAGGTGGTGCCGGTGGAATCGGAGCAGCATGCGTGAAAGAATTGTTAGATTCCAATGCAAAAGTTGCAGTCGTAGATATGTCAGAAGAGGCATTAGAGAAATTGCAGGAGAAATTCGGTTCACCGGAGAATATGAAATGCTATCAGTTGGATGTAACAAAAGTGGAAGATATTACTGCAACAGTGAAAAAAATCCGTGAAGAAATGGGTGAGATCGAAGTGCTGGTTCAGGCAGCCGGACTCATGAGAGGACAGAACGGACTGGATATGAAACCGGAGGAATGGGATTTGATGTTCCAGATCAATGCAAAAGGTTTATTTTTCATGATGCAACAGGTTGTTTTGCAGTCCATGACAAAGACAGGCGGTTCTATCGTAAACTTCTCTTCTATGGCGGGAATCCGTGGCATGAGAGAGGGAATGGAATCTCCACATTACAGTGCAAGTAAAGGTGCAGTAGTAGCAATGAGCCGTCAGGCAGCAACAGAGTGGGCAAAATATCAGGTACGTTGCAATGCTGTTGCACCGGGTGGTGTTATGACAGAAGCAATGAAGAAAATGGAATTCCCGGCTGATGCGATGGATCCAATTCCGCTTCGTAGATTATCTGAGCCAAAAGATATTGCAAATACAGTAGTATTTCTGGCAAGTGAGCAGGCAAGAATGATTACAGGTCAGACAATTGTGATCGATGGCGGAAGCTCTATTGTCGGATATTAATTGGATGGAGAAATGGGAAATAGTTATTATTGAAAAAGTGAAACAGAAAGAAGAAACAAGGAGACGAAACGATGACAAAAAATAATTCTGGATTAAAGGCGGCAATCCTTACCATGTCTTTCATTCAGATGGCAACAAATGCAGTGTCTTCAATTCTTGCAAATATTGCATCAGAATTTCCGGATGCATCGGTTACAACGATACAATATCTGATGACATTTCCAAATCTGATGATCGTAGTGGTAAGTGTGATAGCTGCGGGACTGGCAGAACGTATTTCGAAAAGAACACTGGCAGCAACAGGATTGTTGCTGGCAGTTGTTTCCGGAATACTGTCATTTGCTGTGCATGGCAGCATCCTGATCTTATATGTATGGGCGGGAATGCTGGGGATTGGTGTAGGACTAGTAGTTCCAATGGCGAACTCTCTGATCTCAGATTATTTCCAGGGAAATGAACGCGACACGATGCTGGGATATCAGACCGGAGCTGCAAATGCGGGAAGTATGATCATGACTTATGTCGGAGGCGTCCTGGCTACAATTGCATGGCAGTTTGATTACCTGGTATACTTACTTGCAATTCCGGGATTGATTCTGACACTCATGTTTGTGCCAAAACAGAATGTAGTAACGAAAGATACTGTTACAGCAGAAAAGCAGAAACTTAAAATCTCAGCATATGAAGTATCATTTTGTATTGTAGCAGCAGTCTACATGCTAATGTTTTATCTTGGACCAACGAATATCGCATTATATTTCAGTGAGAAACAGATTGGAAATACAATGACTGCAGGAACAGCATCCTCACTATTGTTATTAGGTGGAGTGTTGATGGGATTTTTCTTTGGAAAGCTTGCAGAAAAAATCGGGAAACATACCATTACACTGGGATTCGTTGCATTGTTTGTGGGATATACATTGATCTACATAAAAGGACAACTGATACCGACATATATCGGATGTTTATTTGTTGGAATGAGTAATCCACTTGTTATGCCACAGTGCATGGGTAGTGTGGTGACAGAAGATAAGCAGAGAAGTACCGTTATGATGTCTGTTGTATTTGCAATCGCTAACCTTGGAACATTTCTTGCACCGGGAATTACAATGATATCGAAAATGGTTATGCATGCAGAAACAGCTGCATCCCGCTTTGCATTTGCAGGAATTGTGACAGGAATATTGGCCTGCGTGTCATTTGTATGGATTCAGGTAAGCAACCATAAAACAAAAGCGTAAAGTAAGAAGGAGAAGATGAGTATGAAAATTGCAGTAATCGGAGCAAATGGAAATCTTGGTTCAAGAGTCACAAGACAGGCTCTGGAAAGAGGAATGACAGTAAAAGGGTTTGTTTATGCAGGAAATGTGGAAGATGAAAGAGTAGAGGTTGTAAATAAAAGTTTGTTTGATGTTACAAAAGAAGACATTACAGATTGTGATGTTATGATCAGTGCATACGGAAGTGGATTTGATGCAGATCCAACATTAAATCATAAAGCGTTCCTTAAATACATTGAGCTGAACGAAGGAACAAAACGTCATTTGATTGCAATTGGTGGCGCAGGAAGTTTATTTACAGACAGTACACATACAACATACTGTTATGAGACACCGGAGCATCCAGATTTCCTGAGAGAAATCTCAAAGAACATCAAACTTGGAATTGATGAACTTAAAAAGACAAGCAATGTAAACTGGACAGTTGTCTGCCCTTCTTCATTTTTTGATTCAGAGGGTGCGCTGACTGGAAACTATGAGATTGGAACAGAGGAACAGGTAATCTTTAATGAAGCCGGTGAGAGCAGAGTAACTTACGAGGATCTTGCAATGGCAATGATCGATATCGCAGAGGCAGATAATTATAATCAGAAACAGATTACAGTTTTGACAAAATAAAGTAAAATTTTTATAATGAGAAAAAAATAGTCAGGACGGCATACACAAACTTTGTATGCTGTCCTAATTGGTTTCGGAGAGAAAATACAGGATGTTGATCAGGTGAGGGTGGGAAATGAAAAAACGTACATTAAGAAGACAACTTGGAATTGTAGCAATGATCGGGTATGTGGCAGTTGTGATCGTGCTGCTCGTAGTTGATTACTGGGTTAGTTATGAATGTATCCAGAGATTTGAAAACACAAATACACAGATGCTTTCGGAATATGTAAAAAGCATAGATGAAGAAATGGATATGACGAATAAACTTGCATTGAGCATCTATAACGAAAATCCAGATTTTCAGAAACTATCTTATCGAGAAGATGAAATCAATAAATATTTATGTACCTACGAATTGCTAGATGTACTAAAAGATCAGATGCAGACAAACCATGCTTTGTCAGGTGCTGTTATTTTCTATGAGCATGGGGAACAGAGACGATATTTATTCAGAGAGGAAATCAGCTTTTCTGTTCAGCAGACGATTGTAGATCAGGCAAAAATACGGTTGCAAAATCAGAATACACAGAAAGTACAATTCCTTGTCAGGGCGAAAGGTCATGTCTATTATGTGCAAATGTTAACGAAAAAACAGGCAACGATCGCATGTGTCACAGATTTAGTAGAACTACAGCAGAAAGTAAATGTGGAAGATGAACAGCGTGAATTTATTCTGACTTATGGAAAAGTCATATTAAATCAAAATAGACTGGCGGAGGAACTTCAAATTACAGGAAGTGATACTGAGATTGTGAATAATATTTTCACAGGAAAAGAAAAGATATATAAAGAAGATTGCAGCTGGGATAATCTTACTATTTTTATGCATGTGAAAGAAACGGCAGTCAGACAGTTAAAACTCCAGATTTTTATGTTAATCCTTGTCACAGTCATCGTCGGAATTTTTGTTGTGATCGTATATGGATTTTTGAAGAAACAAATCCTCACACCATTAAAGAGACTGGCGGACACCATGACAGCAATTGGACAGGGAGAACATTTCGGAAAGATGGAGCAGATTGCTCCGTATGCAGAATTTGAACAGGTTACAGATTCATTTAATGGAATGATGTCAGAAATAGAACAACTGAAGATCAGTTCTTATGAAGAGCAGATTGCAAAACAGAGAGCACAGATGCAGTGCTTTCAACTTCAGCTTAGTCCACACTTTTATTTGAACTGTCTGAAGACATTAAACTATATGGCAATTGAAAAAGACACCGAAAATATGCAGGAAGTGATTCTGGAAATTTCTGCTTTGATGCGTTATTTATTAAAGAATGAAGCAGAACTTGTCACGGTGGAAGAAGAAATACGAAATGTAAAGACATATGTGCATTTACAGCAATTGATTTCTTCGAGAACAGTGGAATGTGAGATTCAGATCGAACCGGAATTGATGCAATGTAAGATTCCAATCTTAGCAATTCAGACATTCGTGGAGAATACATTCAAATACGCGGTGGCGAGAGACGAGACTAATATAAAAGTATCGATAAAAGGAATACTGTTGAATGTAGAAGGTGAATCGATGATGGATTTCACGATTGAAGATAATGGAAAAGGCTATCCGCAGGAAATTCTCGACATCATAAATGCGAATGAAGTTGATATGGAGACCGATGCAAGTGCAATCGGAATCAGAAATGTAAAACAACGATGCAAATTATTGTATGGAGACAGAGCGGAATACACATTTTATAATATGCAGGGAGCAGTAAGCGAACTGATACTTCCGATAAATGAGGAGAGAGTGAAAGATGAATGTATTGGTGATTGATGATCAAAGACAGGTTGTTGACAGCATCTGTGCCGGACTGCAGTGGGATGCACTCGGAGTACAGCATGTGTATGGGGCATATAGTGCAAAGGAAGCAAAGAAAATTATACAGAACTTTGAGATTGATATATTACTTTCTGATATAGAAATGCCGGAAGAAAATGGGTTGGAGTTATTCGCATGGACACGAGAGCAGGGATATGATATCGACTGTATTTTTCTGACTTCACATGCAGATTTTAATTATGCGAAAGAAGCGATTCGTCTTGGCAGTGTGGATTACATTTTACAGCCGGCAAGATTTGAAGAAATTGAAGCCGGCCTTAGAAAACATGTGGAAGAGAGAGCGGAACGGCTGTATTTAAAAGAACTGAAGGAAAGGCAGAACGTATTGAAAGAAAAGGAATCTGTTCTGATTGATCAGATATTTGAAAAAATGTTAAATGCGGGATTTTTAACTGCGGAAGAACAGGGATTTCAAATGCAGAGTCTTTGCCATAAACAGTATGAACAGTCGTGCTTTTATCTTTTCAGTGTACAGATTTTACAATGGACAAATCAACAATGGAGCAGTCAATTAGTGAGGATGGTCTTATCGAATGTGATCGGAGAACTGTTTGAACAATATGAGTGTGAAGTGCTGTTAGGTGGGATTTACGATACGGATTATGTAGTCCTGCTGCATGGGAATGCGAATTCGATTACTGAGAAAATAATCCTGGAAAATATTCAGACAATGTATGAATTTATTCAGGAAAAAATGACTTTCCGGATTGCTATATATCTGGAGGGATTTATAGAAAACATACATGAAGGTCTGGAAAATCTGTGTCGTTTGATGCGAGACAATGTTTTACAAAAGACGCAGATATTTTCAGAAGAAAATCAAAACAATTCGTGTATACATATAGAACAGCTTCATACAGAACGATGGGGAAATCTACTGGAAGAGGGAAACTGGAAAGTGATTCAAAAAGAAGTGGAGCAGTTTTTTGAATCAAATCAAAAACAACTTGATTATGCAGCTTTAAAACAGCTTTATTTAGAATATTCAAAAGCTTTTTTTGATGTAATGAATCGGAAAAAACATGACATCAACAGTTTCTTTTCGGATGACTATAGTTATGATGATTTTTCCAATTCTTATACAACTTGTACAAGATTTTTAGATGGTGTCGCATATATTGGCAGAATGCTTGAAAAACATGACGATACAGAGGAGGACAGGCTCCTGAAAGCAAAACAATATATCACAGAAAATATCAGTAAAAATATTACAAGAACAGAAGTGGCAAATTATCTGTATTTGAGTGAAGAATACTTTTCAAGATGGTTCAGTAAAGAAACCGGAGATTCTTTTAAGAATTATCTGTTGAATCAGAAGATGGAATATGCAAAGCAACTGTTGGAAAATACAGGACTGACGGTTGGAATCATTGCATCAAAGGTAGGATATGATAATTTTTCTTATTTTTCGAAGATGTTTAAGAAAAAAGAAGGAATGACACCGCAGGATTATCGCCAGACACATAAGGAAAAAATATGACAGGAAGGTCACAAAAAGAACAATATCAAGATATGCAAGTTACAGATAACAAAAGTGAATACCGCTATAATAAAAACATCAAAAAACGAGAGAGATAAAGGAGGAGACTTATGAAAAAAGGATGGAAAAAACTTGCGGCTCTTGGGTTGAGTGTGGTAACAGCAGGAGCAATGTTATCAGGATGCGGTTCATCAGGATCGGACGATAAATCAGCATCTTCTGATACAAAAGATATGCCTGTAGTAAATTTTGTAATGCCTTCATTTTATGACTTTTCTACAGCATCAGATGTAGAGGCTAAAATCAATGACATCTTAGGCGAAAAGTATGGTATTCAGACAAAGCTTACTTATGTGTCGATCGGAGCATGGACACAGCAGACAAACCTGTTATTGACTGGCGATGAATGTGATGTTGTAGCTGTATTTACAACACCATTAAGTACTTACGTTAATAATGGACAGTTACTGGCATTGGATGATTATTTTGAAAACGCGTCAGATGAGATGAAAGATACATTCTCAGAAGGACAGATGAAGAGCACGACCATTGATGGAAATATCTATGCTCTTAGTAACTTTAAAGACTTTGCCGGAGCAATCGATTATGCAATGTCAGAGAAAATTGTAGATGAGTTGGGAATCGATGTAGATAGCATTAAAACAATGGATGACATTGAAGATGTATTGGCAAAAGTTCATGAAGCACATCCGGAATTGTACTCTATCGTACCACAGCATGATTCACAGATGCTGACTAGTAGATGGACATGGGATGATCTGGGAGTTGGATTTGCCAGTGCATTTACAGGACTTTCTGATTATGGTGATTCTACAAATGTTGAGTGCTTATACGAAATGGATGATTTTAAAACATTTACAGAATATACACATAAATGGTATGAAGAAGGCTACGTTATGGCAGATGCTATGAGTAACACAGAGGCAGGAGATTCTCTGATTCTTGGAGGAAAAGCATTCTCAACATTTTTGAATGGATCTGTAGGTAAATTACCGGATGGAATCGTAGCAGCCAGAGTTATTGAACCATGGTCAACAAGTAGTGCATATACAGGTGTTGCTTATGGTATCAATGCAAATTCAAAGAATCCGGATGCAAGCTGGAAACTGTTAGAGGCATTCTATACAGACGAAGATGTTGCCAAGTTATTAGTAGATGGTATCGAAGGAACAAACTATGTAGACAATGGCGATGGAACAATCTCTTATCCGGACGGAGTTGACAGTTCAAGTACAACATACGGCGGAGCTGAGCAGGCTTGGTTATATCCAAATTCAACTTTGACTTCTCCAATCGATACATTAGGAGATGCAGATTATTTTGACAAACTGATGGACTTTAACAATAATGCAATCGAGTCAAAAGCTTTGGGCTTCATGTTTAATACATCAAAATGTGCAGATGCATTTAGCTCATGCTCAAATGTACACCAGAAATATTTCAATGCACTGATGTGTGGAGCTGTAGATCCAGACGCAGTAATCCCACAGGCAATTGAGGAATTAAAAGCAGCGGGACTGGATGAAGTAATGAAAGAAGAACAGTCACAACTGGATGCATTTCTTGCAGAATAAAGTGCAGATAAACCGGTGGTAAATTAAATTACCATCGGTTTTTTAGAAAAGGAGGTTGTGAAAGATGAGTGGTGCTGTTCAAACGGCTGAGAGAATACAAAATAAGAAGACAAAGAAACATAAAACAACAGCAAAAAGAAAAACGACAATCGCACTGATCGTAATGATGGTTCCGGGAATGTTGTATCTCTTCATCAATAACTATCTGCCAATGGCAGGACTGGTTGTTGCATTTAAGAAATATAACTACTCAAAAGGAATATTTGGAAGTGAATGGTGCGGTCTGGATAACTTCAAGTTCCTTTTTTCCACAAAGGATGCATTCATTATTGCAAGAAATACAATTTGCTATAATCTGGTATTTATTTTCCTTGGAACACTTTTTTCTGTTGCAATCGCAATTATGTTAAACAGTCTGAGAAGCAAATTAGGACAGAAAGTATATCAGACATGTATTCTGGTTCCGTACCTGATTTCTATGGTAGTTGTAAGCTATATCGTATTTGCAATGTTAAGTACAGAAAATGGAGTTCTCAATAAGAGTATCTTAAGTTTATTCGGACTAAAGCCGATCAGTTGGTACACGCAGGCGAAATATTGGCCGGTAATCTTAGTGGTTGTATATCTGTGGAAGAATTTTGGTTATAACAGCATTATCTATTATGCGACGGTTATTGGAATTGATACATCACTTTACGAAGCTGCAGCGATTGATGGAGCTAATCGATGGAAACAGATCTGGCATGTAACATTACCGGGACTGAAAAATACAATTATTACAATGGTGCTTCTGGCAATTGGCCGAGTATTTTATTCAGACTTTGGATTGTTCTATCAGGTACCGATGGATTCCGGATTGCTCTCCAATGTAACAAGTACGATTGATACATACGTATATAAGGCACTGACACAGTTAAATGATGTCGGTCGTGCATCGGCAGCAGGATTTTATCAGTCAGTACTCGGATTTTTATTGATCTTATTGGCAAACTACATTGTCACAAAAATGGATAAAGACAGTGCATTATTTTAGAGCGGAGGTGGAGATATGGTATCAAATAATAAGAGTGCGCAGGCATTGTTGCATTTGATTTTTATCTTGTTAGTACTGGCATGTATTGTTCCATTTGTCTTACTGGTTATGTCATCGTTTACAAGTGAAAGTGCACTGATGCAAAATGGATATTCTCTGTTTCCAAAGGAATTCAGTTTGGAAGCATATAAGTATCTGATTCAAAAAGGAACAACGATTCTAAGAGGATATGGAATTACAATTCTGGTCACAGTAGTAGGAACATTGATTTCTGTTACAATTACGACATTACTGGCATATCCATTATCAAGACCGGAATTACCACATAGAAATGTATTTTCATTCATTGTGTTCTTTACAATGTTATTCAATGGTGGTCTGGTACCTACATACATTATGTATACGCAGGTGTTCCATATTAAAAATACAATTTGGGCATTGATCGTTCCGATGCTGTTGATGAATGCATTCTATGTTATTATGATGCGTTCATTCTTTACAGCGAATATTCCAGATTCACTTATTGAAGCAGCACGTATCGATGGAGCGGGCGAGTTAAGAATTTTAGCACAGATTGTATTGCCACTTTCAAAACCGATGATGGCAACGCTGGCATTGATGATCGGTCTTGGATATTGGAACGACTGGCTTAATGGTCTGTATTATCTGACTGATACAAGATACTTCAGTATTCAGAATATTTTGAATCGAATGATTGCAGACGTACAATTTTTAGCAAGTGCGTCTTCAGTGACTTCCAGTGTAAGTGCTAATCTTCCAAGTGTAGGAATCCGAATGGCGATTGCGGTAATTGGAGTACTTCCAATACTGATCATTTATCCATTCTTCCAGAAAGCATTTGTAAAAGGTATCGTAATTGGTGGAGTGAAAGGTTAGGGAATAAAATGTATAAATGTAAAATTACAGTATTAAAAACAACATTACAGGAAGATCTTGTAAAAGAGTATGTAAATGATCCGGATTATGGTCCATGTCCGGTTCACCAGGTCGGTCAGACTTTTGTGACAGGCGGTATTTTTGGAAATGATATGCCGGAAGGATTCTGCTCGATGGCATGGCAGGCGTTGGTAATGCCGGTAAATGTGCTGATCGGAGGCGGAAAAGTACTTGGATTTGATGATGTCCATATAGCATGTTGTACGGATGGAAACAGACCGGTCATTTTTAAACTGGAACGTATTGAAGCGTAAGTATAAGTGCAGGAGATAGAAAATCATTTGTCTCCTGCACTGAATTTTACTAAGACTAAGATAGAAGTGGAGAGAGAAAATGAGTAAAAAAGCAGGATTGAATCCATACCTTCCATTTTGGGAAACTGTACCGGATGGAGAACCACATGTATTTGATGACAGAGTGTATATATTCGGAAGCCATGATAAAAGAGGCGGAGATACATTTTGTGAAGAAGATTATGTTGGCTGGAGTGCACCAATCAATGATCTGGGAAACTGGAGATATGAAGGTGTGATTTATAAAAAGACACAGGATCCATTGAATGGAGCACCATATGAAAAGGCACTTCCGACATTCGATAAAGGAGTCGGCTCAGAACTTAAGATGCACAATTTGTTTGCGCCGGATGTGGCAAAAGGACCGGATGGCAGATATTACTTGTATTATGCGTTGGATTTTGTGAATGTCATTTCTGTTGCGGTATGTGATACACCGGCAGGAAAGTATGAATTTCTGGATTTTGTGACAAGAGAAGACGGAAGTATCCCGAATGTGGGAAGATGGTTTGATCCTGCAATTTTAAGTGAAGATAGTGGAAATTATCTTTATTATGGATTTTGTCCTCCGGTTCGATTCCCGGGAATGGAAGATCAGGAGATTCCGGGAGCCATGATGGTGAAACTGGCTGATGATATGCATACGATCATTAGTGAGCCGGTATGTGTGGCGGAAGGAATCGAGACAGCCAAAGGAACAGACTATGAAGCACATCCGTTTTTTGAAGCATCAAGTATTCGTAAATTTGGCGAATGGTATTATTTTGTATATTCGAGTCTGCAGGGACACGAATTGTGCTATGGAAGAGCAAGAAAACCAGAAGGACCATTTATATACAAAGGTGTTATTGTATCAAACGGGGAGTTGGGATATCAGGAGAATGAACTTGCAGTTGCTTACACAGGAAATAACCACGGTGGATTAGTCGAGATAAATGGAAAATATTATATTTTCTGGCACAGACACACACATGGAACAGCATATTCCAGACAAGGATGTGCGGATGAAATTCAGATATTAGAGGATGGAACGATTCCACAAATCGAGATTACCAGCTGTGGTTTAAATAATGGACCATTGCCGACAGGAAAAACATATTCTTCCTATATAGCATGCCATCTGACAGAGGCTGACAGGACAAAGGTTGGACAGGTTGTGATGGCAGGACCAGGAGAACCATTGCCGGAGCTTCCGAAAGAAATGCCATATATCACAGAAGAAGAATCGGCAGAAGGAGAACATGGTCTTAAGCCATATATTCATAATCTTCGCAGTGGTGCTGTCTGTGGTTTCAAATATTTTGAATTTACAGGAAATGAAAAGCAGATCAGCCTGGAACTTCGGGGAACTGGAAATGTACAAGTTTGTCTGGATACACCAGATGGTGAAGTAGTGGCAGCGGCGATGGTGGATTGCTTGGAATGGGATGAATGCAATGTGCCGATGAAGCCAGTACAAGGTGTTCATGCACTTTATGTGAAAGTGAAAACGGGTATGGTTGATTTTGCAGCGTTTAAGATAGACTGATATAAATATATAAAAATATGACGGATTTTTCTAAAGAACCTACATGGAGAAGTTAAACACTGCACATTAAAATAGAATTATAAGCAATGAAAAAATGTAGTGTTGAATGGAGGAAATAGAGAAGATGAAGGCATTTATTTTTGATCTTGACGGAGTGATTGTATTTACAGATAAATTTCATTATCAGGCATGGAAGAAAATGGCAGACAGAATGGGAATTTATTTTGATGAAACAATCAATAACAGACTTCGTGGTGTAAGCCGTGCAGAGAGTCTGGAAATCATTCTGGAGAAGTATGAAGGAGAACCTCTGAGCGCAGAGAAGAAAGCGGAACTGATGGAGGAAAAGAACAATACTTACAGAGAGCTTCTGAAAACGATGACAGCAGCAGATGTAACAGATCAGGTTCGTGCTACACTCAAGAAACTTCACGAAGCTGGATTCAAACTGGCAATTGGTTCTTCCAGCAAGAATGCGAAATTTATTCTGGAAAAGGTTGAATTGTTGGATGCATTTGATGCAATTTCAGACGGAAATAATATTACACATTCAAAACCAGATCCGGAAGTATTCTTAAAAGCGGGGGAATTTCTCGGAGAGAAACCGGAAGATTGTGTTGTTGTAGAAGACGCTTATGCAGGAATTGATGCGGCTAAGGCAGCAGAAATGGAAGCTGTTGGAATCGGTGATGCAGCGGGATATAATAAAGCGGATTATAAGATTCAGAAATTTGAAGAATTGTTGAAGATTGCGGGAATTGAATAGAGTTAAAATCAGGAGCAGGAGAAATCTTGCTCTTTTTTCTTGCAATGGGATAGAACATATGCTATTCTAGGTTCATTCAGATGATATTCTTTCATCTGGAAAGAAATCTATTAATCAAATCGATGTTTCAATTCAAAGGCTCAATTATTCGAGCAGATAATCCGATGAAAACAACGAGACAGCAGTTAATTAAAAATGTATACAAGTACTTTCGCGGGTAAAATCTATATGATAAACTATGTCTAACAGGAATTCTTGTATCTTTTTTGCAGTTATGCTGTCACAAAAGAGAGGAGAATTCAATGAGAAAAACAAGTAAACCAAAGAAAACGAAACCAGACAATTTTATAATGTTACCGAAGGATTGCTTTGTGTGATACGGAATCTGGAGAAGAATATACAGATCTGATAGAAATGCATGTCCTTGAACTTTCTAAATTACCTCCTGAGCAGCAAAATGAAACGGACCTTATGAAATGGATGCGTTTCTTCGGTGGGACGTGTGAGGAGGATTTTAAGAAAATGGCAGAGAAAGATGAATATATTGGCGAGGCATACGAAGCATTAAAAAATATGAGTGAAGATGAAATAAAGCGAATGGAATATGAAGCACGGCAAAAGGCAATTCGGGATTATAATTCCTATATGCATAGTGCAGAGAGACGTGGAATTAAGAGCGGAATTAAGATTGGCAGAGATGAATTATTAAAACAGCAGGTTAAAAAGAAACTTGCCAAAGGCCAAAGTGTGGAAGTTATAGCAGAGGATTTGGTAGAGGACATTGATGTTATACGGAAAATTGTAGAGGGACTATAAGTGAGAGATTCAAAAGCAGATTAAGGAAGCATTCTAAAAAGCAGTGAAAGGACTTCATTTTTGTAAAAGTGAAGTCCTTTTTGTTGCATGCATACTTTCACAAATCCAGTGGATTATTTTTTTCAGCCTTACGTAAACTATGCAGTTAAATATACGCGGAACATAGCAATGATTTCATCAACATGAATTTGCAGTTCTTGTTTTTTCTTCTTGAATTCTTTGGCAGACAAGAGTCCGATATGCTGCAAAGTAGATAATGTGATTGTGTGAATAAAGTTCAGGGAATGTGGAATATCAATTTCATTTTTCAGTTCTCCATTCTTCAGGGCATCCAGCAAAAGTTGTTCGGTTCTGGTATTGAGCGTATCTGTATAAAGTGCAATTTTATCGGATTGCTTTTGTATAGCAGGTATATCCTGCGTGTAGGTATCAATCAAAAGTAATAAGGTAAGGTCATCTTTATGTTTTAATATTTCATAAAAAAATGAATGAAACAGTTGTAAAAATTGTTCCAGTGGAGAAATGTGAGAGTATGATTGTATGATTTTTTCATTTTCATCCAGTGTTAGGGCAACTGTACGAGGAATGATTTCATCTGCAATAGCGGTCATAACATCTTCCATATTTTTAAAATATTTATATAAAGTTACTGTAGAAATATCTAATTTTTTTGCGAGCTTCTGCATAGTAAATGAGGCTGTCCCATCTTTTAACAGCATTTTGCGGGCAGCAGTGAGAATTTCATGTTTCCGTTTCTCTCGCATTTGATTAAAATAAGCAGCTTGGTCCATAATATCGCTTCTTTCCTATGATTTAAAGTTAATGGTCATCGTATATATCATGATCATTAACGATTTATTTTCTATATTATAACAGCAAAGAAAGTTGGAAGTAAAGTGGAAAAGTGCTTGAAATTCAAGAAAAAACAAGTTAACATAGTGTTAAGTCAATTAATACAGAGAAAATACTTTTAAAGAACGGGATTCAGTTGTTCGGAATAGGAGAAAATGATGTTACAGACAGCGAAAATATTTCAAGATGGAATGATTCTTCAAAGAGGAAAAAGGATTTGTGTATGGGGACAAAGTGAACCAGAAACAACAGTTACTGTAGAGGTTCAAGGACAAAAAGAAAGTACAATTGCAAAAGAAAATGGGGAGTGGTCAGTATGGATTTCGAAATTAAAAGCATCCGAAGATGAAGTGATGCATATTTCCACAGAGACAGAGCATTTGCAATATAAAGATGTTGCAGTTGGTGAAGTATGGGTTGCCGGTGGGCAGTCTAATATGGAATTCTGGATGCGATATGAAAAGCACAAAGAAGCGGCGATGGAAGAACTGCCGAAGAATAGACTTCGTTTTTATGATGTTCCAGAAATCAGCTATGATGGTCAGATAGAAGAATTTGACTATAGTAGGCAGGCTATTTGGAGAAAGGCAACAAACGAGGATCTCGAGTACTTTTCGGCAGTCGGCTATTATTTCCAAAAGGAACTGGAATCAGCGTTAGATGTGCCGGTTGCAATCATAGGTTGTAATTGGGGTGGTACGGTTGCGTGTGCATGGATGAATCCAGAGACTGTGAAGAAAGTTGGACCGGCATGGATAGAGAATTATAAAGAACGGACAGCAGCTTTGGATATGGAAGAGTATTGGAAAAAGCAGCATGGGAATCCGATGAATGACAGAGGAAATATGTTTGCAGATCCGTTTACAGAATTTGTACTTCCAAAAACAAGAAGTGAGGAAGAGGTACAGGCATTTTTCGCACAATCTACCAATTCTATGGACTTGCAGGAATACCTTTCTACAATGATGCCGCAAAGCATACCGGGAAGTCTGTATGAACATATGGTGAAGACGATCGCACCTTACGGAATCAATGGGTTTTTATGGTATCAGGGAGAAAGTGATGACGATACTCCGGGGATGAATGTATTTTACAAAGACATGCTGTCCGGCTTGATCTCAGACTGGAGAACACTGTGGGGAGATGATACATTACCGTTTATGGTTGTGCAGCTTCCGGGCTTTGAAAAATGGATGGACAATGACAGAAAAAATGAATATCCGATTATCCGCCAGTGTCAGCAGGATACTGCAGATACGGTAGCGAATGTTCATCTTTGTTCAATCTCAGATGCAGGAGAGCAGATCGATATCCATCCAAAGAATAAGAAAGTAGTTGGAGAGAGACTGGCACTTCTTGCAAGAAAATATGCATATGGAGAGGACATTCTTGCCGATGCACCGCGTATGGAATCTGTTACACGTAAGAAAAATATTGTTACGATTACATGGAATAATGCTGGTGACGGAATTGTGGTAAAAGGTGACAGGGTAGAAGGGCTTCATGTATTTGCAGGCGAGGAAGAAAAAGCTTATTCATTTATAGTAGAAGGAAATAAACTGGTATTGCAGATGGAACAGGTTGAGGACGAACCATTACAGGTGAAATTTGCCAGAACTTCATGGTATCAGGTGAACTTATATAATTCTGTAGGAATTCCAGCAATTCCATTTGAAACAGATGGAGATATTTGACGTCTGTTATGAGTAAAAGCGTTACTGGTCACATATAGTGTGAACAGTAATACAATATAAAAAATGTCGGATTTACAGAAAGAATTTACATAGTACAAAGAAGTACTTTTAGTTAAAATAAAGAGAAGAAAAGGAGTGTATTACGATGAAAACAGAAGTAATCAAATTATATGAAAATCGAGAAGACGTTACATTAACAACATATGTATTGGAAGATTCACCGGAGATGCTTGCCGGAAAATCCAGACCTGCAATTTTAATTTGTCCAGGTGGCGGATATATGAGCTGTTCTGATCGTGAGGCAGAGCCAATTGCCATGAAATTTGCATCGATGGGATATCATACATTTGTTCTGAGATATTCTACCTATATGGGTGGGAATGCAGGTGGATTCCCAGATATCTCAAAACCCCTTCCGGTAAAAGAAGAGTGTTTGTACCCGACACAGATGAGAGAGATTGGACAGGCGATGTTGATCATCCGTGAACATGCTAAAGCGTGGAAAGTTGATGCAGATCGTATTGCAGTGTGCGGATTCTCAGCAGGAGCACATAATGCAGCGATGTATGCGACAAACTGGCATACAGATACAATCAGTGAGTACTTCCATGAAGACAAAGAAAAATTCCGTCCGGCGGCAGCAATTCTTGGCTATACATTAAGCGACTATATTTTCATGAGAGATAATACAGAAAAAAGAAGTCCGATGGATGTAGCATTCTTCAAAGCGTCAAACACAGCATTTTTGGGAATAGGAGAACCATCCGAGGAACTTTTGGATGAAGTAAGTCCGGCAAGACATGTGACAGAGAATACACCACCAATATATCTGTGGGCAACTGCATCGGATGAACTGGTTCCGGTACAGCATTCCCTACGTATGGCACATGCATTGGCAGAACACAAGATTCCATTTGAATTGCATGTATTTGAGGAAGGACCTCATGGATTGGGACTTTCTACACAGGCAACGGCAGCGGCAAAATCACAGATATATCCAGATGCTGCAAAATGGGCAGACCTGGCAGGTTGCTGGCTGGAGAAGAGATTTGCGTTTGATTTGCCGGAAAAAACAGCTTTTGAGGAAATGTTGGAAAAGGGAATAATTGGATAATTTCAACTGGAATAAGATTGTGAGAGCAGGAAGTTTGCGTTAGAAACCAGATAGGGACGGAGTTTAATGGCTTTTGAAAAAAGCCATTAAACTCCGTCCCTATCTGGTTCTATTGCGATATTCCAATGGGGTCATCCCAAAACACTTCTTAAACGCTTGTCTGAAATTACCGATATCTGAATACCCTAATTCCTCGGAAATAACCGCGATGGAAATATCTGGATTGGCAAGCAGGCGGGTAGCCTGGTTCATACGTAATTGCTGGATATTTTCGCTGAAACTCATACCGGTGCTGGATTTGATAATCCTTTGTAATTGTCGCTCGCTGTAATTGAAGAAAGAGGACAATTCTTTCAAAGTAACTGTAGCGAAATGCTCCTGTATATATTTCAAGATGAATATCAGGTTTTCATTCTGGTCATCTTCAGCCAGTGACGGAACGATAACATTTGCACCATGATTGCGTAGCAGTGTAATGAAAAATGCATCGATAATGGAATTGAGCATCCGGTTTTTATATTGACGGTTTCCAATAAATTCTTCATAAGCATAGCCGACATAATTAAATAATTCGTGATCACCATGTGTACGGAATAGAAGGTAAGGGTGTGTCGGTGAATGATATAACATACGCATGAAAAAATCTGATAACACATCATTTTCCGATAAGGTCCCGAAGAAAGCGGTCTCAAAGGTGCTGGTTCTAAGTATAATATTGAATACGATACAGTCATCGGAAAATACACTGATAGCATGCGGTGTATTTGGTGCAATGATGCAAATATCACCGGACTGCATTTCCAATTTTTGTTCCTGAATATAGTTGTAACAAGACCCATGTAAAACACAGAGTATCTCCAAAAAAGAATGAGAGTGCCAGTTGCATGGAAGATAACGAAAATGTTTATAGATTTCGCAATCTAAGTTTTTATGAAAAAATAAATCCTCTTCCAGATTGTCGACCAGAAATTTAGGAAATAAACAATCCTCTGTCTGACTGGCTTTGACAAAAATATCTCGGCAATCCTTAATATCATGTGGTTTTTCTAAGTGTCGGTCTTGATTTTCGAAATATAAGTCTTTTAATCGTTGCTCTGTCTTACATAAATTTGTATCTATTTCATATTCGTAGGAATCATAAAATCGCATAAGGTATCCTTTCACTGTCCGATAGTGTTAATTTGTTATATCAGATGTGAGATGACTCCCACCTCTGTAGGTGGCGAGTAACAAATCAGTA
>OGIO01000344.1_pt1 | contig 60598 bp, 49 predicted proteins | sample 1571841 | NCBI WGS metagenome assembly OGIO01 (sample SAMEA2582111, study PRJEB24529) | metagenome | biome: Human gut stool | place: China | collected 2011
AGCACACGGATGGTCACTGCCAGGGACTGGGTGCCGACGTTTCCGGCCATGTCCAGAATCAGGGACTGGAAGCAGATCACAATGGTCAGCTGCGCTACCACACCCTCAAACAAACCAACCACACTGGAAACCACAAGACCAAGGCCAAGTAAAATGATCAGCCACGGCAGACGCTTGTGCACGCTCTGGCGGATCGGCTCGTTTAATTCCTCCTCAGAAGCAAGACCTGCTAACTTTGCGTAGTCATCGCCCATCTCATCATCGACAACCTGAACGATGTCCTGCGCAGTGATGACACCAAGGATCTTGTTGCTCTCATCCAGTACCGGGATGGAATCCTCGGAGTAGTCCTTCATGCGCTCGATACAGTCTTCGATCATCTCACGGGCATACACATATGGGTAAGACTCCATGATGATATCATCCAGGCTGCTGCCCTCTCGGGCAATGATCAAATCCTTTAAGTCGATCGCACCGCAGAACGTGTGCTGGTCATCGGTTACATATAAGGTAGAAATATTATCGTTTTCTGCCGCCTGTGCAACCAGCTCCCGCATCGCTTCACGGACACTGATTCCAGCTTTGATCTCAATAAAATTCATGCTCATGCGGCTTCCGATCTCATCTTCATCGAAAGACTCCAGCATGGCAATGTCGCGCTTGGATTCATTGTCAATCAGGTCAATGAGCATATTGCGCTCCGGCTTTGCCAGGCGCTTAAGCAGCGCTGCTGCCTGATCAACTTCCATGCAGGAAAGAACCTCAACCTTCTTTCTTGCATTCAGTTCCTCAAAATAAATTTCTGCGTTATCCAGATATTCAAAAATATCAGAAAGCTGTTCCGCATCTAAAATGCGGTATAAACGCTCTCTCTCATCTCTTGTCAGCACCTCGAAAGAGGATGCGATATCATTCTCATGGTAGTCGGAAATCCGGTCCTTTAATACACGCGGGGATACGTTGCTCCGCATGATCTGCTCCAGTTCCGTCTGGTAGTCACGTACCTGAACTGCCACGTCTTTGGTCTCGTTCTCGTTCATCTTTTCCATGCCTGCTCCTTTCTCTGCCTGCGAAAAAGTCTTTCTCTTTCTCACAGCGTTTTGTTCTCACGGCTGTCATCCGTGGAACCGGAGCATTTTTGATCTGCGCAAACCTGCTGTATTTTTCCAGAAAAATCTCCTGTATTCTTCACGTTTTCTTAACAATAGATTCAAAAAACAAGAAAGAAAAACAGCAGCGTGTTTCCGCAAATAAAAAATGCCATTACCGGTTTCATCTGAAAACGGGCAATGGCAGACACACGCAAATACAGCCTGATCCGTGCAGTACACCTGTGATGCAGGGACTACCGATCAGACAGTTTTCCTATCAAAATCTAAACTCAATTCGTGTGAGAAAACGGACAGCGGATTCAGACAGGCTGTCGGTCTTCTTTTCTCTTCCATTGCCGCTCATTCGCTTATAACTGTCCGCGACGTCCATTTCCTCACCTCCTTATATGTGCACGATCAATAAATTCCTCCTAAACTATACTACAGCATTTTTTTCGCGTCAACCACCCAATTTTCCAAGTTGATAAATTTTCACTTTCACCTTACCAAAACGGAATAGAAACCCCGGAGTTGCAGCTCCGGGGTTTCTGCGTACTTCCGTGGAAATACATACTGTCATTTGCCTATTGGCATTATCATATACAATTTTGAAAAGCAATATTCAAATTTCCTGAAAAAATGCAATTGATCGCACAGTGCAGCTCTTCCCCGCTATTTCGCAGAAGCACCCGCGCAATCCCATCCGAGAAGCTTACCGTATCCAGCTTCTCCCTGTTTGTAAACTGCTCCAGCAATGCTTCCCAGGTCATGACACAGGCGGACTGAACCACATTTTCTTCCCCATGCTCCGTCATGACTGTATCCTGGGAACCATAAGGGCCAAAATCCTCTAACCGGTAGAGAAATAACCAGGAATATTCCCAGTTCGCCTCGCCCTTCATGGAATACAGGCCGACCGGAACCAGCCTGTCCATGACTGGGGAAAATGTTTCTCTTCTTCCATCCGCTGTCACGCGGACAAGCTCTTCGGAGAGTTCCCGGTAAGCGCACTTGCGGAAGGTTTCCATGCTTACCCCGGTCCGGTGTTCTTCTTCCGGGATATCTGCATATTGCATATGCCCGCCAAAGCAGTTGAACACATGGCCGTCTTCCGGGATAAACCTTCCTTCCCGCCTGTGGCGTTCTGCCCTGTCCTCCATCAGCAGTCTGCCATCGGGAAAGACTGGCACTATGATCGCAGTCGCATGGCATACCGGTGGAACGGAATGCGCTGTTTTCCGCTCTGTTTTTCCGGCTACCAGAAGCTTCCCATCACGCTCCACAAGGACTGGAAGGTATTCTGTTTTTTTCATTTTAAAATGCTTTTACTTCTTCCATCGTTGGAATGGAAGGTGCAGCGCCCTGTCTGGTCACGGCGATCGCAGAGGCCTTAGATGCCATGTCCATCGCATTCTTCACTGGCTCGCCCTTCTGGACAAAATGGTCTACCTTATAGGTATAATCAATATTCAATGATCCAAAACATAATACTTTCATGAAGCCTTCTCCTCTTAAATTTTACTCAATGTTAGCATGATGCTTCCGCATTTCTTCTGATGTTAATTGCAACTGGTCCATCAGCTCCAGCACTGTCATATCGCACACAAGCTGCGCACTCTGCTCGAATAAAGCCCCCATCGGCTGAATCGAGGTTCCCATGGCGTCCTTATCCTGTGCCTTGACCAGCACACTGCCTGCAGCAAATTCCGTTAACGGTGAGCTTTCCTTACTTGTGACCAGTGCGACCCTGCCGCCAAGCTCCTTCGCCTTCTGCGCGTGATATTTTAAGACCGCGGAAGATCCAGATGCACTGCCGATCACCAGCAGGTCCCCCGGGCCAAATGCCGGTGCCGTCACCTCCCCAACGCTGACACTGCGGATCCCCATCTGTCCTAACCGCATGGCGAACGCTTTCATGACCAGCCCGCTTCTTCCAAGGCCATCACAAAAAACCTGACGGGCACTGGCAATCTCTTGCGCCAGCCAGACGATTTCCTCTTCCTTCACACACTCCATGGATTCCTTAAGCTCTTTTAGTACCGCATTTTTATAATCTTTCATTCTGCTACCGCCTCCGATACCGGATCTGTTTTTTATTCTGGCGGATCTGGCAAAAAATGCTATAAGCACAGGAAGGGAAAATGAATCTGTAGCTTCATTTTCCCTTTGACTGCCATATCCACCCAGACCTACCTGTAAGGTATGTCCAGATTATTTCTGATTGTAAAGTTCCATTACCTCGTCCAAAAACGGCATCGATGGCTGTCCGCCAATCTTGCATACCGTTTTCGCACTGCAGCAGGTCGCAAATTTTGCCGCCTCGAAGATGTCCATATTTTCGGTTAAGGCATAGCAAAGACCTCCGATAAAGGAGTCTCCTGCTCCGGTGGATTCCACTGCCTGCACCTTTCTGGAAGGTACAAACTCCGCTTTTTTGCCATCGCATACAACAGAGCCGGCTTTTCCAAGCGTATAAATGCAGGTATTTCCAAGCGCTCTGGTCATCTTCTGGATTTCCTCCAGTGCGGTCTCCTTGTCTTCGATCGGCTTTTTGCAGAAAAATCCTGCCTCCAGCTCATTTACAACAAAGTAATCGACCTCCTTTAAGGTCTCCTCACTCACTTCGCTGGCCGGGGCACCGTTTAAAATAACGACACAGCCCTTTTCCTTACAAAAATGGATCGCATATTCGATGGTCGAGATCGGGATTTCCAGCTGGAATACCACAATATCTCCCGGATTTAAAAAGCCGTCCAGCTCGTCGACATCCTCTTTGGTGACCAGATCATTGGTCCCGCGGACGACAGAAGCACGAACCCCGCCGTCATACAGGGACTGTGCAACAGACATTCCGCTGTTTCCCGGGCGGATTTTCAGATAGTCAGTGTGTACGCCATATTTTTCGATGTTTTCTTTCAGGAATACACCGGAGGTGTCATCCCCGATGCAGCCGACCATATAGGTTGGCACACCAAGCTTTGCTGCCTGGACTGCCTGGTTTCCGCCTTTGCCTCCACTGCAATAATTGACACTATCTGCAAAGTAGGTTTCTCCCTCAACCGGAAGGCGTTCCTGTTTTAAACACACATCGTAATTCAGACTTCCGATCACGACTGTTTTTCTATTCATAGTGCCCCTCCTGACTACAGAAACATTTCCTGGATCATTTCCTGGATGCGGACTCCGTCATGGGAATTGATCACTTCAGCGATCCGGTCCATACCGTATGCATCGATCTTTGCAGAAATCTTTCTGTAAGTATCGATATTGGCTTTGATCTCAGCTTCCGGGTTTTCACGAATTGGGAAGGTATCAAAGAAGACAACCCCGTCATAGCCGGTCTTTTTCAGGTAATATACAAACTCGACACACTGGATCAGGTTAATGGAGCCGAAGATCAGGCCTCCGTCCATCTGTCCATAGCCATCGTTCATATGAAGTCCGTAAATGCGGTCCTTCAAAGCTGCTACAGCAAGTCCATACGCCGGGCTGTCGAACTTCATCAGCATATGGCAGAAATCCAGGGTGCATCCGATGTTTGGACGGTTGATCAGCTCGATTGCATATAACGTCATGCCGACACTGTCTAACAGCGCATGGTTGCGCTCCTCAAACGGCTTATACTCGATGCTGACCTTGATGTTGTACTGGGCTGCGTAATCGCAGATCTCCTGAAATGCTTCGATCAGCCGGTTCCATGCAGTTCCATAATCGATCTGGAATGGATAATCGTAGCCATCGTAAGCAAGCCATACGGTAACGACTTCCCCACCCAGCTCATGGCACTTATCTACAGCACCCTTTGCAAGATTGATGGACTCCCTGCGGATCTCATCGTCGTAGTGGGAAAATTCGCCATTTAAGTATTTCGGCGGTTTGAATCTGGTTGCCACACCGTTTACCTTCAGGTCTCCCATCATTTCCTTGATCTTGGAAACTTCTGTATCTTTAAAATGCTCCGGATAGTTGAATTCCAGATGGGTAACATGCGGGATCGTTTTAATTTTTTCGATCGCATCGTATACCGTATCTCCCTTTAACACAAATGAGTTGAACCTGCTCGCAAACTTCTCACCAAAATGATTCATGATTTTCCTCCTAATCTGTCTCGTTCATTTTTACTGCTATGATCAGCTGATCCCTTCGCAGTCCTTTATCGTCCAGTTTTTTCCATACATGGTCTTCGGGACCTGCTCTGCCTGGCCTCCGTCTGGATGCGCGATCAGCCATTTATTTTTTGCCTGCAGAAGCTTATCCTCTTCTGTTTTTGCCTGAAATCCGGCATCCAGCGGCGTGTTAGTCCCTCTCGGCAAAAATGTTCCATGGCGGTACCCATCTTCTGTTACATTGCATGCACAGTAATGAAGGGTTGTTGCGTAAAATTCCACAGCCAGTCCTTCCGGCACATAAAACGCCTGGACCTTGGAAGTATCGTAGCAAAAGCCCTCTTCCAGATCCTGCTGGCAGCCAACCATTACTACAAAGTCGCTGGCAGAAATATTCACTTCGGATCCCCGGTGATATTCCAGTCCGTTCAATGCGTCATTATGTCCCAAGCAGTATCCAAGCTCTGCCGGAATCTCACCATAAAATCCTTCCTGAAATTCTTTAAAAACAGGAAGGCTTTCCAATGCCGGATCAGCCGCCACATAGGTTACACCGTCTGACATTGGAAGTTCTTTTAATTTCCGGATCAGCCCGGAAAAATCGTAACCGGAAATGATTCTTCCATATTTTGCAAATTCTGGATCCGTGATCTGATATACTTTCATAAAGCCTCCCTTTTCCGGCAATCCCTACTTTGCTTTTTTCGCCTTCTGGTCACTGTAGTAATTCAGGATCATAACCACGATCAGAAGTACGCCCCATACGATCTGGCGGCACGGTGTCGGGATCCAAGTAAACATATTCAGCGTACTGGATACCATCTGGATGATCAGCACAGCCAGCACGATTCCCTGCACATTTCCTTTACCGCCATTCGGGCTGATGCCGCCCATAACTGCGATCAGGATTGCCTGCATGGTATAGGTCGCACCGTTATCTGCCTTTGCAGAGCTGTAACGGCCCCACATGATGATACCGCACAGGGCAGCCAGGATACCGGAAATCATATGTGTCAGCACAACGATCTTTAAGTTGTTTAAGCCGGCATAGATCGTTGCCTTGTTGTTGGTACCATACATTTTCATCTCGTAGCCAAGCTTTGTCTTTGCTACAATGACAATACATACTGCCGCTACAATGGCAAAGATCACAACGGTAACCGGCAGGATACCAATCTTGGCATTGAGCATCATGGTCAGTCCCTTCGGGAACTTACTTAAGGTGGAGCCCTTTGTCAGTACGACACCGATGCCCCAGAACAGAGACTGGGTACCCAGAGTAGCCAGCATTGCAGGAATGCCCACGCCGGAGATCAGAAGGCCATTCACGGCACCACCGACCGCGCCGACTAAGATCGCGATCAGAAAGCTCACCAGGATCAGGCCGGTCTGCGGGTCACCACTGTCATTCATGAATTTCAGAACAAACAGGCCAGCGATGATCGAGCTTAAGTTTGCCAGATATACCGCACTCAGGTCGATACCACCGATCAGAAGTGCCATACCAATGCCGATCGCCAAAAGACCATACTCCGGGAACTGCTTAAACATAGAACCGAAGTTATCAAGATTTAAGAATTTGCCGCCCTGCAACAGAGAGCAGATCACAAATACTGCTGCAAACACGATCAAAAGACGCACGAAATTCGCATCCCTTGTAGTCATTTTTTTCATGACTGTCTTTTCCTTACTCATTGTGCGTACCTCCTACTTCTCAGAAACTGTTACAAACAGTGCATTTTTTCTGTGTTTTTCCTGGATAGCAGATACAGCAGTACCAATGATGATGATCATACCGGTAAATACACGGGCCCATACTGTAGGAATTCCAAGAAGGATCAGGCTGTTGGAAACTACGGTCATCAGTGCAGTACCAAGCACGGCACCAAGTACAGAGCCTTTACCACCAACCAGGGAAACACCACCAAGCACGCAGGATGCGATAACATCCATCTCCATGCCGATCATGTTGTTCGGGTTAACCGCAAGCATCATGCTAGCACGGGTCACACCGATGAATCCGGCCATTGCACCGGAAAAGCAGAAGATAAACATACGGGTCCAGAACACATTAAAGCCTGCTCTTGCTGCTGCCACTTCGTCACCGCCCACTGCGTAGATTCCACGACCCAGCATGGTCTTATTCAGAATGAACCAGCCCAGTGCTACCAGGATCACCGCAAAAATAAAGTGTACCGGCAGGTTCGATGTAAAGCCGGTGTTTGCATTGGTTCCTGTGTAAATGCTGGTCTGTCCAAGCTTATACAGTGCACTGGTCAGTGGGTACTCGGAGGATCCAAGCAGGCCCTGCATGATACCAATGAAGATACTGGATGTACCTAAGGTAACGATCATCGCCGGGAATTTATATTTTGCAACAACAAAACCATTCACAGCGCCCATGAGCAGTCCCAGAAGTACTGCTACCACAAAATACGGGATTGGATTCGAAAATGCCCCATCCAGCTTTGTGCAGACAAAGTACATAGCCAAGGAAGCCACTGCCGGGAAGGAACAGTCAACACCGCCCGAGATCAGGACCATCATTTCACCGATACAGAACATAGTCGGGATCGTCATGGATCTGAGCAGGTCGACGATATTATTTGGTGTAAAAAACTGTCCGCTGCGAACCTGTACGATCATACAAAACACGATCAGGATCAGCGCAATGTAAAACTCTGTTTTCTTTGTAACTTTTTTTATGAGTTTATTTGTATCCATTCCAGTACCTCCTGTTTATTCTACCGCTTTGGCTGAAAGTGTTGCCTCATTCAGCTCTTCTGCCTGGAATTCGCCAGCCAGACGTCCCTGTTTCATGATCAGCACACGGTTACAGTTAAGAAGGACTTCCCGGATATCATCAGAGATAATGATCACAGCCAGTCCGGAAGCTGCGAGCTTCTTGGTCAGTGTGTAAATATCATATTTTGCACCGATATCTACACCGACAGTCGGTCCGTTTAAGATCAGAACCTTTAAGTCGCGGCACAGCCATTTTGCGAGGACGCACTTCTGTGCATTTCCTCCGGAAAGTGTCCGCATGGTGTCATTGATATTTCCGATCTTGATGGAAAGCTCTTTTACCCAGTGGTTGACAGATTCTTCGATCGCGTCACGGTCCATCAGGATTCCTTTTCTGAAATCAGCCCAGCGGGTTACGGAGATATTGTCTGCGATGGACTGGTCCATGAAAAGACCCTCTACGCCTCTGTCCGGCGGAACATATCCGATTCCCTTCGCCATGGCATCCTGTACACCGGAGATCTCGACCTTTTCCCCGTTTAAGTAGATCTCGCCGGAGTCTGCCTTATGAATACCGAAGATCGTCTCAGCCAGCTCGGTACGTCCGGAACCAAGAAGACCGGTAATTCCAAGGATCTCGCCTTCCCGGATGGAAAAGCTGCAATCGCTAAAGCCATTTGCCAGAGTCAGGTTCTTTACCTCCAGAACGGTCTTTGCATTTTCTGAGCCGGCATATTCGAATGCTTTTTCCTCAATGTCACGTCCTGTCATATAGTGTGTGAAGGATGCCTGCGTAAGCTCTTTGGTCTCTCCGGAGAAAACATTTTTACCAGAGCGGAAAATGGTGAAATGCTCTGCGATCTCAAATACCTCGTCCAGCTTATGGGATACGAACAGTACCGCGATTCCCTGTTTCTGGAGATCACGGATGACGTTGAACAGGTTCTTTACCTCTTTCTGCGTGATCGCCGTGGTCGGCTCATCCATGATAATCAGCTTCGCATCGGTTAAAAGTGCACGGCTGATCGCGATCAGCTGCTTATTCGCAACAGTCAGGTTTTCAACCAGCTCATCTAAGTCAACCTGGAATTCAATCTTGGACAGTGCCCTTTTTGCAATTTCATCGAAACGTTTTTTACTTACAAATTTTCTGCCGCTGGATTTTTCCATGGTGATCGCAAGGTTTTCCCTTACGGTCAGGTTTGGGAATACCGACAGATCCTGATAAATAACCTGCACGCCTGCATCGATCGCCTGCTGCGTAGTCAGCTTTGTATATTCTTTTCCGTCAATCTCAATGGTGCCGGAATCTGGCTGGTAAAAGCCGGAAATGATATTGATGATCGTTGATTTTCCACACCCATTTTCTCCTGCCAGACAGTGTACTTCACCTTTTTTAATGACCAGGTCAACTCCATCGAGTGCCTTAACACCGCCGAAATACTTTTTGACCTGTGTGATTTTAATAATATTCTCTGACACTTGGCGCCTCCACCCTTCTATATTCAAAAAGGCTGTATATCCAGCAACTACACAGCCTTTTTGACATTTATTATTTTGATGATCGTTGTTTTTCGTTTGCTTTAGAAATCGTAATCGTCTACGTTGTCAGCAGTGATTGCGATAGAAGCATCGCCCATCAGGACCTTCGGATTGCTTGCGTCGGTCTTTAAGTCGTTGTAGCCTTCCAGGCCAAGATCAGTTCCGTCGCCGATCTCTTCGCCATCCAGTACCATGGTAGCCAGTTTGCACATTGCATAGCCTGCATCTGCCGGATCCCACAGGGTGATGGTCTGCAGGGAACCTGCCTTCAGCAGCTCGCGGCACTCGTTCGGCATACCGGTTCCAACGGAGAATACCTTACCGGTCAGGCCAAGCTCATCGATCGCACGTGCGATACCAGGAGTATCATCGGAAGAAGATCCGGTGAAGCCTTTGATGTTCGGGTTAGTTTTCAGATACTGTTTTGCAACCTCGTATGCAGTCTCTGCAGAGTTCTCAGACTCAAGTCTCTTCTCTGCTGCCAGGGTCATGTTTGGATATGCTTCCTCTGCACGTGCTACAGCACCGTCAGCCCACTCGTTATGGGATGCGGAAGTCAGATAACCAACCATGGTGATGTACTCGCCTTCCTCGCCCATAAGCTTTGCAAGGCAGTCCATAATGAAAGCACCGTAACCTGCGTTATCGAATGCTTCTACGTCGTAGTCACAGTTCTCTACAGAAGATCCCTCGTGGCAGATAACCTTGATGCCTTTTTCACGTGCCTCTGCCAGTACGGTCTCACATGCAGCCGGGTCAATCGGAACAACACACAGTGCATCCGGTTTCTGGGATACAACATCCTGCAGTACCTGGATCTGCTGTGCAGAATCGGTATCGGAAGGACCTGTCATATATGCGTTGATGCCGGTCTCCTCTGCGAATTTTTTAATACCCTGCTCCATTCTTACGAACCAGCCGTTTGTATTTCCCTTTACAACAACTGCGATCGTGTAGTCCTTTTTCTCAGAAGCACCAGCGTCCTTTGCTTCGCTCTCGCCTGCTGCTGCCTCTTTTGCAGCCTCGGTTGCTGCTGTTGTGTCAGAAGAAGCTGCTTTGGATCCGCATCCGCTTAACATTGCGGTTACCATTGTTGCGGCAAGAAGAACTGATAAAATTTTCTTTTTCATAGTAAAAACCCTCCTCTAATAATAGCTGGCCATCTGCTGGGGATGGCTGGATGTATCCAAAGGCACATTGCCGTTGAATCGTAAATAAATCAGTGAACAACAGGTTACAGGCTCCTGCACATTTCCGATCCGCGTAATACAAGACTGGTCGAAAGCATCAGGCATTCATGCTCTTTTATGCCATCCTTCATGCGCCGGAGAATCATCTCCATGGCTGCTTCCCCCATTTCTTCTTCGGACCGTGTTACTGTAGAGATCCGGATATTCAGGAGCTCAAACATTTCGATCTCATCAAAGCCGATCAGGGAAATGTCTTCACCGATCCGGAAGCCTTTTTGAAGCAGATACCGGACACAGGCCAGAGTCATCATGTTGTTGGATGTAAAAATGGCCGTCGGCGGATCTGGCTGTTCCATAAGGTTTTTCATGTTCCGGTAAGCAATGTCATATTTCTGGTCACAGGATATGACATATTCCTTTCGGAAGGCAATGCCGCTCTCGTCCAGGGCTCTCAGGTAGCCATGCTCCCGTTCCCGGATCGGATATACATTGCTGTCACCCTTTAAAAAACCAATCTTTTCGTGTCCTGCTTTGATCAGGGAAGAAACTGCATCGTAAGCCCCCTTCTCATTGTCGACCAGAACCTGGTTGAAATCTGAGCCTTCAATGGAGCGGTCTACCAGAACAACCGGAATGTTATTCCGCTCAAACGTTTTCAGGATCTCATTCGCCTCATAGTCCTGGTAAATGACCGGTGAGATCATCAGTCCCGCAAGATCCGCGCCTTTGGCAGAGCGTAAAATCCGGTGCTCCTTTTCCACCTGTTCATCGGTGTTATAGATCAGAATATTATAGCCTTTCTCATCTGCCACTCTTGTCACTCCCCGCAATACCCGCTGGAAAAACGGATTTTCCAGATCCGGAAGGATCACGCCGATATTCTGGGAGCTGCTCTTGCTCAAACTTTGTGCACTGGAATTGGGAACATAATCGTATTCTTCTATGATCTTCAATACGCGTTCCCTGGTTTCCGGTTTCACACAGGCTGCATCATTGATTACACGGGAGACAGTTGCTACAGACACCTTTGCTTTTTGTGCAATTTGAGTAATAGTTAATTTTGTAACCGTTTTCATACTGTCATATTAGCACATAATGTAACCGTTTACAATACTGTTTTTACAAATTTGTACATTCTGTTCAGTTTTTGCGGCCTGTTTTATGCAATATAACAATATAACCGTTTCGATACGTTCTGAAGATCTGCACAAAGCTACTTTAAATCTCTCACTGCTGCGCGTTCTGCCTCCAGCCCGGCCTTGTAATTTACGAGGAAGCGGTCATAGCCCTCTTTGTTTTCCGGGATTGGGGAAAGTGTCTCACCGTTTTGTCTGCTGAATACCGCTTTGTCCAGATACTCCGGCAGGGTCTGTGCTTTTTCTTCCCGCACCATATAGGCTGCTAAAAGGGCAATTCCCCAGGCGCCGCCCTCGCCGGCTGTTTCCATGACCGTTACCGGGATTCCAAGTGCATCTGCCAGGATCTGCTGTCCGACTCCCTTGGTCTTAAAGAGTCCTCCATGTGCTGTCAGGCAGTCGATCTGAACGTCCTCTTCTTTCATCAGGTCAATTCCCATGCGGATGATCGCAACAGCGGAATAGAGATGTGCTCTCATAAAATCCGCAAGATTCAGCCCGTCTGTCGGTTTGCGCACAAACAGGGGTCTGCCCTCCGGCACAGAGGTAAGGAACTCGCCTGCATAATAGCCGTAGCTTACCAGTCCACCGCAGTCCTTATTTCCGGTAAGTGCATTCCGGTATAAAAGGCCATACAGTTTGTCCGGCTTCATCTCGTGACCGGACAGGCGTGCAAATTCACCAAATAAATTTACCCAGGCATCCAGATCTGAGGTGCAGGTATTGGCATGGATCATTCCAACAACCGAACCATCCGGGGTCTGGATGATCTCGATCTCCCGGTACATTCTGGACAAGCTGTGTTCCATCACTGCCACCAGAAAGCCTGAGGTTCCGGCTGAAACATTTCCGGTGCGCTGTGCCACGCTGTTTGTCGCAACCATTCCGGTCAGGGCATCTCCCTCTGGAGGGCACAGCGGGATTCCAGCCTTCAGTTTGCCGGACGGATCCAGGAAAGCCGCGCCTTCTTCGGTCAGCACCCCTGCATTCTGCCCTGCCGTCAGTACTGCCGGGAGGATGGAACAAAGATCCAGGGAATAGCCTTTCTTTGCGGCCGCTTCCTCAAACTGCTTTGCCATGTGCTTGTCGAAATCCATGGTTTCCGGGTCGATCGGGAACATACCGGAGGCATCTCCGATCCCGATAACCTTTTTTCCGGTCAAAAGCCACTGGATATAGCCTGCAAGCGTTGTCAGGAAGGAGATGTTCTTTACATGCTCTTCCCCGTCCAGCATGCTCTGGTAAAGCTGTGCCACACTCCAGCGGTCCGGGATATTGAACTGGAATAATTCAGAAAGCTCTGCTGCCGCTTCTGCCGCGTTGCGGTTTCTCCAGGTCCGGAACCGGCTCAGAAGCTTTCCGTCCTCATCAAACGGAAGATATCCATGCATCATGGCACTGATCCCGATCGCAGAAAATCCGGCCAGCTCCACACCATACTGCTGCTTTACATCCTCTGCCAGATTCCGGTAGCAGGCCTGCACCCCTTCATGGATATCGTTTAAAGAATACGTCCAGATGCCTTCCTCCAGCCGGTTTTCCCATGCATAGCTGCCTGCCGCAACCGGCGCGTGGTCTTCCCCGATCAGCACAGCCTTGATCCTCGTGGAGCCCAATTCCATTCCCAATACAGCCTTGCCTTCCGCAATATAATGCTTTACGTCCATATTTTCCCTCCCGTTTTTGTATAAATAGTTGAATTTAATATACTATTTAACAAAATGCTTGTCAATTATGTTACGGTAAGGATTGACAAAGTCAGGTCTGCTATATTATTTTGGTGGTAAGCTGCTGGATATGCCTGCGTGGGCAGCAGCCATGACCGTACATTCGAAAGGAGCATGGAATATGACAAAACAGGAAGTGACAGAAACCCTGGATTTCTGCAACGTCAGATATGAGACCATTGATCTTGATGATGACTGGCAGATCATTGTTACCCAGCATGGAGGACACATTTTTGGTCCTTTTTCGAAGCTTTACCCGGATGGGATCTTCTGGATGCCGGAAAGCATGAAAACAAAAGAAAAATACAAAGAATTGATTGACAAACAGATCTGGAATATTGGCGGGGACCGGGTGTGGATCGCCCCGGAGATCCAGTTCAATATCCGGGACCGCAGCCATTACCGGGAATCCCTGGATACCCCGAAAACCATCGACCCAGGTGCCTTTTCCATGACCCGGGAAAATGAAAAGCTTATTCTTAAGCAGTCCCTGGACCTGGAATCCTTTAATACCGTCACCGGCCAGATCCACCTGGATTTTGAGCGCACGGTCCATAAGGCACAAAATCCCCTCAGACATCTTCCAGCCTGCGGGGATCTGATGAAAAATATTTCTTATTGTGGTTATGAACAGCTTCTCGATCTCACCGGCCACAGCGATGCGGATATTTTCGCTGAATCCTGGGACCTTTTACAGGTCCGTACAAAAGGGACTCTTTTTATCCCGATGTACCAGCCTTTAAGGGGAACCGATCACTACGCTCCCTGCGGCTCCCATGAAACCGTTGTAAACAATGGCATCTGCCTGCGGCTCACCGGGGATTCGCAGTACAAGATCGCATATAAATCTGCCGTGCTGACCGGCCGCTTCGGATACCTGAAGGATTCAGACACAGACTCCAGCTACCTAATCATCATCAACTATCCAAACAATCCTTCCGCCATGTATTCCGAGGAGCCGCCGCAGCCGGAATTAGCCGGTGACACCGGCTACTCCATCCACATCTACAACGATGACGGCAACTCTGGCGGCTTCGCTGAAATGGAATGTAATCTCCAGACTATTGGAAAACCAGCCGGAATTTCCCGGAGTATTGACCGGCTGGATACCTGGATCTTCTGCGGTCCGGTCATTCAGTTAAAAAAGATTGCCCGTGCCCTTCTCGGGTTTGATTTTTCATAATCTTACTCCGCAATTCCACTCCAAAAGGCAGAAAAAGGGAGTGTCCTACGACACTCCCTTCACCGTCCAGTTATACGTTTCCCACGCCTGGTTTAACTGGATGACTGCACTCTCTTTTGCGTCCAGCGCACTGTAATAATCTGCAACGCCCTGCAGGTAATCGCTCTGGGAAAGCATTCCGGCCTGCTGCTTTTTCTGCAGCGATGCATAGGCGATCGATGCGCTTTCGTAAGCATTGGCTGCCCCTTCATACTGAAGCTTTGCAGCCTTTAGTTCATCATAAAGACTCTGCATCTGGGACCGCACCGTTCCCTCTGCCTGGGTTTCTTTGTCAGATTTTACAGAAAGTTCCGTTGCAGTTCCCGCGCTCTGGTGACGGGCATTCTGCACGCTAGAGCTGTTGCCGGCTGCCGTTTCCACATCCGAAGCGAAATCGACCGCATCGATAGCCGCAAGGTCCGGGAGCGGCACGCTTCCGATCGTGATCGTGGAACTGTCTTCCAGTCCCAGATTGGATAACAGGTTAAACCGCGCATTCGCTGCCTGCTGCCGGTACGATTCATACCGGTTTTTCGCGCTTGCCATGGTGTCGGCTGCCGCCATCACATCGGCGGCCGTCGCCATGCCTGCGCTCTGTTTTTTTAAGGCTTCCTGGTAACTGCTCTGGGCTGCCTCATAGTTTTTCTCTTCCGCCTGTGCCTTAGTGTTCATCTGGTTATAGGTGCGCATCAGGCTCTGCGCTGTCAGGACATAGCTGTCTATCGTCTTCTGCCTGCTTACCGACTGCGTTTTCGTTTCCAGGGATTCCAGCTGTTTGGTGATCTGGGAAATGGACATGCTGAGACGGGAAGCGTTCATTTTGTAAACGGCCTTCGTCTCTGCGTCATCCTCATACTTTTCCTGCATGAATTTCATATAATCCCGCTCCGTTTCCAGAGTAGAGAGCATATTCTGGTAGGTTTCCTTGTTGGTAGTGTAGTTCTCCAGGGAATTTTTCAAGTTCCGGTTGTTCTGCACCAGCTGCTCCAGGTTGTTGTAGTCTACTGAGGTTACGGGCTGGGTGGTTTGTTCCACAACTTCTGCCCTCGCAGAAAAAGAAGTACAAGGCAGGCTAAGCGAGCTGACGGAAAGCGTTACAGCCAAAAGAACGCGTCCACTTATTGTTAAAAGTTTTCTCTTCATAGACCGCTCCTTTCCTACTCTGCCGATGCCAGTCCGTTTACGCTCCAGTCGTAATCCACCATGGCCTGAAGCAGGGACAGCTTCTGGTTTTGGGCCGTTACCTGCGCTGTAGTGTAAGAAGCTTTCTGGTTTTCATACGTATTCTTTGTAATGGTTCCAGCCGCCAGCTTTGCATCTGCGGACTTCATGGAAACCTCTTCCAGAGCCAGCGCCGACTGTGCCTGCTCGTAATTGGACTGTGCCAGAATCAGGGAATCATAGGCCGACTTCACGCTGTTGGAGATGGTCTCCTTCTGGTTTTTTGCGGTTTCCGTCAGTTTTTCTTTTACGGTATCCGTGCGGGCATTGGTAAGCTGCTTCTGGGTCAGACGGTAAGCATAGCTGTTATCCAGCGCCGTCTGGATGTCTGCAGTCACATCGATTGCCGCAATCTTACTCTGGTCCGGCTCGGGAAGCTCTGCGATCTCCACATCAGCCCCATAGCTCCAGCCTAACATCAGACACAGATTTTCTTTTGTGGATGCCAGGTTGCTCTGTGCGGTCACCAGGGATGCCTCAGCCGTGGATACGGCTTCTTTGGCGCTCAGCACCTTGGACTGGGTGGACATGCCTGCTGCCAGCCGGTTTTCTTCCGACTGGTAGGAAAGCTTTGCCTGTTCGATGCGGGCTTTCGCACTATCCAGATTGTAGTACTGGGTCCAGTAGGTGATCATAAGACCCTCCGCCTGCCTGGCAAGCCGTGCCTCGGCCTGGTCGTACTGGATCCGCATGGTTGCCTGGTCATCGGTATTTTCATCGCCCTGCTCCATCAGACTCTTAGCCTGCTGCTCGTTCCGGAGTGCGGCAGCCACCCCGCTTCCGTAGTTCTCACTGTCAGAATTCGGATACTCAATGCTGGAATAAATCTCATTGGCACGGTCATAGTACTCCTGTGCCACATCATCGCGGTTTTTCGTCAGGTAATCTTTATAACTGATCGCGTTCTGGATGACGGTCGGGTTGTATTCATGGATCAGGTCCTTGATCTCATCAAATTCCAGCTTGTTATCTTTTAACGATGCCCATTTTTCTGCCGAGTAGGCAAATTCCGGGCTCTGCTGGGCGAAAGCCGGAAGCGGAAGTGCTGCAGTGACAAGAGCCGCCGCCAGGAAACTCCCCGCCAGCTTTCTTCCGGTCCGTGTCCAGTGACCGCCTGCATTCTGTCTGCATGATCCCTGGGCAAACGGCCTTTTGCCTGCGCGGTGCACAAACCCAAAGCCAGCGCACCATTTTCTATTGTTCGGAAGCATTCTATCTCCTCCTTTTTTCGAATAACAAACGCAACTATTCCGTACATAGTCACAAATCTATTTTCAACGATCCAATCCTAAATATCCAGCACCTTCAGCTCTTTCTTTCCGTTCATCAGTGCGTAGTAAACCGGCAAGATGAACAGTGCCACTGCGACACCAACGGTCAGACCGCCGATGTTTACCACCGCAAGACCCTGGGTGGTGGAACCGCTGCTTCCGAATGCCATGGCCATCGGCAGCATGGAAAGAATGGTGGTTAAGCTCGTCATCATGATCGGGCGCATACGGGTCGCACCGGCCTCGATCAGGGCTTTCTTCAGCGGCATCTCCATACGGTACTGGTTCACGGTATCGACATAGAGGATACCGTTGTTTACGACGGTACCAACCAGGATCAGGAATCCTAAGATGGATGTCATGGACATGCTGACTCCGGTCAGCTTCAACAGACCAAAGGAACCAACCAGACTGAACGGGATCGTTGTCATAACCATGAAGGAGAACTTCGGAGACTCAAACTGTGCGGACATGACTACGAAGATCAGGAATACTGCTACCGCGATCGCATTGTACAGTCCGGAGAATTCCTCCTGCATCATACGGTCTCTGGAGTTGGTACCGCGGGTAATGGTTCCAGTTAAGTTCGGGCTGATGACCTCATTATCGATCTGGGTCTTCACAGCAGCGCTGGAAGCATTATCTACATAATCTGCGCTGATCGTGATCTGGTAGGACTTATCTTCTTTCTCGATGGAGGACGGGCTGTCCTTGTAGTAGATCTCAGCGACATCAGACAATGCCACATAACCGCCGGACGGCTTCTTTAAGATCATGCGCTCTAACTGCGGCACGGTCTTATACTGGTCCTCTGGATACTCTGCCTTGACGCTGATCTCCTGTCCGTCGACTTTTAAGGTAGTGACTTCTTCGCCGTCCAGCATCTGCTTCACCATAGTACCGATCTGCGCTGCAGTCAGTCCTTCCGCGGAAGCAGTGACCGGATCTACCTTTACAGCGACAACCGGTGCCGTGTTTTCAATACTGGAGTGGACATTCTTCACATCATCTCTTGCGATCAGCTCGTTTACGATCTCATTGCTGACCTCCTGAAGCTCATCGTACTGGGTTCCCTTTAAGATGGCCTCGTAGCCGCGGGACCGCCCCATCATGCTCATGGAAGTGGATGCCTCTACGGTAATGGTACAGTTCTCCAGATCTGCCATCTCATCTTCCCACTGGCTTACAACGTCATCGGTAGACATCTTCCGGTCATCCTTCAAATAGGCGGTAATAGTACCGCTGTCGTTGTTGTAACGGAGCATGTAGGAATCCACATCCTCATGGGCTGCCACAATCGCCTCAGCCTGTGCAAGGATTGCATCGGCCTGCTCGGTGATCAGCCCTGGCCGGGTCTCAATGCTGACTCTGACCGTACCGGTATCGTCAGCCGTCATCAGCTCAGTCTGCATGCCACTTGCCAAAAATACAGTGGCAACGATGATGCCGACCGATGTAAGCATCACGATTGCTTTATGGTTTAACAGTACCGGCATCAGCTTCCGATAGCCATCCTGCAGGAAAGCTAGCGGTCGGGAAGCCGGAGCAGAAGTGCGTTCTTTCGGCTTATACATCATGTAGCACAGCGGTACGATCGCGATCGCAGACAGCAGGGATGCACACATACAAAATACGATCGTGTATCCCATGGCGCCGAACATCTGACCGCTCATACCATTTAAGAATACTAGCGGAATAAATACAACGCAGGTGGTAACCGTGGAACCTACGATGGACGATACCACGATGTTCGTTCCTTCCAACGCTGCCTTTGCATAACCAAGCGCTCCTTTGTCTTCCTGCTTATCCATGGCTCTGAAACAGCTCTCCAGCACAACGATGGAGTTATCGACCATCATGCCGACACCAAGAACCAGTCCGCTCATGGTAATGATGTTCAAAGTAAATCCGGCCCGCGTCATAACGATCAGGGACAACAGAATGGAGGTCGGAATGGAACTTCCGACGATCAGGGATGCCTTGAAATCGCCGAAGAACAGGAAGATGATGATCATGGAAATGACAACCGCCATAACCATGGTCTCTGCCACATCCTTAAGAGAATCCAGGATGGAATCCGCCTCATCTCGCGCCACGGTAATGGTCAGGTTCTCATCATCACCCTCCAGGCTTTTGATGACCTGCTTAATCTGTTTAGAAAGATCCATGGCCGTGCTGCTCTGCTGCTTGGTTAAGGAAATGGAAATGGTCTCCTCGCCATTATAGCGGGATACGCCGCCCTTCTGCTCCTCTGCATAGGAAACCACGGCAATATCCTCGAGGTAAACAATCTTATTGCCGGATACAGTGATCGGCATTTCTAAAAGCTCATCCAGCGTATCGTGCTCCGTTAACGTGGAAACGGATAAATCCAGATTGCCGGACTCTGCGCTTCCGGACGGGTAGGACAAGTTTGCCGCGGACATTGCGGACTTGATGTCGCTGATGCTGACGTTATACTGGTCCATCATATCGGACATCAGCTCGATTTTTATGTACTCGGAGGAACCACCCATGGTGGATACCTCTGCCACCGTTGTCAGTTTTTCCAGCTCCGGCACGATTTTCTGGTCTACATAATCATAGAGATTTTCCTGGGACGGGTTTGCAACGGTAAGCATAATGCTGGCCTGCGCGTTGTTGTTCATCTCCATGACGGTCGGCTCTACGTCATCCGGCAGATCCCGGATGCTGTTTAAGCTCTTGGTCAGGTCGCTGTAGGCTTCATCCATATCCGTGTCGTAATCATACTCCAGCATGATCATGGAACGGCCCTCACTGGTGGTGGAACTCATGCTCTTAACACCCTCGAGCGTGCTGACCTGGTCCTCAATGAGCTGCGTGACCAGTTCATCCATATCCTCCGGGCTGGCGCCGGAATAGTTTGCCATAATGATCATCATCGGCTGGTCCATATCCGGCATCTGCTCCAGAGTTGCATTAAATACAGAAGAAATACCGAACACGATCAGGCATAAGAGCGCCATCAGGACTGTGACCGGACGCTTCAGTACAAATTTAGTAACTCCCATTTACGTCTGCCTCCTTACTGTGCTTTCGGTGCGCCGCCCTGACTGTTTCCGTTTGCAGGTGCTGCGGCCTGGTTCTCACTGCCTGCGTTCCCTGCCTGCTCCGGATTCTGGCCGTCCTGGTCAGCCGGTGCTGCCTCTGCATCCTGTTTCTCACCACCTGTTTCTGCTGCTCCCGGCTTCTGACCGTCTTTGCCTGCCTCTGCTGCTCCCGGCTTCTGGCCATCTGCGTTTCCTGCCTCTGCCGGAGCGCCGCCTGCTGCACCAGAAGCTTCTACCTCTGATTTCAAACGGATATCCGCACCCTCATACAGGTTGGAACTCCAGGTGCTGACTACCATATCGTCTGCGTTCAGGCCAGAAAGGATCTGCGCATTCTCGGAATCGTAAATGCCAACCTCAACGGAAGTCATCTTCGCTTTGCCGTCTTCATACAGATACACATACGCGTTCCCGCCGCTGTAATAGATTGCATCAACCGGAACCAGCATTGCATTTTCTGCACGCTCGGTCACCAGTTCAATCTTCACAGTACTGCCGATGGCGATCTCATCGCTTCCAGTCATATCGCCCTTCACCTTAAAAAGTCCGGTGGAAGCATCAACCATGTTGCTGATCTCGGTGATGTTTCCGGTATAAGTAGTTCCATTCTTGGAAATTTCCAGTTCATCACCAGTCTTTAAGTTCTGCATCATGCGCTGGGTCACATAAAAAGTAATGCTGTTTTGACCTTCCCCTGCGATAACGCAAAGCTGCGCAGACTGGTTTACACGGTCATACACATCCACATCGACGCTCTCCACGCGTCCTGCGATCGGTGCGGTGATGGTGCTGTATTCCACCTGTTTCTCATACTGCAGCTTTGCCGATTCATACTGAAGCTCGGCAGATTTCAAATTATTCTGGTACTGCTCATATTCCTGGTCGGACAGATCGCCGCTGCCATATAAGATCTGCATTCTGTTTAAATTGCTCTGTGCCTGGGAAAGATTGACCTGTGCGGAATCCATGTTGTTTTTCGCAGATTCCACCTGCTCTGTGTTAATTTCCATCAGCACCTGCCCCTGGCTGACGATGTCACCAGCCTTCACATTCACTGCCGTTACATCGCCGCCTGCCTTGGCATAAACATAAACAACATCAGCCGCTTCCACAGTACCCGTCAGACTGGAGGTGACCGATACGTCACCGGTCGTCGGATTTGCCGCATTAACAACTGTCACGTTCGATTCCTGCTGCATTCCGCCGGGGCCTCCCATGCCGCCGGGACCTCCATGCCCGCCTGTACCTGCGCTGCCTCTGCTGCCCAGGAAAAATGCTGCGCCCGCCAGAATGATCACCGCTGCGCCTGCTCCTGCCACGATCTTTTTCTTTTTACTCATCATGATGCACTACACTCCTTCACCGTTTTCTTTTTTATGTTCCATGTTTCGTTTCCGATCTATTTTGCAGCTGTTTTCGAATTTCTAGGTTTTCCCTTCCCGCAATATCACGGCCAGCACAATAGCTCCGGCTACCAGAAAGGTCCATCCCGCAATATATGCCAGATGCAGATTCCCGGCAATCGGTTCCGAAAGGATGTCGTTTTCTTCCAGAAAAGAGGCTGCCGCTAACATCCAGATTCCCGGATGATACAGCCAGCGGAAGGTCCTGAAAAATTCCGACCGTTCTACCCCCGGGCGAAAGCAGGAAATCCACACTGACATGCCAAGGCCGCCGACAAGCAAATAAATCAAAGTGTTTACCAGGGCCCGTACCGGGAACGTCCGGCTAAGCATTCCACCTGCCCCAAGAAGCAGGAGAAGCACCAGACAGATTCCGGCATATCCCAGAACTTCTTTTTTTAAAATTTTGCCATCCGGCGGTCTGGCCGAAGATTTCTGTCCCATGTGCGTTCTCCTTTCCGTGTCCATCCCAAGATTGCGTCTGCATACTGCGTATTTCCATTCTCTGACATGTTAAACATCCTAAAAAACAAATGTGAGAAAAATGTGAGAAATTCCGCATATTTCTGTGAGGAATATTTCAGACGCCCCGGAAAAATGCTATAATACAACGAGTGCAAGAGAGCCAGGAACGTGCTTGCACGATCATGGCGAACGGCGAGGCAATCGAGTGACGCAGTCACGAGAACGAGCGCAAGAGAGCCAGGAACATGCTTGCACGATCATGGCGAACGGCAAGGCAATCGAGTGATGCAGTCACGAGAACGAGAAGAAGAAAAGCCATTCACTGTTTCCAGTCCTGTCTGGCAAACCTTCAATGGAAAAAGAAAGGGGAATTTTTATGCCGCATATCCTCATTACCGACGATGATCCGCACCTGCGCCGTCTGGTGCGTACTTACGCAGAACTGGAAGGCTACGACTGCACCGAGGCCTCTGATGGTGCCGCCGCTGTCACCGCACTGAAACAGAATCCGTATGATCTTGTGCTCTTAGATGTTATGATGCCGGGACCGGATGGCTTTGAAATCCTGGAAGCGATCCGCCGCTTCAGCCAGGTGCCGGTCATCATGCTGACCGCACGGGACGAAGAATACGATAAACTAAATGGCTTCCAGCTTGGTGTCGATGACTATGTTGCCAAACCATTCAGCCCAAAAGAGCTCATGGCACGCATCGGTGCTGTGCTCCGCCGCACCCAGACGCGCACGGAAACTCCCGCCCTGCAGGAGATTTCCTTTGGCGGGCTTTCCATCTTTCCAGACTCCCACATGGTTACGATAGACGGGCAACGCGTGAGTCTTCCGCCAAAAGAGTTCGATCTGCTCTTAAAGCTGGCACAAAATGAACACATTGTCTTAAGCCGCGACCAACTGCTGGAAAGCGTCTGGGGATACCAGTACTGCGGGGATGGGCGCACCGTAGACACGCACATCAAATCCTTACGCGAGCACATTGGTGCCTACCGGAAGCTGATCCAGACTGTATGGGGAGTGGGGTATAAATTTGAAGAACCAGATAAAAACTAGATTTGCGGCCCTGAAAAACCGGATGGTCTTCCAGCTCTGGGCTTTTATGATGATCCCTGTCATGTTCGGGATCGGCTTTATGTGGGTAGTACAGATTTTTCTTTTTGAGCAGAACTATGCCAATGCCTCTGTCAATGAGGTGTTGAACCAGCTGTCTCCGATCATGGAGGACCTGCGCTGCCGCGATATCGGAGAAGATGAAAAGTTTTTATCCTTTATCAGTCACATCAATGCGGGTGGTGAGCTGCTTTTAACCTCCACAGATGGCACACTTGTAAAAATGTATTCCTCCGGCCACCTGGTGCAGCCGCAGGAATGGGAAACAAAATTAAAATCGCCCAGGCTTCTCAGCAAGAACTCCGGGCTGGAAGAACTAATAGCAGGCCGCCCTTACAAGCATATCGAAAAAATGCACGGACAGATCATCGGCTATGAGCTGGGATTTCCGGTCACTTACCACGGCGAACGCAATTACCTCATTTTACGCAATGCCCTTATGACCCGGACGGTGTTAAACTTAAACCGCTCCCAGCTCATCGTCTTAAGCATTCTCCTAACCGGCATTGCTTCCGTGCTTGCCGCAGTTTTATCAAAACAGTTTACCCGTCCGATCTTTCAGATCAAGGAATCGGTCGATAAGCTGACGCAGAATGAGTTTGACATTGGACCGGACCTGGACCGACAGGATGAATTAGGACAGCTTTCGCAGTCCGTTGGCAAGCTCGGCAAAGCACTGCAGCGGCTGGATGTGCTGCGCCGGGAGGTCATCGCCAATGTCTCCCATGAGCTCCGCTCGCCGCTCGCCCTCATCACCGGCTATGCCGAGATGGTGCGCGACATCACCTGGAAGGACGAGGCTATGCGCAGCGAAAACTTAAACCTGATCATCAGCGAATCCAACCGCATGAGTGAGATGGTAACCGATATTCTCGACTACTCCCAGTTTTCAGCAGGCTACAGCAAGCTGAAAAAAGACTGGTATGACTTAAAAGATATCGTCAATGCAGAGCTCACCCGCTGCCGCCAGTCCGCCGCTGAGCACCACATCACCCTGACGCTTCAGGCACCGGAAGCAGAATTAAACTTCGAAGTCGATGCCTTGAAAATGAGCCAGGTGATGCGCAATCTTTTAAACAATGCCATCAACCACACGCCGGAAAACCGGGAAATTTTCATCCGGCTGGTGCCAAAATCACAGGTTCCGCTTTCCAGTCCTGTGACTGCTCTGCAGACCGGTCAGGATTTCTGCCTGGTCGAAGTGATCAATCCGGGGGAGCCGATTCCTGAGGAAGACCGGAAGATCATCTGGGAGCGCTACCAGCGCAGCCAGCACCAGAGCGGCCGCCACCTTGGGACCGGAATCGGACTTTCTATTGTCAGCACGATCTTAAAGGCGCACGATATGCCTTACGGCGTGAACTGTAAGGACGGCTACAATATCTTCTGGTTTTTATGCCGGTAAACTTTAATAGGGCCGTGTGAGTTGCCTTTTGGCAACTCGCACGGCCCTTGTCATATACTTAAATGGTTATTCTCTACCGTTTCAATTTCTCGCGCTCCTGGTCCAGCACTGCCTTTGTCTCTTCCATGGACTTTCCAAGCACGCTTGCGAGCAGCTCCTGCGGGATCGTTGGGGAATAATAAAAGCCCTGCTGGTAGATACATCCGAATTTTTCGAGAATATCTAACTGGCGCTGTGTCTCCACACCCTCCGCGATCAGGCGCTTGCCAAGCTTGTCCGAAGCCTTGATCAGGCATTCTACGATCGGCTCGGACTTCGGGTTGGTCTCAAGCTGCCACATAAACATACGCTCGAACTTTAAGGTATCGACCGGAAGCTCCAGGATCTTGCTGATACCGGAGTAGCCGGAACCAAAGTTATTTAAGATCAGTTCCACGCCCAGCTCCTTTAACTGCTGCATCACGATCTCGATGATGACTGGAGAGGTGGTAAGCGCGTATTCATCGATCTCCACTGCCAGCTTTCCGGACGGAATCTGGTATTTCTGGATCATGCTCTGAACCGTGTCTACGAAATTTTCCTGGATGATCAGGACCGGGGAAACCGGAACCGCTATGGATTCGTATTCTACACCCTTTCGCTCCAGCTCTGCGATTTCCTGTGCCACACACTCCAGCGCGTAATATTCCACACTGCTGATCTGGCCGGTATCCTCGGCGATCGGCACAAACTCAGCACTTCCGACCATGCCGATATCCTTCACAAACATGCGCATGTAATATTCCGCACGGACAAAACATCCTTCTTTTGCATTGTAAGTCGGCCGGAACCGGATCTCCAGCTCATGGTTTTCCAGCGCTGTGCTGATATATCTGGCAATGGCCTGCTTGCGCAGATAGGTGGCATGCAGCTTACTGTCATAGACCGCATACTGGTTGATGCCGGTCTCTGCTGCCTTGCTGACTGCCAGATCAAGATATTTTAACAGCTGGTCTGCACCCTCCGCATAACCCGGGTAAGAGCAAAGTCCGATCTGGCAGGAACACATACAGTCTGTTCCGTCGATCTTCCAGCTCTGGGAAAAGCGGTCCAGGATTTCTTCTGCCAGGCGCACTGCCTGTCCCTGTGTCCGGCCCTTTAAAATCGTGATGAATTCCACGCCTACATACCGGTACACAATGCACCCGGTTTCTTCCTTCAAATATTCCAGGATCTCTTTTAAGAGTTCTTCACAATAGGCAAAACCAAACAGCTCATTCATGCGCTTGAAGTTCTCGATATAAAACTTCATGACTACGCCCTGTCCCTCGCCGGTCAATGCACGCTCCAGCTGGTGACGGCAGACCATGCGGTCGCCACCAAGACCAGTGTCGCCCAGGTCCGAGGCTTCTGCAAGCGGTTCTGCAGCAGCCGTTTTTCCCATCGGCTCTGCTTTACTTTCTGTATTTTGTTTCTTTCTTCCAAATAGGCCCATAACCAAATCCCCCTTTTTCTGTGAGCAATTTGTATTTTATATTACGCTACACAAGTGCACGTTCGATCTCCGCACAGATTTCCTCCGGAGTTTTATGATCGGTCGCCACCACAATGTCGGCTGCTGCCTCATAGAGTGCCCGGCGCTTTTCCTGCAGACTTGCAATGTATTCCACATTCATGTGGCCATTTAAGACCGGACGGTCACTGCTGTCCTTGACCCGCTCATAAACGGTCGCGGGAGATGCCGTCAGAAGAACCACCTTTCCGCTCTTTTTCATAAGCTCCTGGTTTTCCGGCCGTACTACAATGCCGCCTCCGCAGGAAATGACTGTGTTTGCTTTTCCCTGCAGTCCGGCCAGCATTTCCGTTTCCAGACGCCGGAAATGATTTTCCCCGTATCTGGAAAAAATTTCCGTGATCGCCATGCCCTGTTCTTCTTCAATTTTCTGGTCCATCTCCACCAGCTCCAGATCCAGCTGGCGCTTCAGCTCTGCCGCAATGGTGCTCTTTCCTGCTCCCATAAAACCGATCAGAAAAATGTTGCAGCCGGGTTGTCTGCTTTCCTGTGCCATCTCCATCATGTCCTCCGCTTGTAACATTTATCGTAACTGTCCGCAGATGCTCACAACTTCCTGTAACACAATTCCGGACATAAGGGAAAGCTGCTTTGCTCCCCCGGAGGCCCGGAATCTTACTCTTGTAACTGCTGTTTGTGAAACCATGCAATTACGTTTTTCGTAAATGCGCAGACCTACTGAACAGTTATCTTTTTTCTTATATGCAATTATAGCAGTAGTTCTGTTTTTACGCAATCGTTTTGTCCGGGTCTGTCTATGCGAAACCCGACAAAAGCAGACACAAATCTGTCACTGTTTCCTGCAAAAAATGTATTTCTTTTCCGTTTTCAGGCGGAATAGGTCACTTTGCCTTAGACGGCAGGAAGGTTACTACCACACCCGCGCAGATCAAAACAGCACCGATTACGAAAGATGGCGTGATCACCTCATGCAAAAGCAGCACGCCCATGACTGCAGATACCAGCGGCTGCAACGGGTAAAACATGGAGCAGGTGCTGGCATTTAAGAGCTGCAGGCTCTTATTCCAGCAGGTGTGCGCCACCGCGGTTCCAAACACTGCCACAAACAGGCAGGCACCGAGCGCTACCGCCGTCGGATGGCTTCTCGTCACAAACACGTTCTCGATCACGGCCGCCGGAATGTTAAATACCAGTGCGATCTCCATACCGTAAAGCGCAGTCTGCACCGGATCATAATATCCGGAAATCTTGCGGATGGATACCGAAGCAGCGGACCACAGGATCACAGAACCAATAGAACACAAAACACCCATCATATTGATTTCCATGCTGCCTTTTCCCAGAATGATATAAACACCGATCAGGGACACCACAATGCTGACTACATTTTTCCAGGTAATCTTCTCCTTTAAGAACAGTGCCGCCATAACTGAGATCACCACCGGGTTTAAGGAGTTGATCAGGGATGCCATAGAGCCGGATAAGAGCGCTGTTCCGCCAAGCTGCAATATGATAGAAAGAAAATATCCAAGTCCGCCTAAGACCAGCAGATATTTCCAATGCTCCCGTTTTACTTTTCTCGCTCCGCCCTTCAGCTTTAAAATCCCATAAAGGCACAATACCGATACCGCATACCGGCACAGGCCAACCGTTACAGGTCCCATCACCGCCAGCGCATACTTACTTACAATATAAATACTGCCCCAGCAAAAAAATGTGATCACCAGAAATAAATATCCTGCATTTCGTTTCATCTTCTTCAAGTCCTTTCTCATCCTGTCATTTTTATATCGATACAGATTACGCGTGTGTACCCAGTAACCTTATATCAATGCCCCTTGCTTAAGCAGCTCCCTCCGGACTGCACCGGCAAAATCCGCCTCAGCAGTCTTCGCCTGAAGTGGCGCAGCCATGCTGTCCGCTGTCTGCAATGCCGCAGCCACATGCTCCTTTGCCCGAAGCTCCGCAGCCGCACGGTCCTTCGCCTGAAGTGCCGCAGCCACACCGGCTGCATGTCCGGTTGCAAAGCATGTCCCCATGACGCGCACTGCGGCAAAAGCGGTATCGTCTGCCCAGATCATCCGTCCGGCACCGTACAGATTCTCAAGCGTTTCCGACTGGAGTGCTCCCAGAGGAATGTCAAACCAGTTTCCCTCTTTCACCTCCAGATAGGTAGCCATCTGCCTGATATCCTTATGGATCTCCGGCTTCCAGCCACCGCGCGCGATCCCGTCTGGCCGTTTGCGGCCGGAAAGCACATCCTCTCCGGTCAGCATGGTCCTTCCCACCAGCTTTCTGGTCTCCCGAAAGCCAATGGAAGGTCCGGTCATGACCAGCTCGCTATGCTCCATGCCCGGCATATAGCGCTTCATGGCCGCCGCATAGCTGACTGCCTGCTTTCTCAGCTCCTTCTCCATCCGTGTCAGTTCCCGGGCAGATAAGCCCGTTGGCATCACACTCGGGATCAGTGCACAGACCACATCTGAGCCTTCGCGGGTCAGCAAAAAACCGCTTTCCCGCACAAGATGCTTCATGCCGTCTGCCCTTGCCAGCTCAACTGCGCGTCCTACCGCAGCCGGAGACATATCCTTTGTAATATCCACTCCACTTAAGCGGAACGGGAGAGATGCCGCCTGGACATGTCCGTCCAGACCGCCCCACTTTACCCTGGCACCAGCCAGGCGGGCCAGGTTCGCATCGCCGGATGCATCGACAAATGTCTTTGCCTGGACAGTAAACACGCCCTCATCGTCCATACAGCGGATCCGGCAGATCTGATTTTCTTCTACGTCTGCACCGGCCAGCTGGGCATGAAGCAATACTTCCACATGGAGTCTGTCAAGAAGCGCATCCAGCGCACATTTTAAATACTCCGGCTCAAAAGAAATGTTCCAGTTGCCGGAAGCAGAAAGGCGGTTCTGGGCCGGTGCACCAAGCTCTTTTAATGCTTCCAGAACCAGGCTTCCAGCGCCCTCCACCACCCGCACCGGATGCTTCCCGCAGGTCGTAAATCCACAGAAAGCCCCGACTCCGGAATGGGTTGCCTCGCCTCCCAGATAAGAATTCCGCTCGATCAGAACGGTTTTCGCGCCAGCCTGGACCGCACCAATCGCTGCTGCACAGCCAGCTGTGCCGCCGCCAGCAATTGCTACATCATACTGCTCCAAACGTTCCATATCCACACTCCAAAAACTGTTATTCCGCGCCCCTGGCAGAGCGCTTTTCATTCATAGTACGCAGTTTCTTATGAATCAAAATAGCGTTCCTGCACTTCCTTCACCGGCATTTCTTTTCCGGTATATAAGCGGAAGGCCTCTGCGCCCTGCCATAGCAGCATTCCGATTCCCGGGATTGTCTTGCAGCCGGCTGCTTTTGCATCCTTTAAAAGCTTTGTCTCTCTCGGATTGTATACAATATCAGAAACCACCAGCTCCGGCCGCAGCATGCTGGCATCCGGGATTACACTCTGATCATCCATTGGTTTCATGCCAACCTTTGTGGCATTGCAGAACAAGTCGGCACCGGCCAGTGCACGGCGCACGGCGCCCACATCCTCCAGGTCAAAAATCTCTGCACGGCACTCCGGCACATGCTCCCGGATCTTCTGCACCGTTGCTTCCCCGTTTGCATAACGGACGGAGGATTTTCTTGCCAGGATCACAACATCCTTTGCACCGCCAAGTGCAGCAGCGATCTGGATCGCCGTTCCTGCACCGCCGCAGCCTGCGATCACCAGCTTCTTTCCGTGAATGTCGAAGCCATGCTCCAGACAGTTGCGGATCCAGCCGGTGCCATCGGTGATATGCCCCACCAGCTTTCCATCTTCATTGACAATGGTGTTGACCGCGCCGGTCAGCTCTGCCGCCTTGGAAAGCTCATCACAGCAGGAGGCCGCCACCGTTTTTCCCGGCATAGTAATGTTGCAGCCCCTAAAATTCATCATTTTCAGAGCCTCGATTGCTTTTTTCATATCCTCCTCTTTGATATCAAATGCCAGATAACGGTAATCCAGCCCTAATTTTTCAAAGCTGTAATTGTACATCGCCGGAGAACCGGAATGCGCTACCGGGCTGCCGATCAGGCATAATAATCTTGTATGTCCACTGATTTCCATGCTATGTATTCTCCTTCTATCCTTCGCAAACGTTTTTTCTTCTATAGTTTCATACCTCGCAACACCACGTCTCACCGGATTGGCTTCCTGCAAATACCATGCTCCTGCACGCTACATTACCAGCACCAGCACGGTCACGATACAGACAATGCTGATCAGCGCCGAGATGGAATTGAGTGCACTGGAGAGGCCAAAGTCTTCTCCGATATCTGCCGTAAAAGCCGGTACTGCTGCTGAGATTGGGCTAAATACCAGAAAAGCCAGTGCCTGACGGTATTCCAGCTCCAGCGGAAGCAGATGAAAAAATGCCACCGACAGCACCGCGGCGATTCCATAACGGACCAGCAGGATCCTTCCCATAGCTCCAAGCTGTTCCCGGCCTCCGGAAAACCGGACGCCTACCCCAAGCATCAGCATGGCAAGGAACGGGTTCGCATTGCCAAGGATCCCGGCGAAGGTTGTCACTGCATCCGGCAGATGGATCTGCAGCAGATTCAAAATCAGCATGAGCAGATAAGTATCGAACGGAATCGATCTTAACAGGGTCGATACGATCTTTTTGATAGAGAAGCGGTCCCCGCCACCCTTGATCATGGAAGCAATGCTGTAAGAGCCACCCAGACAGACGAAGGAATTTCCCGTATCAAACAGGCTGGTCGCCAGCATTCCGGCAGGTCCAAGAAAGCTCTGCGCGAACGGCATGGTAAAGGTGCCAATGTTATAGCCCGAAATATTTAATACCTCAAAGGCTCTCTTTTCCTTCGGCGAGTGCAGATTTAGCAGATATAAAAGCGTCATATACAGCACGCCACCGCCAAATCCAAGCAGGCAGATCACCAGCAGGGAAGGGTCGATCTTACTTCCGCTCACATTGCTTATGATAGCCGCAGGCAGCGTGATCTTTAGTACGATCTTTGATAATACGTGAAAATCCTCTTCCTTAAAAAAACCAGTCCGGCGTAAAATATGTCCAAGCACAATGACCGCAATAAAGCACGCCGCCCGCATCAGGATCACTCCCATGACTTACTGTTCCCCTTTCTTTGTCTGGATTCCGCAGCTGATCCGCAGCTGCACAGCTGCTTATCTGCTCCTCTGCTCAGCTGCACAGTTGCGGGCAAAATCCATCGCTGCCCATGTAACACATGAACAGCAACAAAAATCCCATATGTGATTCATTGTGCATCAGAATTTCCTGGATGGCAAGTAGTTTTTCTTTGTTTTCCGTTTTGTTATTCATATTTCGTTCACAATTCATTCAAAAACCTTTTACAGATTCAACATGATTTCTTCACGATTTCTCCCTATACTATAACCATAAACAACAAAAGCGAACGAGTTGTTTATAAAACGCTTAAAAGATTTTTTTCATAATACTCGAGCTGATAACACGAGTTATCAGCTCTCCTCCCTTTTTAACTACAAAAAGCAAGTGCTATTTCCCGGCACTTGCTTTTTTCGTATTATTTTCCTATCTCACACAGATGTAAACCAGGTATCCCGCATACATGAACAGCATGAATGCGCCCTCCAGCCGGCTGATGCGCAGCTTGCTGCGGCACAAAAACCAGGTAACCACACTTGCTACAATGAGACATGCCGTGTCGATCACCGCAAATGGTGTTACCGCGATCGGATGAACCGCTGCGGATGCTGCAAGCACCATCAGGATATTAAAAATGTTGGAGCCGATGACATTTCCAAGAGCCAGCCCATTCTCGCCTTTTCTGGATGCGACCACGGAAGTAACCAGCTCTGGCAGGGAAGTCCCCAGCGCTACAACGGTCAGGCCGACCAGGGTCTGGGAAAGGCCAAAGGACAGTGCGATCGCCTTCGCACTGTCGACCACCAGATTACCGCCGCATACGATCGCTGCAATGCCGCCGAAAATATAGATCACGCTCCTAAGCGGGGAAAGCACAGAAATTTCTTCATCTGCCTCAGTCCGGTTTGCCAGCGCATCGCGGATCGTCAGGGCAATAAAGCCTGCAAACAGCACCAGTAAAAAGATGGCTTCTGGCCGGCTGATAAAGTGGTCACGGATGATCATGAAAAACAATACCACTGCCACTCCCACAGACGCCGCATAGTCCCAGCGCAGCTGTACTGCAAACGGGCGGATAACCCCACAGGTTCCCAGAACCACCAGAAGGTTAAACAGGTTGGAGCCGATGACATTTCCCACCGCGATCTCATTGTTGCCGGTCAGCGCTGCCGTTGTGCTGACAGCCAGCTCCGGCGCACTGGTTCCAAAGGCCACAATGGTAAGGCCGATAATGATACTTGGCACCCGCAGTGCCCGCGCAATGGAGGAGCTCGCCTCCACAAAATAATCTGCTCCCTTAATGAGGAGCACAAAGCCGATGACCAGCCAGACGTACATTAACATAATTTTTTCCTTTCTCATCTGAATCCGTACCAGATCAATCCTGCTGCTGTTCATATGCTGCAAAAACATCAGCAAGTGTTCCTGACCTATGTGCATAAATACCTTATACAAAGTGAGATAAAGTATAGGTTGTTTTGTCCGCGTTGTCAAGGTAAGGGTTCTGATTCTCCTCTTCTCCTGCTCCCAGACGGAAATGTCACATGACTGTGCAACAGCCCGAGCGTTAAAAGATTCGGATACGCCATCAGTCCATTCACCAGATCCGAAAAAATCCAGATGAATTCCAACCGGCTGACACAGCCAAGATACACCGAGATCAGGTAAAGAATGGTATACAGGCTTTCCACGTTTTTTCCCGCGTGCAGGCCTTCTGCCAGATACAAAAACATCTGCTGCCCAATGTAGTACCAGCCCACGATCGTGGCAAACGCGAACGCTGCCATACTGCAGGAAACCAGGATGCCGCCGTACCTGCCAAGCATCCGCGAAAAACAGAAGGACGTGAGCGCTGCACCATCCAGATTCCTGTATAAAACCAGAGGAGATTCCCTGCCCACACATAAGATGACCATAGCTGTGAGTGTACAGATCACAATAGTATCAAAAAACACTTCAAACATAGCCCACATTCCCTGCTCCTCCGGCGTGGTATCCTCCGCCGCGCCGTGCAGGACCGCCAGCGTACCAAGACCTGCCTCATTCGAAAAGACGCCCCGTGCCATACCATAACGCACACTTCTGGAAAATAAAAAGCCGGCCACACCTCCACCCGCTGCCCCTGGCGTCCACGCCTGTTTCAGGATCTGCAATAGCACAGGAACAATGCTGTTCCGGCATAAAATTAATACCACGACCGAGAATAGCACATAGATTCCGGCAGACAACGGCATAAACCAGGAAGTCATACGGGAAATCCTGCGGATCCCGCCCCAGATCACTGCTGCCGTCAGCGCCGTAACCAGGACAGCTGCGATATCCGGCTTCATGCCAGCCTCATACCGCAATGTCTCACTGACCGCATTGGCCTGCACCATACTCCCCATGCCAAAAGATGCAAGCACGGCAAACGCTGCATAGAGGCATGCCATGCTTTTGCAGCCAAGTCCGCGCTCCATACAGACCATCGGTCCGCACTGCCATGCGCCATCCGGCAGGCGGTAACGGTATTTTTGTCCAAGACTGGTTTCTGCATATGCCGTTGCCATGCCGATCAGCGCAGACACCCAGAGCCAGAATACTGCGCCCGGGCCGCCCGCCGTAAGGGCTGTCGCTACCCCGACAATGTTCCCGGTGCCGATGGTGGCTGCAAGTGCGGTACAGGAGGACTGGAAGGCGGTTATTTTCTTATCAAAAGCTTGTCTGGGATCTTTACTTCCGTTTTCTTCTCCGGAAATCACTTTTCCCACCGTCTGTCTCCACCAGTACGGCAGTCCCCGGATCTGAAATCCACCGGAACGGACTGTAAAAAACAATCCCGTCCCCAAAAACAAGACCATGGTCCACGGTCCCCAGACCATCTGGTGTAGTGTCTGCATGAGCTGCTGCATGGTTATCCCCAGGCGAATCGTTTTCTGTTCAGTTTATGCACAAACAGTGCTCGATTTGTCACCAAACAGATTCCGTTTTTCCTTTTTATCCTGTCACTCGTATTTTCCCGGCAGATGTGCTATAATCCAGCTACAGGGAACCCTTGTAACTGTTCAGTAGTTTCACAGTTACAAGCACTTACGCTTATCTTTTTTGTTCCATCATTCCCAATCATCCATTACAGCGCGGACCATCCCCGGATGTCCGCAGAAAACGAGGTTTTCTATGCCCGGATTTACCACACATTATATCTTAGGAATGAAGGCCTACAATGACCTTCCCAATAACCAGTTAAAATATATCATTGCCAAATACCGCTGGCTCTACCAGCTGGGACTGCAAGGACCGGATATGTTCTTTTATAATATCCCGATCCTACGCCACCGGGACTACCGCAATGTCGGCTCCTATATGCACGAGCACCACATTCAGGATTTCTTTGCCTGTTATCTGCGTCACTTAAGCGAAATCAAATCCCGCCAGCAGCGCGAGGAGGGACTTGCCTACTTCTGCGGCTACTTAAATCACTACATCGGGGATTCCATCTGCCACCCTTATGTATATGGACGCATCGGCTACGATGCCAAGTCTCCAAACAGCCAGGCCCATGGCCGCCACGCTTCCCTGGAGAATGACATTGATGCCATACTCCTGTGGAAATACAAGCACAAAAAACCATCCCAGTTCAACCAGGCAGCAACCATCTGCTTAAACGGCATGGAAACTCAGTTTATCTCCCGTTTCCTTGCCGACTGTATCAATGAGACGTATTATCCCATCACCTACAGCAACAACTTCCAGGTAACCCCTGCCATGATCCACCGTTCCATTCTCGCTCTGCGCTTCGGCTGCCGGACCCTGGCAGACCCAAAGGGATCCAAACGCAATAAGATTGCCTTCGTGGAGAAGCTGGTCCTGAAAAATCCGGTGGCATCCCAGAAGCTGGTCACCGACGAGATCAATAACCCACGTGAAGTCCTGAACATCGACCACGACATCTGGTGCAACCCCTGGGACCGCAGGCTTGCCTCCCGCGCATCCTTCCCGGATCTGTTCCGCCAGTGCCTGCATAAAAGCAATGACGTTTATGCCATCATCAACTCCTATCTGACTGGTGAACTGCCATCCACAAGAGAAAGCATGGACCGGTTGTTAAATGAGCTTGGGAGTTATTCGTATCACAGCGGACTGCATGTGCCGGATTAAGCATATCGGATGAAGGAATTAACGGCCGTGCCTGGCTCATCCGCAATATGCAGTACAAACAAAAGAAAAGATGGAGACCAGCGATCCTTACCGGATCACCTGGTCTCCATCTTTCATACAGTAATGCTTTTCTACATTCAATTCTTTCATCCACGCCTTGGTCTCCGGCGTTGTATACTGATCTCCTTCATTGTCCCACAGCCACTGCGGTGTCGGCCACATACAGATCTTCGGGCTGACTGCCTCATAAAATTCTTTCGTCACGGCATGCTGTCCGTGGTGCGCCATCTGAACAATGTCGGCTTTTAAATCTTCCTTTGCAACGGTTTCCAGCACATGGTTTCCGCCATCTACCTGCAGATCTCCGGTAAACAGAATCGTCACGCCATTGACTAACATCCGGTAAACCATGCTGGCATCGTTTCCGTCCCGCTCGCCGACGTGGTCATCATCCGGCTCGTATCGGTCATTTAAGACGGTGATGCAAACATCGTCCACCAGAATCTCATCGTCCTTTTTCACCGGGCATGCCTCTCCCTTGGGAAGGGCTGCCAGTGCCTTGAGGATCGCATCTGCGGTACCAAGATCCCCCAGTTCATGGGTCTTATACCAGTCCAGGGATGCAAAATCATAGTAGATATGGTCGATGGTGATGCCGCTGTCCTTTCCCTCTGCCTCGCTCTGCAGGATGTTTAACAGGGCTCCCACATGATCGGTGTGGGCGTGAGTCAGAAACCAGGCGCTGACATGACCGCCGCGCTTTTTGATTTCTTCGGTCAGATGATCTGCATCATCCCACCAGCCGCCGTCTACCACGATCAGGCTTCCTTCTTTTGTTTCCAGAAGAAAGGACATCATCTGGGCCTTGGTCTGTCCGGCTAACATGGTAAGCTCGGCTCCTCCAAGGATCGGTTTGGTCAGCGCGTCGATTTCCTGCTCGCTTTTTCCCTGCGCCTCCAGCTCTTTTCGCTTTTCCCCTTCGGTCACCAGCTCTACATTTTCGTAAGCTCCGCTGTTTCCGGTCTGCTCCGTCTTGTGGGCAGATTCCGTCGCTTTTCCCTGTTTTGCCCGCACTGCGCCGCCTACTGCAAACACAATGCCAAAAACCAGCACCAGCACCAGAACGATTCCAATGATCAGACTCCACACGTTCCTGTGCTGCCGGTAGCTGCGGTACCGTCTCGATGCGGCACGGTCGATGGACATTTCCATCTGCCAGCCGATCTTTCTGCTTCCACTTTTTCTAAATCTGTGTCTTCTGCCAAATCTTCTCATATAATCCCCTTGCTTTTTCCGCATTGCGGTGCTATGATGTTCAATATAATTCAATTTTAAGTTTTTTTGAACAGGAGGCCGCTATGAAACATCAAACTGACCACTCCCTTTCCGAGAAAAAATCACTGCTCGGACAGATTGACTGGTTTACCACACTAGTTCCCTTTTTCTGCATCCTGGCGCTCTGCGCCTGGTTTGTCGTAAGCCCGGAGCAGTCCACCGCTGCCATCGGCGCAGTCCGCAATTTCCTGGGCGATGAGATGGGCAGCTATTACCTCATCATCGGACTGGGCGTTTTCGTCTGCTCCCTCTACATTGCCTTTTCCCGGTTCGGCCAGATCCGCTTAGGCGATGCAGAGCGCCCGTTGTACTCCGGATTCCAGTGGGGTTCCATGATCTTCACCGCCGGACTGGCGGCTGACATCCTGTTCTACTCCTGCTGCGAATGGATCTTATATGCATCAGATCCTCATACAGCGGAAATGGGAACGGTACATGAGTGGGCTGCCACTTACCCGCTGTTCCACTGGGGACCGATCCCGTGGGGCTTTTATCTGGTGCTGTCCGCAGCGTTCGGCTTCATGCTCCATGTCCGCAAACGCTCCCGCCAGAAATACTCCGAAGCCTGCCGTCCGGTTCTGGGAAACCGTGTGGATGGCTGGGCCGGAAAGCTGATCGACCTGATCGCAGTCTTCGCGCTCCTCGCCGGAACCGCCACAACCTTCTCCCTGGCGACACCGCTTCTGGCAGGTGCCATCAGCAATGTGACCGGCATTCCGCAGAGCACCGGCCTGACCCTGGTCATTCTGGTTGTCGTATGCGCGATCTATACCTTCAGCGTCTACTTTGGCATGAAGGGTGTCCAGCTCTCCGCAGCAACCTGTACCTGGCTGTTCTTCGGTCTCCTGGCTTATGTATTCTTTTTCGGTGGCCAGACCCGCTTCATCATTGAAGAAGGCATCACCGCCCTGGGCAATATGACCCAGAACTTTATCGGTCTTTCCACCTGGACGGATTCCCTCAGGACCTCCTCCTTCCCGCAGACCTGGACCATTTTCTACTGGGCCTACTGGATGGTATGGTGCGTGGCTGTTCCGTTCTTCATCGGCTCCATCAGCAAGGGCCGCACGCTGCGCCAGGTCATCCTGGGCGGCTATGTATTCGGTCTTTCCGGAACCTTCACTTCCTTTATTATTATGGGGAACTACGGACTCGGTCTGCAGATGCACGGAAAGCTGGATGTGCTCTCCGCCTATGCCGCAGACGGAAACCTCTACCAGGCGATCCTGGATATTTTGGGACAGCTGCCGCTTTCCAAAGCCGTGCTCGTCCTGTTAGTCCTGTGCATGATCACCTTCTATTCCACATCCTTTGACTCCATCACCATGGTGGCTTCCACCTACACGTATAAGGAGTTAAAGAGTGATGAGGAGCCGCACCGGAACGTGAAGCTGTTCTGGGCAATCTTCCTGATTCTGCTGCCGCTGGCCCTGATCTTTTCCGAGAACTCCATGTCCAACCTGCAGACTGTATCCATCATCGCGGCTTTCCCGGTCGGCATCATCATGCTGCTGATCATCACGTCGTTCTTCAAAGATGCGGATGCGTATCTCAAAGAGCAAAAATAAATTTATGGCAAATCCGCCGGATTAGATTTCCGGCGGATTTTTGCTTCATAGGAAATTGCGTCCTATGAAACAAAAATTGCTCCGCAAGGATGCGCACTCGGCGCAAAGGTAGATGGTTGCCAAAGCAACCGCGCCTCGGCGCGAGAATGTGCCAAGGCACATTTTTTTTTATTTATTCTCTTCGTCACACGCCACATTGTTCTGCGAAGCAATGTTCTGCGTTTCCTCCACAATGTAGATCGGCCGGTCTTTCAGTTCGCTGAACAAAATCGCGATGTACTCTCCGATAATGCCAACGATCAGAAACAGGATCGCGAACATAAAGCAGTTTAAGATCACGATCGTGGCATAGCCGCTCGGCGCTCCCTGGCGGGTAAATAAGGTGTAGACCATCACAGCCACGCCGAGAAGTCCCGCAAAGGCTCCGGCATAAATGCCAAGCTTTAACGGCAGGTTGGAAAAGCACATGATCGTGTTCATGGAGAACGCAAGCAGCGTTCGTAAGCTATACTTACTTTCCCCTGCCACCCGGTCGTGGGCCTCATAAGTAATGGTTGCTTTCTGAAAACCAATGCTCTGAACATATCCCCGCAGGAAGCGCACCTTCTCGCGGTAATTCTTCCGGAGCACATCCGCTGCTTCCTTCGATACTGCAAAAAAGTCCGATGCGTTCGGCTCAAATTTCACGTCGGAAAGGGTGTTGATAACCCAGTAAAAACCAGCCGATGTGATGTTCTTGATCAGTCCTGCGGATTTATTTTTTGTCCGCACCATGCTGATGACGCCGCAGCCTTCCTCAAACTTGCGCACAATCTCCGGAAGACATTCCGGCGGGTGCTGCAGATCTGCATCCATGCAGACGATCCCGTCTCCCTTTGCGTAATCGATTCCGGCGATCATGGCTGCCTCATGCCCGAAGTTCCGTGAGAAAGAAACAACCTTCACCTTCTCATCGTGGGCTGCAAACTCCCTTAGTATGGAAAGGCTGTCATCGCGGCTTCCGTCATTAACAAAAAGCAGCTCATAATCCCATGGCAAAATCTCCAGGATCAGCTTCGTTGTCTCGTAAAACAGCGGCAGGGCCTGTTCTTCGTTGTAGACCGAAACCACTACCGATAATTTCTTTTCCATCATGCTTCCTCGTCTATGCTTCTTCGTCAAATACTTTGATGTCTACGGTGGAATGGGCTGGTACGCGCTCTGCCTCAGGCGGCAGCTTCATGTAGTCGCCGTATACCCAGGTCAGAACTTCATGCGCATGCTTCGATGCCATCAGTGTGGTGCCTGCAAATTCCACATCCGTAATTTCTTCACACCATTCCTTCTGGATCGTCACATACAGATAATCCGGCTGATAGTTGCTGTAGTAGCGCAGACTGCTGCGCCCATGTTTATCTTTTAAGGCTGCTGCATGCTGGAGCTTAAAGATCAGCTTCATCGGAATCAGCTTTCCGACTGCAGAGCCTCCGCCCACCGCCAGCTTATGGAACAGACTGTACTTGGAAAAATCCAGGTGATAACGGTGTCCCATTGCCAGCAGGTAAATGCTCTTGTGAAGCAGACGGGTAAACCCTGCTGCTGCCTTGTTCTCCGGGAGCTCATCGATGATGAAAAGATCTACCCAGAGGTGGTTTAACTTGCCCTCGTAATACTGCACCTCTGGCGTGTTCTCATGGCGGCGGCTGTTTTTATAAATGACGCGGGCTGTAAAGTCAAAGAACGCTTTGCCGCCCTGGAAATCCTCCGGCATCAGAAGCTCCATGGTATCCGGAAGTTCCCGTTTTACTACCTTTAAAAATGCCTCATAGTTGCTGCGGGTAAATGCAATATCCGCATCATCATCCCACGGGATGAAGCCTTTGTGGCGGACCGCCCCTAAAAGCGTGCCGCCGTCCAGCATATATTTGATCTTATATTTTCTGCAGATCCGGTCGATCTCTTTTAAAATTTTCAAGTTGATCTCATGGACCTTCGTTAAATCGTACTGCATATTCGCCCTCTTTTCCGGCTGTCGGATTTTCTTCGCAGCGAATCTGCCCGGCAGCCTGAGACTCTGTCCCGTTTTCCGAAATGATTACTGGTTGATTGCCTCACGGATCGTCTTAGCCATGTAATCGATCATCTCATCGCTCATGCCCGGGTACACACCCACCCAGAATGTATCCTGCATGATGCGGTCGGTGTTCTTTAAATCCCCCACGACACGGTAGCCGCGATTTTCTGCACGCATCTGGTCGAAGCACGGATGCTTGGTTAAGTTTCCGGCAAACAGCATACGGGTCTGGACACCTTTCTTCTCCACGTACTGGACCACTGCGTTGCGGTCCACGCCTTCCTTGCAGGTGATGAGGAATCCAAACCAGCTCGGTCTGGAGTTTTCACACGGCTCTGGCAGGATCAGCTTGTCTGTCGTATCGGCCAGAGCTGCCTTTAAGCGGTCGAAGTTATGGCGTCTGCGCTCTACAAAACCCGGGAATTTATCCAGCTGTGCACATCCGATGGATGCCTGCAGGTCGGTTGCCTTTAAGTTATATCCGAAATGAGAGTAAACATACTTGTGGTCATAGCCCAGCGGCAGCTCGCCGTACTGGCGGTCGAAGCGGTGTCCGCACAGGTTGTCCTTGCCGGACGGGCAGACACAGTCACGTCCCCAGTCACGGAAGGAGCGGATGATCTTATTGAGCAGCGGGTTATCGGTATAGACAGCACCGCCCTCGCCCATGGTCATATGGTGCGGCGGATAGAAGCTGGAGGTTCCGATATCGCCCACGGTTCCGGTAAACTTCTCCACGCCGTCCAGTGTATAGCGGCTTCCCAGTGCATCACAGTTGTCCTCGATGAGCCACAGGTTATGGCGATCACAGAACTCCTTCACTGCCTTTAAGTCGAACGGATTTCCCAGGGTATGGGCGATCATCACCGCCTTGGTCTTCTCAGAATAAGCAGCCTCTAACTGAGTCACGTCGATATTGTACTGCGGAATGGTCACATCCACGAATACCGGAACTGCGCCATACTGGATGGCCGGAGTCACGGTCGTCGGGAAACCGGCTGCCACGGTGATGATCTCATCGCCCGGGCGCACCTGGCGCTCCTTTAAGATCGGGGAGGTCAGCGTCATAAACGCTGTTAAATTTGCGGAGGAACCAGAGTTTACCAGTGCACAGTAGCGCACCCCCAGATACTCTGCCAGCTTTGCCTCAAACTCATCGGTGTAGCGTCCGGAGGTCAGCCAGAATTCCAGTGCGCTGTCCACCAGATTCACCATCTCTGCTTCATCGTAAACGCGGGATGCGTACGGAATGCGGTCTCCCGGTTCGTAAGTCTTCTTATTATTAATATGATAGGTTCTGCAGTAATCTGCTACCAGGTCAAGGATTTCCTGGCGTGCCTGCTCCTGTGTTTTTTCCATATGTTTATCTCCTATTTTGTTTCAATCCATGATTATTTCAATCCACAGTCGATAATTTCACGGAAACTGACTGTGATTTGCCTCATGTCAGTGGGGGATACCGATTTATCTCCGCCCAATTTCTTACCGTTTTTAATATTCCCTGATCTGCGCATCCATTACCTGCTTCATGTCCTCCCCGGCCAGATACGCCTTCGACCAGATGATGGTCTTCTCGATCGCATCCTCAATATGCCAGTGCGGCTTCCATCCAAAGGTCTTCTTGATCCTGGAACAATCAAGCTTTAAGAAGTTTGCCTCATGGGGGCCTCCGTCATGCTTGTTGACCCAGGATGCACCCTCACCCCAAAGTTTGCAGAACAAGGTTACCAGCTCACCGGTTGTCACGCAGTCGCACTCATCCGGTCCTACATTATAATATCCCTGGTAAGTCTGGTCCTCATACTGTCTCTGGGCAATTTCCAGATACGCAAACAGCGGCTCCAATACATGCTGGAATGGTCTGGTAGAATACGGGTTTCGCACCACGATCTCTTTTTTTGCTTCCATGGCACGCACGCAGTCCGGGATGATCCGGTCGTTCGCAAAGTCGCCGCCACCGATGACATTGCCCGCACGTGCGGTAGAAATTGCACAGTGTCCATCCGCAAAGAAAGATTTCTGGTAGCTGTGTGTTACCAGCTCCGAGCAGGATTTGCTGTTGGAGTAAGGATCATAGCCGTCTAACGGATCGCACTCCCGGTAACCGTACTCCCACTCCCGGTTCTCGTAAACCTTATCCGTGGTTACATTTAAAAAAGATTTCACTGACGGAGTCTGGCGCACGCACTCCAGTACATTCACCGTTCCCATGACATTAGTCTCATAGGTATAGACCGGATCCTTGTAGGAATCGCGCACGATCGGCTGTGCCGCCAGATGCAGCACGATTTGTGGCTGTACCCGGTCAAACACTTCCTTTAAATGCTTGAAATCCCGGATGTCTCCGATGACACTGTCCATGGTTGTCTCCAGCCCGGCGATGGAAAATAAAGCCGGGTCGGTCGGTGCCTCAGCTGCATAGCCTGTCACCTGCGCTCCCGCAAGAGTCAGGATCCGGCACAGCCAGGAACCTTTAAAACCAGTGTGTCCGGTCACCAGGACCTTCTTTCCCTGATAAAATTCCCTGCATGCATTTAGATCGTAATTCATATCATTCTCTCCCAATGGCCTCTGCATGTCCGCAGCCAGCCCATTTTGTTTTTGCAGCATCCTGCACGTTTTCTATTCCTTCCAGATCTTCCACGGTGCCTTACCAGACTGCCACAGCTTCTCTAAAAGCTGCATTTCCCGCTGGGTATCCATGCACTGCCAGAAGCCGTCATGGTAGAAGGACATCAGCTGTCCCTCAGCTGCCAGGCGGCTCATCGGCTCCTGCTCAAACACCGTGGTGTCATCCTTTAAATAGGAAAAGACTTCCGGATTCAGCACCATAAAGCCGCCATTGATGATGGCTCCGTCCGAAGCTGCCTTCTCGCGGAAGGAACGGATCTCGTTATCCGGTCCGATATCCAGCACACCTTTCTGCTGGTCGATGCTGACCGTTGTAATGGTTGCGGTCTTTCCATGGGATTTGTGGAACTCTACCAGTCCCTTTAAATCTACGTTGCAGACACCGTCACCGTAGGTCAGCATAAACGGCTCATCCCCGATATACGGCTGGATCCGTTTCACGCGGCCGCCGGTCATGGTATTTAACCCGGTATCAACCAGAGTTACCTTCCACGGCTCCGCATAATTGTTGTGGACCTCCATCTTGTTGTTCGCAAGGTCAAAGGTCACGTCGGAGGTATGCAGGAAATAATCTGCAAAGAACTCCTTGACCACATACTGCTTATATCCCAGGCAGATCACAAAATCGTGAAATCCAAACTCAGAATAGTATTTCATAATATGCCATAAGATCGGCCGTCCGCCGATCTCGATCATCGGCTTCGGCTTTAAATGACTTTCCTCGCTGATCCGGGTTCCCAGACCACCTGCCAGAATTACAACCTTCATCTTCTTTCCTCCGTTTTTTCCTCTCCGACCATTTCAGTCTCAAACTGACGGTTTTGTCGGTCGTACTCATTTTCTGTCGACGTCCTGTGCGCAGTCTCATTCCGTCTCCATCTCCTGCACATGCTGCGCACAACAGCTATGTTTATCTTAGTCCGCTGTCATTTTCAGTAACACTGCCAGACGGGTCACACCGCGCTTCTCCAGTGCATTCGGTACAAAGAAGTTGCTCTCGAACCGCAGTGTCACCGGCTCATACGGATCTACCTGGATCGTGCATTCCTCATTCTGCTCCGTAAAGTTGATGTATTCCTTTGGCTCGCCGTTCACATACACGGTCAGCCACTGGTCCTTAGTCAGGTCACGCGGATAGTTGAAATTCAAATGAATCTCTCCGGTGCTTCCTGCCATCACCTGAACCGATGCGCGCTCATCCAGCCAGCCGTCGTCGTAAAATCCGTAGATTGGACGGCACTTAAATAATGAAGCTGCATGCGTGATATCCTGGAAGCGGTTGTTTTCCGGGTCCTCCTGGATCACCAGCATGTCATCGGTAATGAGTCCGATATCTCTCAAATCCTTGATGTGGACAACCTTCACGCAGTCCTCGCGGTTTAACCGGTCAAACACCCGGAAGAACTCTGCCTGGGTAAAATCATCCATCTCGAATTTATCGCCTACAATATAGATTGTTTTTCCGAAAATCCCAACACCGTACTGCCCGTAGGTTTCCTCTGCCAGCGCATTGTAGCGTTCCTGGTCAGCCCAGTAATACAGGTTCGGGAAAAGTCCCCGGTAATAATGCTCCACCGGAAACATGAACAGCACATACAAGGTAAACAGGCTTAAGTACGGAAGCGCCTGAACCCAGCGGCCCCGCTTTGCCATCTGCTCCGTCAGCGTGCCGTACATCCAGGAAAGGAATAACAGCGCTGCCGCCAGGGAAACATACACCCAACGCATCTCCACACGGATCGTCACACTGGAGCAGACGATGCAGGCACCGATAAATGCCACAAACAAAAATGCTTTCTGCAGGTACGGCACGATTTTCTTACCCTTGTGCAGGACACGGATCACAAACGCCAGAACCAGAAATGCGATCATCAGGTCTGCCAGGGCAATGAGAATCGTTACCCACAGCGGAGCTTCCCGGAAGTTCTGCCCGTTTAAATGCTCCGGACCTGCGTTGATTCCAAAGATATAAGCGATCTGGCTCAGCACAAAATGCAGAACTGAACTGATCGACATGGTATCCACCACATCCGTTCCGCCGGTTCCTGGCGGGGAAATGGTTCCGATAAAAATAAAACGCAGAAGCTGGATCAGGGCAAAACCGGCTGTCGGCGCAGCCCAGAGCTTCCAGTTCTTTGAAAGCTTAAATACCAGGGAAAAGTAAAACAGCGGAAGCAGCACCATATAGCGCTCATGGACCAGGCAGACACAAAAATACAAAACTGCAGCCAGATAAAATTTCCGGCTTCCTTCTGCCTCATCCTCACTGCCTAAATACTCCAGCAGGAAATACAAAATCCCAAGTGCCATCCACATCGCCATGGTTTCCATGAGTCCCAGTGCCTGGCCGATCTGATAGTAGGACATGCGGGACATCAAAAACATGACCGCACAGAGAATTCCCACATACGCAGAATGGCTGAACCGTTTTGCCATGCGGTAAAGATTGTAGGCAAGGCAAGAGTTCAGCACAATATTAAAAGGCACATACCAGTTGATATGAGTGCCGAATAATTTCATTTCCGTCCATGCCACCAGATTATACAGGGCACGGAAACGGGTTCCGCCGCTGGTAAACACCGCCGCGATAAACGGGTTATCGTTAAAGCAGAACCACTGATAGAGATCATCCATGTAAAGGCCCTTGATCTCCATATGGCGGTTTACTACAAAGGCAAAGGCCGTCAGCAGGATCAGGATCAGGGCTTCGCTTTTCAAAACGTCTGCCCGTTTGGTCCACTGGTACTGCATGGCCTCCGCCTTCTGCTTTCCGCTAAATTCCATCTTTTCCATAATTATATACTCCAATCAGCAGGCGCTTTCTTTGCGCCTTCTCGATATACAATGCAAATTTCGTTACGCTGCTGCCTGCGGCAGAACTTTCCGTTTTGCAAATTCCCACCTGTGAGCATCAGCGAATATTCCCGCTGCTATCCCTCTTCGTACGCAGAATATGCCTTGCGGTAAAAATGCATGAGCAGCTTTACCACCGGCTTCGGCCAGATTTTTGCGTACATGGCCGTCTCATCTGCCGCACGCTGGTGATTTTCGATGCAGGCCTTTGTCGTTGCCCCATCGTGGATCCGGTAGCGGATCAGCGGGCGCTCCACGCACACGAAACGTCCCGGGCGCTCTGCCAGCTTCCACATGGTATCCCAGTCCAGCGCAAATTTATAAGGAGAATCAAACAGCGGTGCGCCAAGCGCTTCTTTATTATAAGTACAGGAAGGACAGATGATGGGGTTTCCAAACATCAGCGCCGCTTTCTTCACCCAGGTCCGGTCTGCCAGAACGTGCAGACGCAGCGGCAGGCGCAGAAGCATTTTGATAAATTGGATCATGCCCGGGCGCATTAAGGTCTCCCCTTTTAAGATCGCGCAATCCGTGGTAAACACAGTCGTATCCGGATAGCGTGCCCAGCATCGTTTTACTTCCGCTGCGTAATCCCGGTGATAGCAGTCATCCTGATGTGCGATCGTCACCAGACGGGTATCCGCCTTCTCGTATGCGAAATTCCAGTCATCCTGGATATCGCTCTTTCCCTCCCGCACATAGAGCGGGATATCGTGGATCTTCGACATCGCCTCCAGAAACGGACTCGGTGTGGAAGTGCAGAGAATGATCTTTGACTTTACCGACTGCCGCTTCAGGGAATGAATGCAGGCATCCAGATACGGAGAATCCTTATAAGCGCAGATTGCAAAGGTATGATCGGGCATCCTAACGGCCTCCTTCCTGTTTTTACTTTGTTTCTCTTTTTTGTTTTGCTATTTGTTTTCTTTCCAGCCTTTCCGAAAGCATTCTTCTTTCGTACCGGTTTTTTCTTTATTATCTATGGGATTTCTCGTATACTTACTCTTCAAAAAATGCCTCTTCCAGCATCAGACACAGTGCATGATAAATCGGAAGATGCAGTTCCTGAATCTTAAATGTCTCAGGCTCCGGCACAATGATCGCCACATCGGCACGTTTTCCTAAAAGACCGCCGTCTTTTCCGGTCAGACCGATGACGCTTAAGCCTTTCGCCTTCGCAACGGTCACGGCATAATCCACATTTTTGGAATTTCCGGAGGTAGATATCCCCAGGAATACATCGCCTTTGTCCCCATATCCACAGACCTGCTGGGCGAAGATCATATCCGCATCTACATCATTGGCAAATGCCGTGGAAAGTCCCGGGTGTCCATCTAAAGCAATAGCCCGTAAACTGCCCTGCAGACTGCGTGCGAGCTCTGCCCCGTGACCGGCATGCTCCTCTGCCAGGCGTTTCTGCAATTCTTCGCTTAACGGGCGACGCTTTTTAAAGCCCTTCATCAGCTCGCCAACGATGTGCTCCGCATCCGCGCAGCTTCCGCCGTTTCCGGCAACCAGAAGCTTTCCGCCGTTTTCATAGCAGGCTTTTAACATCTCATAAGCCTTCAAAATATCATCCCGGTTCTTATTTAAGACCGGGTAACGCACAAACAATTCCTCAAAGATTTCCTGCTGTTTCTCTGTTAATTTCATCGTATGCCTCCAACAAATCTTCTGCGTACAGATCGTAGGGGAAATCTCCCTGTTTTTTCTGCTCCTCATGAACCCCGGCACCATACCCGGTTCCCACCAGCACAGTGCGGACTCCGTAATTGCGTCCGGCTTCGATATCGATCAGCTTATCACCGATCATCCAGGACTTGCTTTTATCCACAGTAAAATCCTGCTCTGCCATCTCAAACATGCCGGTCTCCGGCTTTCTGCAATGGCACTGGATCTTGTACTTTCCGATGCCATGCTCCGGGTGATGCGGGCAGTAATAAAATGCGTCAATGCCCGCTCCCGCTTTTTCCAGCAGCTCGTTCATGTAACGGTGCAGTTCTTTTACATCGTCCTCGGTATAGTAGCCGCGGGCCACACCGGCCTGGTTGGTGATCACCACCAGCTTATAGCCCTGCTCCTTAAATGCCTTTAAAGCCTCCGGCACTCCGGGCAGAAGCACCAGATCTTCTTTGCGGTGCAGGTAGTTGACTTCTTCATTCAGCGTACCGTCCCGGTCCAGAAATATTACTTTTTCCATGCTATGTTCCTATTTCTACGTGCTTCCCGGACAGACAAAACTTTTCCTGTCCGGATCTCGTTAAATTCTTTCCAATTTTCCAAAATACTACAATTTGAATTCGTAGTCTCCGTTTGGCAGATGCACCTTCACCTCGTTGTAGTCCCAGCGGTTTTCATCCGCAATCCAGGACTGGGCGCCGCGCAGCTCAAAGTTCCAGTCTGCCAGCTGACCACCCATCTGCTCCATGCGGTCTGCCACCTTGTGCTTGACATTGTACGGGCAGTACATCAGAAGGTAACCGCCGCCACCGGCGCCAAGAAGCTTTCCGCCCAGCGCACCGGCCTTAATGGCCTCATCGTAAAGCTCGTCGATCTGCGGGTTGGTGATCTTGCTGCTCATGCGCTTTTTGCTCTGCCAGCCATAGTCCAAAAGCTTACCAAAGCTGTGCAGATTGCCGCGCAGAAGCTCATCCTTCATCGCGTAGGCAAGGGCTTTCACCTCGCACATGGCATCGAAGGCATCTTTCTTTTCGTAGTTTTTCACCTGATCCTTGATGATGTTCGCCGACACATGGATGTTGCCGGTATAACATAAAAGCAAATTGTACTGCAGCTCGTGCAGAATATCTTTCTTGATGCGCAGCGGGTTTACCACCACGTTGTTGCGGCCGTGGAACTCAATAAAGTTGATGCCGCCGAAGGTTGCCGCATACTGGTCCTGATAGCCGCCGTCGATCTTTAAATCCTCACGCTCGACCTGGTAAGCCAGATCTGCCAGGCGGTACGCATCCATCTCAATGCCCTTCCAGCGTGCCATGGCCGTAAGTAAGGAAACCATAACGGTAGAAGAAGTTCCAAGACCGGAACCGGCCGGAGCATCACACTGTAAGTAAACCTCGCAGCCCTGGTTGATATCCATGGCCTTTAAGGCAGCGGTTACCAGGTCCAGCCGTCCATCGTAAACGAAGTTCTCCTTCGCATTGTATTTGACGGTCATATCAAAGTCCAGAGAGTGGACGATAATCTGGTCATCCTCTCTCGGAACGATGGAACAGTACGCATATTTGTTGATGGTGCTGCCGATAATGGCTCCGCCCTGCTCTACGCAGAAAGGTGCCACGTCTGTACCGCCGCCGCCGAAGCTGACACGGAGCGGTGCACGTCCTCTGATTACCATACCACAACTCCTTTCTTTACATCTTCCATAAACTGATAATATGCCTCCGGAATGCCAATATCGATAAAGTAACCGTCATTGACAAAGCCGCCTAAACGCCGGCCCTCCTTCAGCCATTTCGGGATCATCTCGTTTTCCAGGGAAACCTTTCCCGCCGGAATCTCGTCCAGCAGCGCACGCTTCATCAGGTACACGCCGCCATTGATGGTGCCCGACTTTGCCTCCTGACTCTTCTCGTTAAAGCCGGTGAGCCGTCCTTCTTCCAGAATGGCTGCACCGTAACGGGAAATGTCCTGCACCTCGCGAAGCACCAGTGCCATGTCAAGATCCGACTCCTGCTGCATGGATACCAGACGGCTGTAGTCGATCTGATAAAAGGTATCCGCATTCAGGACGAAAAAGCTGTCCTCGGTCACAAATCTGCCGGCATTTTTAATGGCCCCGGCTGTTCCGAGAAGTTCTTCCTCATAAGCATAGTGAACGGTGATGGGTGTTCCATCCGGAGCTAAAAACCCGCTCCCGTCCCCGAAATACTCCTCCACCATGGAACCCTTATAACCCACGGCAAAGATAATATCCGTGATGCCGTGCTTTGAAAGTTCGTGCACCACATACTCCATAAAAGGCTTCTCGCCGATCAGTGCCATCGGCTTCGGGCGGTCACTCACCACACTCCGAAGCCTGGTACCCAGACCGCCGGCCAGTAAAATTGCCTGCATTTCTTCCTCCTGCGCCGCCTAAACGGCTGTTTTCTTTCTTTTTCAAGTTCTGCTGCTGTCTGCGCATGCATACACAGCAACCAAATTCTCCATCCGGGCAATCCCAGCCCGGAATCCATTATCGTTTGAAATCATCCTCGATAACCTTCCATGCTGCATCCATGCTGAAATGCGTGCGGATGTAGCTCTGGGTCTTCTCGCAGAGTGCCTTGCAGCCCTCCGGACTCTGGTAAAGACGGGTCACGGTCTCGGCAAATGCCTCCGGCTCGTCCTCCACCAACAGGACATCCTCCACCTGCGGGATTCCCTCCGCACCGATGGATGTCGTCACGATCGGGGCACCGTTGTAGATTGCCTCGACCACCTTGCCCTTCACGCCTGCACCGTAACGCAGCGGTACAACCACCACGCGGCAGGTCGCATAAAGCTCGCTCAATTCTTCTTCGGATACAAAGCCCTTGATGATGATGCCATTGCCCGGCTGCTGCAGAGCTTTGATTTCATCGGTTACCTTAGATCCAACCACAATAAACTCTGGCGGAGTAACTCCGGCTGCCTCCATCTTCTGACGGATGCGCGGGTAAATATCCTTTGCAAACCAGAGCACTGCATCTGCATTCGGCGGATGTGCGAAGCCACCGACGAATAAGAGACCATTGCGCTTCGCAAAGTCTTCCTGTATGTCGGACTTGAACTCATCAAACACATACGCGGTGATATCCTTCACGTTGATGGTTGGGTCGATCTCATGGATCGCATCACGCTCAATGTAAGACGGGTAGTAAGAAACGGCCGCCTTGCTCATCAGCGTAAACTCAATGGATTTCCAGTATTCCGCATCTTCGCGGATCTTCGGATCTTTCGTGATCTGGTATTCACGGCTTTCCCGCAGCCAGTGCAGATCATGTCCGTAATAGATCACCTTGATATCGGTATTGTCTAAAATATAATCAATGTATTTGGATGCGATGTGCGGGCGGTTCAAGTACGCCACTGCAATATCATCGCCGTGGTCACGCAGCCAGTCCCAGATCTTGACCTGGTACTCCGGTCCGTATAACACCTCGATGCCCATCTGCTCCAGCTCGCTGGTATACGGCTCCTCGTTCATGAAGTTATCACCGAGGAACTTCACCACATAGCCCTTCTTTAAGAACATCTTTAAGTACTGGTACGTGGTCTTGGAACCGGCGTCCTTATCGTAGGTCGGCACATAGTGGTCCACCACCAGGATGATCGGCTTGCCCATGCTGCGCTCTCTGGCACGGAACGGATCCGGATTGCCATCGTTCTCGCACTGCTTTGCAAACTCGTCTGCCCATTTTTCTTTCAGCTTCTTGCTGTTGGCAACCTGGTAACGCTTTAAGCCGGTGCCCTGTACATCGGTACCGTTGGAAACACCCTCAAAGTGGATGACCTTGGACTTCGGCTGGTATACCACGCGGTAACCTGCCTTGCGCACCTCAAATGCCAGGTCGGAGTCCTCGCAGTAGGCCGGTGCAAACCGGGTATCAAAGCCGCCGATCTGGTTCCACAGCTCGTTGGAAAGCAGGATCGCTGCACCGGAAATGTAGTCCACGTCCTTGACGTAGTTGTACTCCGGCTTATCCGGATTATCCAGACGGCCATAATTCCAGCCGGAACCATCGCTCCAGATGATACCGCCTGCTTCCTGCAGACGTCCATCCGGGTAAACCAGCTTGGAGCCTACCATTCCGATGGTCGGGTCAGACTCAATGAGCTGAACCAGGGAAGAAAGCCAGTTTTCGGTCACCTGGGTATCGTTGTTTAAGAACATCACATATTTACCACGGGCATGACGCGCTGCGTTGTTGCAGTTACGTAAAAAGCCCTGGTTTGTGCTGTTTCTGCAGATGACCAGTCCTTCCGCGTACTCGGAAAGATGCTCGGTCGCATCCGTGGACACATCGTCCGCGATGATGACCTCATAAGAAACATCCTTCGTGTGCTCTAAAATAGAAAGCAGGCACGCGTAGGTATAGTGGATCTGGTTGTATACCGGAATGATAATGGAAACGGTCGGGTTCTCCACCTTCTCAAACTTCAGGCGGCCGTGTTCCCGGTAAATCTCACCGATGTTGAAATCGCCATCACGCAGGTTTCGTCCCTCCGGTGTCGAGTAAAGCTTCATGGAGCGAAGCGGATGCAGCATGTATTCTTTCTTATAATGAAGCTTCTTTCGCTCTACCGATCCCTTTGGATACTTCTGGTTAAACTTATCGCCCAGCTTCCGGCGGATCTTAAAGAGAATCGCCTCATGCTTATTTAAGTAATTCAGGGTCTTTGCCATCTCACCGATCTCATGCTCATGGTTATGGATGATGGCCTCTAAGTTCGTTACATGGTTGTTAGTCAGACGCTGAACTTCCGTGATCTTGCGGATAGTCACATCCTTCTCACGGCTGTGGATCTTCATCTGCTCAATGCGCTCCCTTGCCCGCGCAAGGTCACTCTCCGTCTGGCGGATGTCACGCACGGTACGGGAATAAACCATGTAATTGCCCAGGTACAGCTGCTGGTTCTCACCGTGCACATAATTCTGGAAGTTTACCTCCATCTTCCGGTATACTTCTGCCATCTCCGGCGTGATACCGAACGAATCCAGGATCTGCTCTAAGGTCAGCTGTTTTAACACACTGCTGTACTGTTCATAGAAATAGTACAAAATGCGGTATTTCACAAAATGCTCCGGAACCGGGAATAAGAACACCCACTCGTAGTCCAGGCAGTAGATGCCCTCCCGCGTCAGCAGCATATTCTCAAACAAGGCATCGATGTTGGAAACCTCGCAGGCGGTATCGGAAAGCAGCAGATTCTGCTCCTCCTCCGTTAAGTCCGCGCCAAACACCTCATCGAACTCTGCGGTTCTGGTAAACGCACTGCGGCACTCCGGGCTGATGTCGTAGATCTGGTTCATGACGATCTGCAGCACATCCAGCGGAAGCTGTCCGCCCTCTAACTGCTCACCCAGCTTCTCCGCACAGGTCTGCCCCACAAGATACGGGAAATAAACTGAATTGCGGTGCTCGGCAAACTTTGGCTCCGTTACCTTTAAAGTCCGGTGCTGTTTCGTCAGCTTCTCATATTTTTCTTTAAAAGAAGCGATGTGGGCGCTGCCATCCAGGCTTAAAGCGGCTTTTTCCACGTAGCGCTCTTTTTTGACCGGTGCTGCTGCACTGCTGTTTCCAGCCGCTGCACCAGATGTTTCCGACATTCCTGCTGCATTTCGCTCGCAGATACAGGTCTTGATCTGGAATTCTTCTCTTCTTGTCTTGTTATATTTGATAAAAATCTGCTCATCATCCTTGTGAAGCTGCTTTGGATCTGCGCTCCAGAACACCAGATAAGAGTTTGCATATAAATCAAACAGACCTGCCTCGCAGACTGTGTCAAACTTCTCGCCCATCTCCATCATGTGGTATGGCGGGTAATCGTATGCCGGGGTTACCCGGGTCAAATCACCCTTCTTTGGCAGATACGCATCGGAATAAATGCTCACCGGGGTCTTATAGTCCGGCATCGGATAATAGAACTTCAGGGCACCGTTTTCCTCTGCCATGCTCTGTGTCTCTTTTTCGCTGCAGAGAAGCTCCGTTAACTGGCGCTTCGTCAGGGCATTCTCCTCCTCGAAGGTTCCTGCAAAATACTTCATGCCAAGCGCATTGGCTGCCGCCACGATCAGAATACCGGTCGGCTTCAGCAGCGATTTTGCCGCACGGATATGCTCCTCATACGATGCAGTCAGGGTTCCGGCAAAAATCACATAGTCGTATTTTTTCCCCTCGGCGCAGGCTTCCCCTGCAAAGCCCATCAGGCTGTCCTTACAATAATGAATGTTTGCTACACCCGGATAGCGCTGTCTTACCGTCTCCAGTGCAGACTCCGTCTCATCCAGCACAGTGACCTGCTTCACGCTGGTGCGCAGCAGTCCGGTCAGCGCACCGTAATCGGCACCAACCTGAAGCACCTCTGCATCCGGCTCAAACTCATACCACTCAAGCAGGAGCTCCCTCTGGGAAGAGAGGGCATACAGAAGGTCCAGCCGATGGTTGTCCTGTAAGATGGAGCGGATATCTCCGCGGTGCTCCGAAAGGAGCGCCTGTATCTCATCATCAATCTTTCTCATGTTCTAAAAACCTCTTTCTTATCTTCACGTTCCTTGTTCGTCATGTTTGCGCTCAGATCAAACCGATTTCTGTCTCAAACATTCCCGGATTCCGTATTTCCGGAGCCTGCAGGCTTCAGCACAGCCTCCACCTCAGATTCCATATCGTACACACCCACGGTATTCTTATTCGAGATAACCGTAATGTTCGCTACATCGTACAGCCGGTGATACACCGTGTGCTCGCCCTGCTCAAAGCCGGTGCAGCTCATGGAAAGCAGATACTCACCGCCCTGGAGCGTCATCTTCTGGCGGAAATTCACCTCGTACTCATCGCCGTTCTTCACCGGACGGATCTCAGCACCCTCAAACATCGTGTTGGTTCCGGTTAAGTCCGCCCCCTTTTTATCTTTGATCGTGTAGGTAAAGATTGGTGACTGGATGCTGTCATGGAAACGGATTTTTTCCTTGATTGTGAAATACTCACCCTTTAACAAAAGATTCGTTAAGTTGCCGCGTTCATCGAACATACCAAGATCGTAGATCTCGGCCTTGCCGTTTCCGTACTCGGTGCGGTTCGGGTTGATGGTCAGCTTGTCTTTCATGAGGCCGCTGTGCTTTTTATGCGCATGGCCTGCTGCGCCGTCCTGACCCTTTGCCGTTCCTGCTGCATTTTCGCTGGTATCCGCGCCAGCTCCTGCTGCTGATCCGTCTGCCATTTCACCAGACGCGCCCTTCGCACCGGCTCCTGCCGCGTCAGAGTCCATCCCGCCGGAAAAATCATTCATCTCCAGCAGCTCCTCTTCCAGATCGTCCATCTGGTTTGCCAGGATCTTCTTATATAAATCCACCATCTTGCCCGGCGCACCCTCAGCCACATAGTGTCCTTTATTTAAGAGCACCACCCGGTCACAATATTTGATGACACTGCCCATATCGTGGGTAACCATAAGAATGGTCGTGCCGTTTTTGCGGATCTCCTCCATGCGCCGGTAACACTTCGACTGGAAGAAGACATCTCCCACGGAAAGTGCCTCATCGACAATGAGGATTTCCGGCTCCACGTTGATAGACAGCGCAAAAGCCAGCCGCACAAACATACCGCTGGAATAGGTTTTTACCGGCTGGTAAACGAAATCCCCGATATCCGCAAACTCCAGGATATCCGGCAGCTTTTCATCCATCTGCTTCTTGGAAAAGCCCATCATGGTTCCGTTCATGTAGATATTCTCAATGCCGGTGTAGTCCATATTAAACCCGGCTCCCAGTTCTAACAACGCTGAGATGACTCCGCTCACCCGGACCTGACCGCTCGTCGGCGTTAGGACTCCGGTAATGATCTTTAAGATCGTCGATTTTCCGGAACCATTAGTTCCGATGATGCCCACCGTCTCGCCTTTTTTCACATTAAATGAAATGTCACTCAGCGCAAAAAAGTCCCTGTGGTAATTTTTATGGGTTAAGCTGAGCGATTCCTTTAACCGGTCGATCGGTTTGTCGTACAGCTTATATATTTTGCTCACGTCCTGTACCTGGATCGCGTATTCATTGTTTGAAGACATGGTATTCCTTTCATTTGCAGAGCCGCAAAATGGCTGCTGTTTTCTGCCCGGAAGGTGCCCGGAGCCGGACGCTTTTCCGCTCTTTTGGCCCTGCTGGCCGCAATACGGGTAATTTACCACGACAGTATACCATTAATTTTCCTCAGGTGCAAGGCACGCGGGAGTGTGCGCCATAATTTTCATAAAAATGTTAGAATTTATAAAACATGAAATGAAAAGAGCCACCGGCAGCAACCGCCGATGACTCTCATTATTATAATAGCTTCTCTTTCTCTCCATATTTGCTCAGCACGATATGCCCATTCTTTCTGGTTTCCGGCACATCAATGACCCGCTGGTTGGAGGACCCCCGAAATCTTAGGGTAATATCTTTTTTATCCAGTTCAAATCTTCCATCTACAAGTACGTCCGTCATTGCAAGGATGGCATCCGTATCTTCACTATGACACCGTGTGTTGTGCGGGTCGGTCAGTTCCTCGTAGGTGTACCCGGAATAGATCCAGATATTTTTTCCTGGCAGCTCCGTCCGGATCCGTTCCAGAAACGGACGCAGTGCCTTCTGGTTTGCAACTTCCATCGGCTCCCCGCCAAGAAAGGTAAAACCATCGATGTAAGAGGGTCTGCTCTCTTTGATCAGCTCATCCTGCACCTGGCTGTCGAACTCTCTGCCATAATTGAAATCCCACGCGACCTCGTTAAAGCAGTCCTTACAATGGTGCGTACAGCCGGAAACAAACAAAGAGGTCCGGCAGCCGGGGCCATTTGCAATATCGCACGTAAATACCTGCGCATACTTCATAATTTACCCCCGCTTACTTATACCGCTGATGAACTGCTTGTGCCGCCATCGACAGACACGCTGCTCTTTGTAGACAGATGCAGCACACGGTCACGGATCTCCTGGGTGCGTCCCTGATTCCAGAACTGGGTTCCGATGTAACCGCAGGTACGGCGTGCCACAGACATCTTGTCCTGGTCACGGTTTCCGCAGTTCGGGCACTCCCATACTAACTTGCCGGACTCGTCTTCGACGATCTTGATCTCGCCATCGTAGCCGCAGCACTCGCAATAGTCGCTCTTGGTGTTCAGCTCTGCGTACATGATGTTCTCATAGATGAACTTCATGACAGAGAGAACCGCCGGGATATTCTGCTGCATGTTCGGTACTTCCACATAGCTGATTGCTCCGCCCGGAGACAGCTTCTGGAACTCGGACTCAAATTTCAGCTTGCTGAATGCATCGATCTCCTCGGTTACATGCACATGATAGCTGTTGGTAATGTAGTTCTTATCGGTAACTCCCGGGATGATGCCGAAACGCTTCTGCAGGCATTTTGCAAATTTGTAGGTGGTGGACTCCATCGGTGTTCCGTATACGGAATAGCTGATGTTCTCTGCCTCTCTCCACTCCTTGCACTTGTCGTTCATCTTCTGCATCACAGCCAGCGCGAACGGTTTTGCAGCCGGGTCCGTGTGGGATTTTCCGGTCATGCGCACACACATCTCGTGAAGGCCACAGTAGCCAAGGGAAATGGTGGAGTAACCGTCAAACAGAAGCTTGTCGATGGTCTCACCCTTTTTCAGTCTTGCCAGGGCCCCGTTCTGCCACAGGATCGGCGCTACATCGGAAATGGTTCCAAGCAGGCGCTCATGACGGCAGCGCAGTGCGCGGTGACAGAGCTCCAGGCGCTCCTCAAAAATCTCCCAGAAGCGGTCCATATCGCCCTCAGAGGAGCATGCCACATCCACCAGGTTAATGGTCACAACGCCCTGGTTAAAACGTCCGTAGAACTTGTGGCTTCCATCCGGGTTTCTCTGGGAATCCTCAACAGTCAGGAAGGAACGGCAGCCCATGCACGGGTAAACGTTTCCACCCTTCATCTCCTTCATGATCTTTGCTGAGATGTAATCCGGTACCATACGCTTTGCGGTACATTTCGCTGCAAGCTCAGTCAGATGCCAGTATTTGGAATCCTCGGTGATGTTGTCTTCGTCCAGAACATAGATCAGCTTCGGGAATGCCGGGGTGATCCACACGCCCTTTTCATTCTTAACGCCCTGCATTCTCTGGATCATGACTTCCTCGATGATCATGGCAAGGTCATCACGGGTACGGCCCTCCGGAACCTCGTCTAAGTACATGAACATGGTCACAAACGGAGCCTGTCCGTTACAGGTCATGAGGGTGATGAGCTGGTACTGGATGGTCTGGATACCGCTCTTGATCTCATCGCGCAGTCTGCGCTCTACCACGCGGTCGATGATCGCGTCATCTAAGGATTCCCCGCATTCTTCACGTTCTGCGATCACGTTCTTGCGCAGCTTTTTACGGCTGATGTCTACAAACGGAGCCAGGTGTGCCAGAGAGAAGGACTGTCCGCCGTACTGGTTGCTGGCTACCTGCGCCACGATCTGGGTAGTAACGTTGCAGGCAGTGAAAAAGCTGTGCGGCTTCTCGATCATGGTCTCGCTGATGACCGTGCCATTCTGAAGCATGTCCTCTAAGTTGATCAGGTCACAGTTGTGCTCCTTCTGTGCGAAATAATCGGTATCATGGAAATGGATGATGCCAGCCTCATGTGCACGCACGACGTCCTCCGGAAGAAGCACGCGCCGGCTTAAATCCTTGCTGACCTCACCAGCCATGTAGTCACGCTGGGTAGAGTTGATCACCGGGTTTTTATTGGAATTTTCCTGCTTTACTTCCTCGTTCATGTGCTCGATCAGAGCCAGGATACCATTATCCGTTGTATTGGATTTTCTGGTTAATTCTCTCTTATAGCGGTAACGCACATACTTCTGTGCCACCTCGTAACCGCGCATCTCCATGATGCCGGTCTCCACCATATCCTGAATATCTTCTACGTTTACCGCATGCGTTGCCTCTTCCACCTGCTTTGCGATCATGTCTGCCACTGCGTTAATCTGGTATTCATTCAGCTGATGAAGATGATCGACACTGGCATTGGCTTTGGTGATCGCGCTCACAATTTTAGAGACATCAAAAGAAACCTCTTTGCCGTTTCTCTTGATCACATTAGTCTTAACATCCGTAGTCATGCCCAAACCCCTCTCGTATATACTATATCTTGTATTTTCTTATATTATTAACAACTATATGTCGTAGCAGTGATTATGATACTACAAATATGGGGAAAATGGAAGTGGCAATTTCACGAATATTTCATGGAATATTTGGTTGAATATTTATTTTACATAAGGTATGATTAGACAGGTCCGTCTTGCCAAAATGCGGGAAACACCGCAAAGTTCCTTGCTTTTGAACCCAAACCGCAGACGGAAAAAGGACACAGGAGGTTCGCACATTGCTGAATAAATGGAAACAAAAGATAACAAAATTTGTATGTTTTGCCCTAACATGCCAGTTGTTCATTCTGACAGCCTGGGCTAAGCCCGACTGGCCTTCCGATACCGGCATTATGGCCGAGGCCGGCATTGTCATGGATATGGATTCCGGTGCCATTTTATATGGACAGAATATCCACCTGACCTACCCGCCAGCCAGCATTACCAAAATCCTGACAGCACTCATCGTTCTGGAAAATTGCAGTCTGGATGATACTGTAACATTTTCTACGACGGCTGTCAACCAGGTTGAGGCAGACAGCGGAAATAAAATCAGCGTCGTAGCCGGGGACCAGCTTTCCGTAGAGGACTGTCTCTACTCCCTGCTTTTAGTGTCCTGCAACCAGGCAGCCAATGCCCTGGCAGAGCATACGGCAGGCAGCATTTCCGCCTTTGTGGACATGATGAATGAAAAACTGGTGGAGCTTGGATGCCAGGAAAGCCACTTTGAAAATCCATCCGGCTTAAACGGAGATAACCAGTACGTTTCCGCTTACGATATGGCCCTGATCGCGCAGGCCGCATATGACAATGAAACCATGGTAGAGATCAGCTCCGCCACGACCCATAAGATCGCACCGACCACCCAGAATCCGGACGGTTTCACCATCCGCGGCGAACACCGTCTCTGTGTCACCGAAGATCAGAGCAGTCCCTACTACTATCCGGAAGCAATCGCCGGAAAAACAGGTTATCTGATCAAAGCCGGAAACACCCTGGTCACCTACGCAGTCAAGGATAACCGCCGTCTCGTATCCGTTATCTTAAAAGGACAGCCGCGCCAGTACTTTGTAGACGGAAAGGCACTTCTGGAGTTTGGGTTCCGCTCCTTCCAGAATTACACCGTGGCCGACTACGAAAGCCGCTATGTCACCGGAAACGAAACCATCAATCTGGACAAGGGTTCCTTCCAGGTCTCCGATCTGATGATCGACCCGGACAGCGTCATTACCCTGCCAAACGGTGCCTCCTTTGAGGATGCCGATATTTCCCTCGGCGCATTGCCAGAGGTCAGCCCGGACAACGCCGTGGCTCTCCTCACCTACACCTACAACGACCGCGTGATCGGCACTGCTTATCTACTTGTCAAAGACGGCGTTACCATCGATAATGGGGACGGCAGCACCGGTGCCTCAGCTACAACCGGAGACGGCAGTACCAATGCCTCTGGCTCTGCTGACACCGCAAACAGCTCCCTCGCCACCAGCTCCAATGCTACAGATTCACAGCGCACCCACAGAAGCTTCTCCATCGCCGGTGTACTGGTCACGATCCTGATCGTGCTCCTCGTCCTTGCCGTGATCGGCATTGCAGGATGGATCATCTACTCCAGAAAGAAAGAAGCAAAAGCCCTCGCCGAGCGCCGCAAACGCAGAAGACAGCGGCTGCAGCGATCCGGTGATCAGGAAGAGTTTGAGCGGCTGCTGGAAGAATACAAGAATAAGAAGAAATAACAATTTGATTAACTTTAATAGGGCCGTGTGAGTTGCCTTTCGGCAACTC
>OGIO01000349.1_pt1 | contig 60226 bp, 52 predicted proteins | sample 1571841 | NCBI WGS metagenome assembly OGIO01 (sample SAMEA2582111, study PRJEB24529) | metagenome | biome: Human gut stool | place: China | collected 2011
TCATATGGATAATCATATCCCTGAAAATAATCCAATATTTTTTGATATCCAGAATCAAATTTTTTTACAGTTGTATAGATAAGTAAAAAAGCATATGGACATCCATTAGGGTCATATTTCGTGAGTACTTTATTGATGTGGGTATCTAAAGTGTCTTTTTCTAACGAAGAAATCTTTACGCCTTCTATCATAACAACAGGAAGTCCCTCAGCGCATATTTGTATATCAACTTCTCCTGCACCTCCACCATCCTCAGAATCTCCCTGTCTTGTCTGATCTTTCACAATATAACTTTCATCCAAAAGATCTCGAATATAATCATTCATTGTGTCTTCACTACTTTCTATATTGTAGTGATGATTTCGTTGAAGCTTTGACATTGATAGAAGCACCTTATCACAAATATCTTTTTCTGGAATTCTACTATCATCTTCTATTTGCGCTTCACTACCATTATCGCCATATTCTTCTAAGTGATCTCTTAATACATTCAGTTTTGATTCCAGCTTTTCAAACCTACCCTCATCACCCAAACCACTAAAATGAGTCAATAATTTCATTATTTCATCAATGTAATTATCGTCCTCTATCTTATTTAGTTCAAAGCATAATTGATCTTTCCATTTCAAAAATTCTGGTTGTTTATATATTGTTTGAACCTCAATACCAGATGTTTTACGTTGTCCCGTACTGCGATCATACGAGTAAAACATAGTATAATTTTCTGTTTTAAATAATTTTTTTATTTCCGGCATTTGGTCAATTAGTTTTTTCACACGCTCTATGTTAATCATATCATTTTCACCTCTTAGATTTTATTTTTTTGACTCTAAAAAATTCATGCTTGATCAGCAGAACTAATTATACCAAAAACTTTTTTAACATTCTACACTTAAACACGATTCACAGAAATTACCATCTATGCCATTATTCCAATATAAAAATAGTATAAAGATTTGCGAATACTTGCTTATGACTTAATTTTACATCATCCAATAATAGACAATTTGCCAACACCCTGACATCCTTCATTTCCATAAGCTGATTCACTTTAACAGACACATTCGTTTCTTGCTTTGTCTGATCTGCGACAAAATTCCTCCTTGCTTCCCTGCAATACTTATAAAGTCCAAGGATATATTTATTTGATAATACAAAACCAAATGTATTCTCATCATTATATCGCATCCTGCAGTTTTCCCATTCTTCCTCCGGCAATGAAAAATAGCACTTTGCTGTTTCGATATAGCAGTCTCCCTTATAAGTAGGCTTCATCTTCTTTTCTCGCCGAAGCATCTGATGATATATCTTCTCCCGTTCAAATATACTTCTTGCTCTGGTAAAATCCAGTGCCTTCCACGCATAAAAGTGTAAACATTGTTAATTACTGTTTTTCCAGCCAAAGACTTATAAGCTTCTACTCTGTGAATGTACTGCAATACCTCTGTCGGTTTCTCCACAGAAGTAATCTCTTGGTAGTTATCTGTATCAATCTCTATTTGTTCAAAGGATAATGGTGTGCTTCGTTTTTTGATTTCACGCTCCATGATACGCTTGGTGTCTCTCATTGATTCCATATCAGTTCCTTTCCACTTCTGGACGCTGTGACCAGAAGTTATAAAATAAGCAGGTATAAAAACTTTCATTTCATACCTGCTCCTGTTCAACAAGAAATTCTCTTTCCTGCAAGTTCCATTATGATATTGATTACTTCCCTAATGATTGCAATAATTTTTATTGCAAGGACAATCACTCCGATCATGCCACCGATGATTGCGTCTAATGCCAACACTCCTATGCTCCCGGCTATTCCAAAATTACGAGGTATCAGCAATACAAGCATCTTTTGTATGCCGAAGAGAAAGCCACCCATAATCCAGAACCGAAACCAGTTCATACCGTTTTCTCCCAGACATATCCAGTAACACATATCCAACCAGATCACAATAAATGCCATCGGCAAAATCACCTTAAACAATACCCTTTTCATGCCATCCTCCTCCATACATATCATGCTGCACTTCCTGCTGATAGAAATGATTTATCGTGGCTGGTGCATTATAAAGCGCTGTTATCATATACGACTTGATATTGGTTATCTTCGTTGTTGTCTCTTTCATGCAACCAATCACATACTCAAGATGACTGCTATTCAGTTTCAAAAATCTAGATTTTACGAGTTCATACGGATAGTCCTCTCCTGCAACCCGGATTGATTTTCTTTTTACGCATACCACTTCACAGATTATCCCAAACAATTCTTCATAAAGTTCCTTTTCCCCATAGCCATCATACTTCATGTGATGATCATAACTGATATTCTCTTTAATCAGTTCTATGTAAGACTGTGCATCATCCATCGTATCCATCACATCAGCTTGTGGCTTTTCTGTCACAGATTGATTGATAGGATTGGAATAACTCAACTCAGTCTGGTTATAATTAGTCTGATTCATATAAGTCTGATTATAGTTAGTATAATTAGGGTTCGATTCTCCGACTTCTTGAGGTTTGATTTCCGAACTTCCAGAGGTTTGATTTTCTGACTTCCGGAAGTTCGATTTTCTGACTTCTTGTGGTTCGGTTTTCTGACTTGCAAAAGTTCGATTTTCCGACTTCTGTGATTTTATCAGCATTTGCTGACTCTTTTTCCTCCATCTGCTCAGTAATAGAAGCAAAATTTTTCACATAAATTATATCCGGTTTTCCAAGTCCTCTGCGAACCTTTTCTACCAAACCAATTCCTTTTACAGAATCAAGATCTGCCAATACCTTTACAGCCTTTTCTTTAGCGCATCCCAAATCCTCCATTATGCTGTCTATGGTGTAAATGATGTATGCACGATTTTCATCGTCAAACCATTCATTTTTCATAGACAGTGACATACGATCAAGCATAAGTCCATACAATAATTTTGCGTCACTGGACAATTTCTTAAATCTTTCATCCTTTATCAGCAAACGTGGAACACGATAGAATGAGAACTGCTCCGCTTCTATTCCGTAATAATAATCTAACTGCAAAATTTCTCCCATTCTCGTCTCCTCCTTCCTACTGAGTATTCTTCCAGTTATCTAATAACTGAAAAATTATTTTTTCTATATCTTCTGTGCTATATATATCCGGAAAATAACTGTTAATGCAGTCATTTTTTATAATGACTTTACGATCCACAGGCTTTTCTTTCTCCAGAAGCAGACGAACCATTGGAAAAGTTAATTCTCCTTTTTTATCACTTTCCTTTAGCAATGCGCTCTGCTGTTTTGTGATTGCTGCATTGGTGTCCTGTATTGCTACCAATACCCATTGCTGTGCATCCTCGGATAAAAACGAGATGTCCACAGCCTGCATAATACCTATCTTTCCCAAATCCACCATATCAAGCAACGGTTCTGATAATCGTGAAATCCATATATACCTTTGGACAGTCTTTGCACTTTCTCCTGCGTTTTCTCCTAGTTCTTCAAGTGTAAGCCCGCCTGTCCTGCTTCCCTGATGCTTCATAGCATCATATTTCATGCGGTATGCCTTTGCTTTCTCACTTGGCAGAATATCTTCTCTTTGTATATTGCTGTCCATCATGATAATCGTAGCTTCATCATCCGTATAATCCCGGATAAACATCGGCATTGTTTCAAGTCCTACAAGCTCACACGCATGTCTCCTTCGGTGTCCTGCTATAATTTCATAGCCACCTTCTGCTCTCGGTCTGGCAATGCCAGGCATCAACACGCCATGCTCTCTGACACTCTCTATAGTCTCCTGCATCTTTTCATCGTCCAGTACCTTAAACGGGTGTCCTTTAAACTCATGCAGTTCTGATAACGCAATTTCCTGTACCTGCTCTGTTCCTGCCTGTGGCTGATCTGTGCCAAATAAATCGTCAAAGCTGTTAAGTTTTACCTTCGCAGCACTTCCTATCTTACTCATCTGCAAGCACCTCCTCTGTCAATGACTGGTACGCACTTGCCACTTTTCCATTTGGATCATGTTCATAAATGCTGACACCCTCAGCAGAAATCTCTGCCGCTCTCACCGACATAGGAATACTGTTTTCAAATATTCTGACCTTGCTACCATAATTCTCTACAACTAACGAACTAATATCTTTTGCATAATTGGTTCTGTTATCTACCATCGTAAGCAAAATCCCCTCAATCTCCAGTTTGGGATTGATCTGCCTTTTTACTTTTCCTATAGTCTTAATAAGCTGTTCCAGACCTTTTACCGGAAGGTATGCAGCCTGCACCGGAATAAGGATACTGTCAGCACTTGCAAAGGCATTTATGCTAATCATGCCAAGCGAAGGCATACAATCACTCAGAATGTAATCATATCTGTCTTTCTGCTGTTCTATGTAGGTACGAAGCACAAGCTCCCTGCTCATGACATTTACCAGTGATACTTCCAGTCCCGATAACTCTATATTGCCTGGCATAAGGTCTACACCCTCGTCATGCTTCAATATACCATAATCCGGCTCCATATCTTCTTCATTGATGATATTTGCCATAACGGTTGCAAGAGATACATCCAGCTTATCCGGCTCCTGAAAACCTAAACTTGCTGTCAGACTGCCCTGTGCATCTGCATCAATAAGAAGCACTCGCTTACCCTGTTTTGCCAATCCTATTCCTAAATTCCTTGTTGTGGTAGTCTTTCCGACTCCGCCTTTCTGGTTTCCGATTACTATAACTCTACACATGATGAAATTCCTCCAAATTCTACTATTTTTCTTTTATATTTCTCTTTTTTACTTCCGCATAAGCTCTGTAATATTTATCTGTTCCTTTATTGGGATAGAGGTCTGACAGCTCCAGAACCTCTATCTTTGGATGTCTCTGCATGATTTTCTTAAACCATGTAATATCATTCTTTGTTCCCATCAATCTGACTTTTAACATCAATCTGACTTTTAACATCAATCATTTCCTCCAAACATTGCATACAGAGCATGATTATAATTGGCATACTCCGGATACCTGATCTGTATTGCCTGCCAGAAAAACGGTGCATAGCAACAACAGAACAAATCCTCTGCCGAATATCTCCTACACTCATCAATCTGCTCCTCTGATACCAAGGCAATAGCAAAGTGCCCTGTGGTACACATCCTGATAGCGTACCTCTTTTAATTTTTCATAGTAGAATTTTTCATGTGCTTCGCTGATAAAATTGATTGTCTGTTTCTTATTGTTTTCTGCTCCTAACGCTGTGTTGTTCATAGTGAACCTCCTTTAAAAAATTTTTATTTTGCATATAAAAAAGGACTAAGTCCTTTTTAAGCCATAGCTTTAAGGATTTAGTCCTAATCGAGAGATATAAGAAAGGGAAGCATTGCGCTTCCCTTTCGAGTTATATATAGATTTTGCAAACAATATCTTTAAATCGGTTCGCTTTCGTGTACTCAGCATGATATTTCATGTACTCATTCACATCATCCCTTGTAACAATCAGCGTTGTGAAGTAAAAATATTTACGCTCTTCTACTTTCCTGCATTGGCAATCGCTGCCTGTGCTGCCGCAAGTCTTGCGATCGGAACACGGTACGGTGAGCAGGATACATAATCCAGACCGATCTTGTTGCAGAACTCTACGGAAGACGGATCTCCACCGTGCTCTCCACAGATACCGCAGTGCAGGGTCGGACGGACTTTCTTACCTTTCTCAATTGCCATCTTCATCAGCTGACCTACACCACTCTGATCCAGTCTTGCGAACGGATCGTTCTCGATGATCTTTGCATCAAAGTATGCATCCATGAACTTGCTGGAGTCATCACGGGAGAATCCATAAGTCATCTGAGTCAGGTCGTTGGTACCGAAGCAGAAGAACTCAGCCTCTTCAGCAATCTTGTCTGCAGTCAGAGCAGCTCTCGGAACCTCGATCATGGTACCTACTTCATATTCCATCTGAACGCCTGCAGCCTTGATCTCTGCATCAGCAGTCTCAACAACTATATTTTTCACATATTTCAGCTCTTTGATATCGCCTACCAGCGGGATCATGATCTCCGGAACGATCTTCCAATCCGGATGCTTCTTGCTTACGTTAATTGCTGCGCGGATCACTGCTGCGGTCTGCATCTTGGCGATCTCCGGATAGGTAACAGCCAGACGGCATCCTCTGTGTCCCAGCATCGGGTTAAACTCATGCAGAGAATCAATGATTGCTTTGATATCTGCAACTGTCTTGCCTTTTGCTTCAGCCAGTTTCTTAATGTCCTCTTCCTCAGTCGGAACGAACTCATGCAGAGGCGGATCCAGGAAACGAATGGTAACCGGTTCTCCCTCCATAGCCTCGTACAGCTGTTCAAAGTCTCCCTGCTGCAGCGGAAGGATCTTGGACAGTGCTTCTTCTCTCTCTTCTACAGTGTCAGAACAGATCATCTCGCGGAATGCGTCAATTCTGTCTCCCTCAAAGAACATATGCTCAGTACGGCAAAGACCAATACCCTCAGCTCCCAGCTCGCGTGCTTTCTTTGCATCTGTCGGAGTATCTGCATTGGTTCTTACTTTCATGGTTCTGTACTCATCAGCCCATCCCATGATACGATCGAAGTCACCTGCGATCTTAGCATCAACAGTCGGGATCGCACCATCATAGATGCATCCGGTGGAACCGTCAAAGGAGATCACATCTCCCTCATGATATTCTTTTCCAGCCAGAGTGAATTTCTTATTTGCTTCATCCATGATGATATCACCGCATCCAGATACACAACATGCACCCATACCACGTGCAACAACTGCTGCATGGCTGGTCATGCCACCACGAACGGTCAGGATACCCTGAGATACTTTCATACCAGTGATATCCTCCGGTGAGGTCTCCAGACGAACCAGAACAACTTTCTCGCCTCTTGCTGCCCAGCTTTCTGCATCTTCTGCTGTAAATACAATCTTACCACAAGCTGCTCCAGGAGCTGCTCCCAGTGCTTTTGCGATCGGAGTTGCTGCCTTCAGTGCTGCTGCATCGAAGGTCGGGTGAAGAAGTGCATCCAGGTTACGCGGCTCGATCATAGCTACTGCCTCTTCCGGTGTTCTCATACCTTCATCTACCAGATCGCAGGCAATCTTCAGGGCTGCTTTTGCAGTTCTCTTACCATTACGGGTCTGCAGCATGAACAGTTTTCCATGCTCAACAGTAAACTCCATATCCTGCATATCTCTGTAATGTTTCTCCAGAGTCTCACAAACCTCTTTGAACTGTTTGAATGCCTCCGGGAACTTCTCTTCCATCTCACTGATGTGCATCGGCGTACGAACACCAGCAACTACGTCCTCGCCCTGTGCATTGGTCAGGAACTCACCGAACAGACCTTTTGCTCCGGTAGCCGGATCACGGGTAAATGCAACACCAGTACCGCAATCATCTCCCATGTTTCCGAATGCCATTGACTGTACATTGACTGCAGTACCCCAGGAATACGGAATATCATTGTCACGACGATATACATTTGCTCGAGGGTTGTCCCAGGAACGGAAGACTGCTTTGATCGCACCCATCAACTGCTCCTTCGGATCATCCGGGAAGTCAGCACCAATCTTCTCTTTATATTCAGCTTTGAACTGATTAGCCAGTTCTTTCAGATCGTCAGCATCAAGCTCAACATCAAGCTTCACACCTTTTTTCTCTTTCATCTCATCAATGAGCTTTTCAAAATACTTTTTGCCCACTTCCATAACGACATCAGAATACATCTGGATAAATCTACGATAGCAGTCCCATGCCCAACGAGCATTGCCGGATTTCTGTGCCAGAACATCTACAACAGTCTCATTAAGACCAAGATTTAAGATAGTATCCATCATACCCGGCATGGATGCTCTTGCACCAGAACGTACAGACACCAGAAGAGGATTTTCGGTATCCCCGAATTTCTTGCCGGTAATCTCCTCCATTTTTACAATATATTCATTAATCTGTCCCTGGATCTCTTCGTTGATCTCACGACCATCCTCATAATACTGTGTACACGCCTCTGTTGTGATCGTGAATCCTTGCGGAACCGGAAGTCCGATATTCGTCATCTCTGCCAAATTGGCGCCTTTGCCTCCCAGCAGATTACGCATACCAGCGTCTCCCTCTGTGAAAAGATAAACCCACTTTGCCATTACATGCCCTCCTAATAATATAAAAAATATAAATCAAAAATGCGCATCGTGTAGCTGCCAGGCCTACTATGCGCACATATTTATTGTAACACATATAAATGTTTTGTCAACCGACATTTGTGCAGTTTACACAATATTTATCACTTTACCATACTAAACTTTTGACATTTTATTAACATATGTTCCATTTATAGGGTGGTAATATGTCAAAAAAATCCTGCCGTCTTTCGACGACAGGATTTTACTGTTTTTTTACTATTATACTTATTTACCCTGCTCAAGAGCCAGAGTTCTGGTTGTGATATCGCATACCTCGGTCGGTCCGTAGTACTGGATTGCTCCCGGGAATACATAAGAGGTCTCAACAGCCCACTCATCTCTGTGTGCTTCAAAATATTTGAATGGCTTACCATCAAGCTCAACAAGTGCTTTCTTGATAACCGGCTTGTCCTCGCCATGTCTTCTCTCGATATTCATCATCTTGGTGATCGGCATACCGCCTGCAACCCACTCTTCTGCCGGTCTGGACAGGTTGGAAACCTTGGAAAGGTATCCATTGTATCCGTACTGGATCAGCATGAATGCGTTGTATCCAAGAGAGTAGCAGTAGTCAGCATCAAAGTTGGACGGGAATGCACATCTTCCTTCATATCCGAAGAAATGAGTCTGGGTTGCGTATTTTCCAGTGTAGGTTCCTGCTGCTTTTCTTGCTTTCAGTTTGTCACCTACCAGTGCTGCAAACAGTTTCTCGGACTCGATCAGAGATACCTGTACATTTCCGTGCGGATCTCTTTCAAGGAACAGCTGCTGCTGAATAGCCTGCGGAAGGATTGCAAATACTTCCATAGCCTCTTTGGAAAGGCCTTTCTCGATGAATGCATATTTCTCAGCCCAACTCTCCAGAGCGTTGAATGCATCTGCTTTGCTTCCTGCAAGAAGCTCATTGATCTCGCTGATCAGTGCAGAGAACTCCGGAACAAACTCAACAACACCCTCCGGGATTACAACAACACCAAAGTTGTTGCCATCTGCAGCTCTCTTCTCTACAGCATCTGCGATATAATCTGCGATCTCAGACAGAGACTGTTTCTTAGCCTTTACTTCCTCAGAGATCAGGCAGATGTTCGGCTGGCACTCCAGTGCACACTCAAGTGCTACATGAGAAGCACTACGTCCCATAACTTTGATGAAATGCCAGTACTTCTTAGCGGAGTTACAGTCTCTCTCGATGTTTCCGATAAGCTCGCTGTAAGTCTTGGTTGCAGTATCAAAACCAAAGGAAATCTCGATATCCTCATTCTTAAGGTCTCCGTCGATGGTCTTCGGGCATCCGATTACCTGTACGCCGGTCTTATGTGCTGCCATGTACTCAGCAAGTACACATGCATTGGTATTGGAATCATCACCACCGATGATAACGATTGCGGTGATACCATGTTTTTTGCAAACCTCAGTAGCAATCTTGAACTGCTCTTCAGTCTCCAGTTTGGTTCTTCCAGAACCGATGATATCGAATCCACCGGTATTTCTGTACTCATTGATATATGCATCATCAAATACGATGAAATTGTCTTCGATCAGTCCGCTTGGACCACCCTTGAAACCAATCAGAACATTCTCTTTATTGGTTGCCTTCAGTGCATCATACAGACCACTTACAACATTATGTCCGCCTGGTGCCTGTCCACCGGAAAGGATAACACCTACTACCTGTTTCTTAGCTGCAGAAGTGTTCTGTCCTTTTTCAAAGGTAACCTCCGGCTCGCCATAAGTATTCGGGAACAGCTCAGCGATCTTCTCCTGATCTGCTGCACTTGTGGTCTTCTCGCCTTCTTTAACAGCGATCTCTGCAATACCGTTTCTGAGCATTCCCGGAAGCTTCGGGCTGTACTCATATCTTGCTTTCTGAAGTGGTGAAAGATTCATAATTATACTCCTTTGTTATATATTTTATAACTATCCAGAGCCATATAAACTATGGCTCTGAACCATTACTCCAACTTATAAATTATCATTATAACGTATTTTCGTCAACCTCTGAGCACTGATTAGAATGCAAATTTCTCATCAAAATATTTGTCAAGATCAGCAATTGCTACACGCTCCTGCTCCATGGTGTCACGGTCACGGACAGTTACGCATCCATCCGTCTCAGAGTCAAAGTCGTAGGTTACACAGAACGGAGTTCCGATCTCATCCTGACGACGATATCTCTTACCGATATTTCCTCTGTCATCGAACTCGCAGTTGTATTTCTTGGACAGCTCGGTGAATACTTTCTCAGCACCCTCGTTGAGCTTCTTGGACAGTGGAAGAACGCCGACTTTAACCGGAGCCAGTGCCGGATGGAAATGAAGAACTGTTCTCATATCCGGTTTTTCTTCGGTTCCGATGTTCTCCTCATCATAAGCTGCACACAGGAATGCCAGAACCACACGGTCTGCTCCCAGAGACGGCTCGATAACATACGGAATGTATTTCTCTTTGCTCTCATCATCGAAGTAGCTCATATCCTGACCGGATACGGTCTGATGCTGTGTCAGATCATAATCGGTACGGTCTGCAATTCCCCACAGCTCGCCCCATCCGAACGGGAACAGGAACTCGATATCTGTAGTACCTTTACTATAGAAGCAGAGCTCCTCCGGAGAGTGGTCACGAAGACGCATCTCATCCTCTTTGATACCAAGAGCCAGAAGCCAGTCACGGCAGAATGCTCTCCAGTACTGGAACCACTCCAGGTCAGTGCCCGGTTTGCAGAAAAACTCAAGCTCCATCTGTTCAAACTCACGGGTACGGAAAGTGAAGTTACCTGGTGTGATCTCGTTACGGAAGGATTTTCCGATCTGACCGATACCAAACGGGATCTTCTTTCTGGAAGTTCTCTGTACATTCTTAAAGTTTACAAAAATACCCTGTGCAGTCTCCGGACGAAGATAAACAGTATTTTTTGCATCCTCAGTAACACCCTGGAAAGTCTTGAACATCAGGTTGAACTGACGGATATCTGTGAAATCCTTCTTACCGCATTTTGGACAGCAGATGTCATGCTCGTCGATGTAGGATTTCATCTCTTCCTGAGACCAGCCATCAACTCCGCCTTCATGCTCGATATGATTCTCATCCATATAATCTTCGATCAGTTTGTCTGCACGGAAACGCTCTTTACAGCTCTTACAGTCCATCAGCGGATCAGAGAAGCCTCCCAGATGTCCGGAAGCAACCCATGTCTGCGGATTCATCAGGATCGCGCAGTCAACACCTACGTTGTACGGATTCTCCTGAACGAATTTTTTCCACCATGCTTTCTTTACATTATTCTTAAGCTCTACTCCAAGATTACCGTAATCCCAGGTGTTTGCAAGTCCACCATAGATCTCACTTCCCGGATATACGAATCCACGGTTCTTTGCAAGAGCTACGATTTTTTCCATTGTCTTTTCCATAACTGTTCTCCTTCATCTTTAATAAATAATATAGGCGTACTCATCTTCCGCTTCAATGGGCATCACTTCCACGGTATGTGCATCCAGTATTTCCACATTGCTGCTGACGTATTTCACCGGCTTCTCCAGCTGGATCACGCCTTCTTCCTTTGCAACTGCCACAGTTTCACTCTTATTCTCTGTCACATCCGCTGCTGTATATTCACCTTCATAGTCTGCATCACGGAAGATCATGTTAAATGACAGCCCTTCTGACAGAGCGTCCTCCACAGATCCCACAAACAGATATTCTTCATTATAAAGTCTATACGTATCCGCATCCGCATAATGCAGCTTCAGATACATCACGCTGTCTTTGACTTCTGTACTTTCGACCGTGATCTTTGTCTCTCCCAGCTTCTGGTTGTAGACATCCACTTCCTTCTGTACCATGGCTGAAAACTCATCAAGACTATAGTACTCCTGAGCAAAGCTTTCCACGATCGCCTGTGTGATCTCTCCGTTCTTTTCTATGTAAAGTGAAGATACCGACGGGTTGAAGGAATTATCCTTGCCACATCCAGTCATGAAGAGAACAGCCATCAAGACACAGACAGCCGACATCCATTTCTTCATTATACTTCCTCCTTACCTGCCACAAGGGCTTAACTATTCCACATTATAACCGCTTTACAGGCAAGTTTCAAGTATTTCCAACGATTTGAAGCGGTGCTCCACATAATGCTTGCGAAGCCACGTGACCACCCTTACAAATTCTGTGAAGACTTCCTCCGTCAGAAGAAAGGTATAGAGCTTCTCCACAGAAGCTGCCACCACGTACTGAAGAGCATATTCTGTAGATGGATTCAGGTTCCAGTCCGAAAACTGTTCAAAGGTCTGCGGACACTCACCGCTGTACGTCATGGCCTTCAATTCATATATGTAACGGACCAGTTTTCTCGGAAGCGACGGCACCAGCAGCGCCCGCAGGGACTGATAGGCAAGCTTCAGGAAATCCGACCCATCTGCATTTTCTCTTGTATAATAGTCGGCAAATTCCAGAAAATACTGTCCGTAGCAGGCTCCCTCAAAATCCGTCATCAATTCGCCAAAATAATTCTGGATCGATGCCTGACTCATAGTATAGGAAGTCCTTCCCTCGTAAATCTGAAATTCACCGAACGCAAATGCATTTGCCGCAGCCATCAAGGCGCTTCCTGGCCTTCTGGCTCCTCTGGCAAATGCTCTGATCTTTCCGCGCTCTCTGGTCAGTAAGACCACCAGTTTGTCATAATCACCGACCGGTGCGGCAGACAATACCATGCCGGTCACGGTGTAGGTCTGACTGCTCATCTTTCTCTCCTGCTTTCTCGGACTTGCAGTTCTTTACTCTGTAATCCAGATAATCCCGTATATCTCCGGTGTGTGCAAATCGATCCCAACTGTCCATCCTTCTGCCTCCGCTTCTTCGGTTCTGTATGTTCATAGAATCCCCGAAGCAGATCAAAGCTATACTTCTTTTTTGTCGTAACCAAAATTTTTAATAAGGAAGTCAGAATCACGCCAGTCCTTCTTCACTTTGACCCAAAGCTTCAAATTGACCTTTGCATCCAGCATCCGCTCGATCTCATAGCGGGCTGCAGACCCGATCTTCTTCAACATAGCTCCGCCTTTTCCAATGATAATCCCCTTATGGGAATCCCTCTCACACACGATGGTCGCTTCAATATCCCAGATCGGCTGATTTGGCCGTTCTTTCATAATATCAATGGAAACAGCGATTCCATGGGGAATCTCCTCGGCAAGAAGCTTCAGCGCTTTTTCACGGATCAACTCCGATACGATCTGTCGCATAGGCTGGTCTGTAACCGTATCTTCATCATAAAACATAGGCCCATATGGCAGATATTTGAAGATCACATCGATCAGCTCTGCCTCATTGGAGCCTTTCAGGGCAGATACCGGGACAATATCTGCAAAATCCATCAGTTTCCGGTAAGCCTCAATAAATCCAAATACCTGATCTTTTTTCACCATATCGATCTTATTGATGACAAGAACAACCGGTGTATTGATATTTTTCAGCTGATTGGCAATGTGCTGATCTCCTGCTCCTACACGGTCAGATGGCTCCACCAGCCACAGTACCACATCTACTTCCTTCAGAGTCTTCTCTGCCACATTGACCATATACTCACCCAGCTTATTTTTTGCCTTGTGAATACCTGGCGTATCTACAAACACGATCTGTCCACGATCACAGGTATAGACCGTCTGGATCTTGTTGCGGGTGGTCTGTGGACGATGGGATGTAATAGCGATTTTCTGTCCGATCAGCCGGTTCATCAGGGTAGACTTTCCCACATTGGGTCTTCCCACCAGTGTTACAAATCCTGATTTCTTCTGTTCACTCATAGTTTCTCCTCTTTATGCACCAAACAAACGGAATGTGGTGTCAAACAATTCCTTTTCTTTTTCAATCTTACTCTCATTTCCAATAGCACAGAATGCACCTTCCTCAAGCAGCTCACGGATACCGCCTGAAAGTGCCCGGATATCCTCCGGCTGTGCGTCCAGTACTTCATCCCTGTATTTCTGAATATCTTCAAGGGTTGTCTGAGTCAGCCAGGATGCAAGACCACGGCTGCCTTCCATGGCCGGTGTCCGCGGAGTATCCATATCACTGATGGTTCCGATAATATATTTGGTCATATCACGCTCAGATGCATCAAACTGTTCCACATATTCCGGTGTCTGTTCGAATACCTCATTGGTCTGTCCCAGATTCGGGTCACGGTAGGATACCAGATAACTGTCTCCATAAGTACCAAATCCGCTCATACAGCCATAAGCGCCGCCCTTCACACGCACCTGGATCCACAGATAATCGTAGCTTAAGATCACTTTCAGGATTCGATATGTGCCATAGTACTTCTTAATGTGTCCGGCTCTCGCCACATACTGAACAGCTGACGGAGTCTTGATACCTTCCCGTTTTGCCGGACGCTTCAGAAGTTCTTCGGTTCTGGTTCTCTCTGGAACCGGTAAGGTATTCAGACATGCCTTCAGTGCCGGGAGTTCTTTCTTCACGGCTTCCAGTCCATCTGTTTCAGATGTGCAGCTTACGATCAGATTTTCCGGACGAAGCACATACTGCATCACCAGCTTCAGATTTTCCACGATCTGATCTTTCTTCTCTTCAAAATGCTTTTCCAGTTGTTCGATCAATCCGTAAAATGCAATACCACTGATCTGATCGGTCACCCAGGAAGAATCTGAAAATTCTGCCATCGCCCGCACTGCCGCTGCGGAGTGTCCGGAACCAGTCAGATACATCTGTAATCTTGATTTCACCTGTGCCACAATCTCATAGAGACGTTTGGTGTCGGTAAGCCTGGTTCGGCTTAAGATCTCACGCATCATGGCAAATCCAAAATCTGTATCTGAAACCAGTGCCTTGCAGCGCAGCTCCACCATGATCCGGTATTTTTCCGGCTCCCACATATTTCCATACAGATTTACGGTAGAAGTGATGCCTCCGGTATGGCAGTTGATCTCGTTGAACAACTCACCATAGTTATAATTATCCGTATCCATATATCCCAACACATGTTTTAACAGACCAAGATACGGAATCAGATCCGCCGGTACCTCTTTGGCATCAAACAACAGTCTGATATAATTGATACCGGAAGTAAACAGATTCTGATGAAGAACGGTAGTTCCTTCCACATTCAGCTCTTCATTGATAAACGGAGCTGCCTCCCGCTTAATATCCTCTCTTGCCAGCATAGGGATCTTTTCCAGATCTGCCTGTGGTGATGGCTCATCCTGATATTCCTTCAGTTCTTTTGTCTGTGCTGCCAATGCTATCAGTTCTTCTTCTGACAGACTGTCTTTGTAGGCTTTCAGCTTCTCTGCCAGTGCTTCCTGCTGCTTTGCTTCCAGACCAGGCACCGGTTTTAATACCAGAAGAGCTCCATGTGGATTATCAAGGATCCAGGTCCTGATCAGAGCTTCAAAATAGCCTTCATCCAGCTTTTCTCTCATCTTTGCAAAACGATCTAATGCAATCAGATGAAGGAACGGCTGATTCTCATCATAGAGCCAGCTGTCAAACATCTGCAATCCGTACATGAGTCCTCTTGGAAAATTCCCAAAATCTGCCTCTCTGTAACGGAATTCATAGTAGTTGATACCAGCCAGCAGAGCTTTCCGGTCAAATCCGTTCTTCACAATTCCTTCCAGTGTCTCTCTGACCACTTTCATGAATTCGTCCTTCTGGTCTTCTCTTGCATGCTTTGCGATCACAGAAAAATACGGCTGCGCAATACCATTTTCATAAGAGCTTAAAATGTCTTTTCCAATTCCTGCATCCAGCAGAGCTTTTTTAAGCGGTGCTCCCGGTGCAGACAGCAGGGCATATTCCAGCACCTGAAATGCCAGATAAAGATCTGCGTCCAGCGAGGTTCCAACCACTGTGCTGTAAGATAAATATGCCTGTGCATCGTCGGTCTCTTCCTCAGACACCGGATATTCCACGGTCTTCTCCACCGGCTTTGCAAATGGCTTCTGCAGGGCAATGCTGGAATCCATCTCCAGATACTCATAATGGCTTAAATATTTCTCATCGATCCATGCCAGCTTCTCTGCCATGTCCATATCGCCGTACAGATAGATGTAACAGTTGGACGGATGATAGTATTTTCTGTGGAAATCAAGAAATGCCTCGTATGTCAGCTCCGGAATCACTTTCGGGTCTCCACCGGACTCATGGAAATATGGCGTATCCGGGTACAGTACCCGCATGATCTCACTGTCCAACATATCTTCCGGAGAAGACAGTGCACCCTTCATTTCATTATAGACCACTCCATTGTAGATCAGCGGACTGTCCGTATTTTCCAGCTCATAGTGCCAGCCTTCCTGACGGAAGATCTTCTCTTCCTTATAAATGTTCGGATGAAATACTGCATCCAGATACACATGCATCAGGTTTTGAAAATCCCGTTCATTGCAGCTTGCTACCGGATACACTGTCTTGTCCGGGTAAGTCATGGCATTCAAGAACGTATTCAGGGAACCCTTCACCAGTTCCACAAACGGATCCTTCACCGGGAAATCTGTGGAACCGCAGAGTACAGAATGTTCCATAATATGCGGTACACCCGTACTGTCTGATGGCGGTGTACGAAATCCTATATTAAATACTTTGTTTTCATCATCATTAGATAAAAGTGCCACCCTCGCACCTGTCTTTTTATGACGCAGCAGATATCCTACAGAATTCATCTCCGGGATCTGCTGTTTTTCTATCAGTTCATAAGCTGCTAACTGCTCTACTGTCATAAATCTTGTATGACCTCCATGTTCTTTTCTTCTGTGTAGTATATACATTCTTTATGAGTATAACACAGGATGGGTGGATTTTCCATGGAGGAAATCGCGATATTTTGTTTCATGAACACATGTAAAAAAAGTGAATTTTCACTTTTTTCAGTGAAAATTCACTTTTTATCACTTCTACGCTTTCAACGCATGCTTCACATAGATCTGTCGAACCGCTGGGTATTCACCCAATCCTTTCAAGATGCATTCTACTTCATATCCGGCTTTTTCAAATGTGCTTTTCCAGGAATCGTCCTCATCGCCTGACATATCATTTATAGCATGGTCTCCTGCCACCACCATAAACGGTGCAAGAATGACTCTTTTCACATGCAACGTCTGAATCTTCTCAAGCAAAGTGTCCAAAGATGGTTCTGCTTCCACTGTTCCCATAAATACCTGTGGATATCCCAGTTCCTTTAACCGCTGATCCAGTTCTGTATAAATGCTGTTACTATCATGAGGAGTTCCATGTCCCATAAATACAACTGCTTCCTCTTTTTTGATAGTGCCAATCTCTTCCATCACTGCCTGAATCACCTCATCTGCATCTTTCGAAGTAGTCAGCAGCGGAGTACCAATCCGAACCTGTTCAAACTGACTGCGTCTTTCCAGAACAGCTTCTTTCAACTGATCATATTCAATTCCTCGAATCACATGGGTTGGCTGCACGATCACATCCGTAATTCCATCTAAAAGCATCTGCTTCATGGCTTCTTCCACGGTGTTGATATGTACGTCATCTCGCTTTTCTATTTTTCGGATGATCATACCGCTGGTCCAGGCACGATAGAATGCTCTGTCTGGCATTGCCTTCTGAATATCTGCCTCTATCCGATCAATGGTTTTCTCTCTGGTTGCATTTACACTGGTTCCAAAACTCACTACTAAAATTGCTTTTTTCGCCATACGATAGATACTCCTTGATTTGATTTCTACTATTACTTATAGTAGCCTGATTCGGCAAAAAAGTCTATAACCCGAATTGGAATAGCTTTAGAGACGCAGGCAGCTTATGCAGAGAGACTGCGAACGTCCCCTGCACAAGCAGACCTGCGACAAACATAAGATTCATGTTGCGTATTTACAGCATTGACTCCGGCTTAAACAGTGATCTCACCTGTTCGATTTCTTCTCTGCTTGCTGGGGCCGCAGGCACATAATAGGATTTCTCCCTGGCGATCTGATAGATCTGCTCCTGAGCAGCCTCTGCCTTATTTCTCATCTGCTTCAGTGTCTGTTTAAGCTTCGGATCCTCGCTCTGAGAAATATACTCCGCATACATTTTCAGTTCTCCGTTGATACCGGTCAGTGTATCACTGACCATGGTCTTTTCATCCATCATGATCTGTTCCTCCTATTTCAAGAATCCCATAAGCTGCTGCTTGTTTTCTTTGGCAGACTGAGCCGCCTGCTCAAAATACTGTCGGACCTGGCTGTCAGTTGCTTCCTGCGCATATGCAGAAAATTTTGCATGGCAGGTCTCGCTGCCGCCGATCAGATGACGAAGATTCTGTACATCCAGTTCTGATAACTGTGCCATAATAAAATACCTCCTTGTGAACCATACTGATTACGGCAGTAGTATGTGTTCACAGGGAGGTTTTCATAACATTTAAAATTTTCCAGAATTCCTGTACCGGACTCTGTATTATCTACATTTCATCATATAATTTTTCATATTCTTTTGCAGAATGGCTCCAGGAGAAATCTGCTTTCATGGCACGCTCTGCGATCTTATTCCAGGAACGCTTTCTGTCATAGTAGATCTCCTCCGCATAGCGGATCGCACCCAGCATCTCATGAGCATTGTAATTGGTGAAGGAGAATCCGGTTCCGGTCTCCTCATACTCATTGTACGGCTCCACGGTATCTTTCAGTCCACCGGTCTCACGAACGATCGGCAGTGTTCCATAACGCAGACTCATGAGCTGACTCAATCCACACGGCTCGAACAGAGACGGCATCAGGAATGCATCGCTGGCTGCATAGATCTTATGCGACATCTCGTTGGAATAATAGATGCAGGCTGCCACTTTGTCGCCATATTTCCATGCGAAATGACGGAACATATTCTCGTAACGCTCCTCGCCGGTTCCCAGCACCACGATCTGTACTGCATCCTGGCAGAGCTCATCCATAATACAGTCGATCAGGTCAAATCCCTTCTGATCTGTCAGTCGGGATACAATACCGATCATCATGGCTTTCTTATCCTGCGCAAGTCCAAGCTCCTTCTGAAGCTCCAGCTTGTTCTTTACCTTTTCCTTACGGAAATTGTCCACGGAATAATTCTTATAAATATGTTCGTCCGTCTGTGGATTCCACTCGTCATAGTCAAGACCATTGACAATTCCGGTCAGTTGTCCGGCTCTGGCACGCATGAGCCCATCCAGATGCTCTCCGAAGAACGGAGTCTTGATCTCCTCAGCATAGGTACGGCTCACCGTCGTGATCCGGTCTGCATAGACGATGCCTCCCTTTAAGTAATTGGCATCTCCAAATGCTTCCAGCTTGTCTGCTGTAAAATAAGACATATCAAGTCCGGTCGCATCCTGCACGGTCGGGATATTCCAGACACCCTGGAATTTCAGATTATGGATGGTCATCACTGATTTCATATTGGAATAAAATCCACCTTCGTGGAAACTGTCTTTTAAGTATACCGGCACCAGACCTGTCTGCCAGTCATGACAGTGAATGATGTCCGGCTGATATCCTACTACTGGCAGGATAGACAGAGCCGCTCTGGAAAAGAATGCGAACTTTTCCACATCTTCATGGATGTAGCCATATGGTTTATCCCCATTAAAATAATATTCATTGTCGATGAAATAATAATGAATCCCCGCATATTCCATCTCCATGATTCCCACATACTGGCTTCTCCATGCCATATCCATATAAAAACTTGTTACAAACTGCATGCGTTCTTTCCATTTTGCAGGAATAAACCGATAGTTCGGAAGTATCACACGAACCTCGTATTTTTCTTTATCAAAATATTTCGGAAGTGCACCAACAACGTCTGCAAGACCCCCCGTCTTCACAAATGGAACGCATTCTGATGCAACAAAAAGTATTTTCTTCATCGCTTCCCCTCCAGTTTTTATACTCTCGTATTATTATACCGCAAAGAGAAGTTCTTTGAAAGAAGTTTTCATCCGGTTATGCTCTCTTTTTATAATCCAGTCGGATCTTGTCGGCAATCAATGCGATAAATTCTGAGTTGGTAGGCTTTCCTTTCCCAACACTGACCGTATATCCAAATAATTCATCAATGGTATCCATCTTTCCACGACTCCATGCTACTTCAATAGCATGACGAATGGCCCGTTCCACACGGCTTGGTGTAGTCTGATGATTTTTTGCAATAGTCGGATACAGAATCTTGGTAATCGAATTCAACATGTTCATATCCTCTACTGCCATCATGATGGCATCCCGCAGATAATGGTATCCTTTGATATGAGCCGGAACACCGATCTCATGGATCATATTGGTCACATCTGTCTCCAGATTCCGTTCCACATATTCTTTTTTATTTTCATAGGGAACCACTTTCCTGCTTTCTGTGCGGATCTCAGATCGCACTTTCGTTCCTGCATGCTTCAGGCTCTGGATCCGGTTTAGCAGCATCTCATGGTCAAAAGGTTTCATAATGTAGTAACTTGCGCCTAACAGAAATGCATCTTCTGTGATCCGTTCCTGTCCAATGGCGGATACAACAACAAACTCCGGCTTCTTTTTGATCTTCGTATCTTGGCTGATCCGCTCCATCACAGACAGTCCGTCCAGCTTTGGCATAATGATATCCAGCAGCATAATGTCCGGCCCTTTGTCCCGGATCAGCTGACAGGCTTCCTCTCCATTGTGGGCGATTCCCACAACCTGCAGATCCTCATCCTGCTTCATGATCTCGCTTAAAATCTCTGTCATTCTTTCATTATCATCTGCAATCGCAATGCTCCATTTGCTCATATACAAACCTCCCCACTATCCTATTGGATTTCTACATCCTTATACAAAACGTATCAGCATTTACAGTCAGATTATAAAAAAGGCTGTAGTATCTGACAAGCTCATCCCGTCTACCGGTTTCGACAGTCATTTTCGACAAGCCCAATATCTCCTGTCAACTATCTTCAAACCGGTGAAAGGTCTGGTGATACAGATGCCCATTGGTAAATTCAGCCCAGCTGTAATTGGACATATATTCACCTCGATAAGCATTGACTGCTGCCACGTTTCCATCAATAAATTCATACAGATCACAACAGATCTTTGAGACATCCACGGCTGTCCTGTTCCTTGATTTGACCAGAACATCTGTCACCCCGGCCTTCCTCAGGGTCTTTCGAAGAGATGAAATGATCGTCTGTACACTTCGGATCTTGCTGTCATCGTCCCACAATGCCAGGGCGATCTCCGCCGTTGTCGCGGATGCTCCCCGCTTGTCTACCAGATATGCCATCAGCTCCCGTGCTTTTTTCCGTTCCCATACCAGCGGTTTGTTATTCACAAATACTTCAAATTCGCCAAATGTCTGCACTCTTACCACAACTCCAGACTTTTTTGACGGCTTGGTCAGAATCTGATCCAGCTGCCGCAGCACATCCCGGATGTCTCCTTCACTGACTGGCTTTAGCAAGTAACCTACTGCATGGACGGAAAATGCTTCCATAGCATAATCCGAATAAGCGGTGCAGAAGATCACCTTTGTCTCCGGGCTTCTTTCTCTGATGTCCTTGGCCAGTTCAATTCCTGACATCCCACGCAGCTTGATATCCAGAAATGCATAGGCGATGGATCCCTTCTCCTGTGCATCCAGCCATTCCATCACATCATCCACTTCATCAAATCCGCTGACTCGATATTCCGGTTTCTCAAATATGCGTTTCAGATTTTCTGTCAACTGCCACAGCATCAAAGGCTCATCATCAACTGCCAGTATATTCATGTGTCTTCCTCCTCCACGGAACCTTGATCGTCACGATCGTTCCCCAGTCTTTTTTGCTGAAAAATTCAAGGCTTCCTCCTGCCATCAGCTTTACTCTCGCCTGTACATTGTGCAGTCCTACATGGGTCTTTCCATCATCCCGGATAGGAAGTTCGTTCAGGTTGCGTGCATCTACACCAACTCCGTCATCTCTGATTTCTACCAAAGCACTGTCTCCTTCCCGCCGTACAGAAATCCATACGGTTCCTCCGCCCTTTTTATCTCCTACGCCATATTTGATGGCATTTTCCACAATAGGCTGAAGACTCAACACAGGAATGTCAAAATCCATATCCCAGCCTTTTTCAAATTCATAGCAGACTTTGAGCTTCTCTCCGAATCGGATCCTTTCCAGCGTCACATAATTCTCCACATGAGCAAGCTCATAAGGAAACGGTACCAGATTTTCGTTGCCGATGGCATCCATATTTCCCCTTAGATAACTGGAAAAGCAGGCAACTGCTCCGGCTGCTTTCTGGGGATCCTTCAGGCAAAGCACCTGGATCGATGCCAGAATATTGTAGATAAAATGTGGCCGGATCTGCGTCAGCATCATCTGTGTCCGTACTATCTGTTCTTCCTCTGATCCTTCTGTGTACCTGTACAGCAGGATCGTAAACCGGTCTCTGGACTGATTCCATGATACATAGAGTCCAACCAGCATGGCGATCAGACTATTGGTCAGATTGATTACCATGATCTCGCCATGCTCAAACAGAAGCTCCACACAGATAGTGAGCAGATATGCATACAGAACCATCTTGAGGTGATTCTCCGGATATTCTGCAAAGATCAGTTCCATCCCGATGAAGATTGCACAGAGCATACCGTTGATCTCTCCCGGCCGCATCATAATATCGTAATATAATGCCATTCCGTAAATGGTCCAGATGAAAATCTGGGTCAATTCATGGATATGTTTCTTCAGCCTGATCCGCGATTTCAGAAGATCTTTTGTAGAACCCAACAAATACACAAATATTATGATGGCCAGCACCATGGGCCATACATTTACCTTCTCAAATCCTCGTGCCACACTTCTTACACAAATCAGCAGGAACATAATCGGAATACCAATACACAGACAGTTGATCAGCACTTTTGCGTTATATTCCGCCAGCGAAAATTCCAAAAACCGGATTTCTTTTGCTTCAAATCCATAGTTTCTCCATATATTCAGTTTTTCTTTTATAAAGTCCATTTATTCGCCTTCATCTTCTGTTTTTTTACAGGAACAGAATACATGGCAGACTACAACAAAACAACAACAGGCAATTACGCCTGCGGCAAATCGAAAAGGAGATTACGGTTCTCCGTAATCCCCTCTCTTTTCAAAGCTTTTATACTTCTTCCAAAGGCTTTTCTGTATTTGTTTTTCTCTTCCAGAAATAATATTTCTGTCTCTTTTCCCGTCTGTCTTTCTTGCTGGTTCCATATACGATCAGATAGAATACCGGCATCAATACCAGGATCAGGATCGTAGACGCTACCAGTCCTCCGATGATGACCAGTGCCATACCCTGCATCATAACAGAACTTCTTCCGCCAAATCCAAGGGCACTTGGTGTCATGGAGATGACTGTTGTCAGTGTAGTGATCAGGATTGGACGAAGTCTGGTCTTGCCGGCTTCGATCAGGGCATCCTCCACATCCATCCGGCGGCGCATCATATTTACACCATCAACATAGAGAATACCGTTATTTACTACCGTACCGACTAATGTCAGCACACCCATCAGACCGACCATACTGAAGGCAATTCCGCTGATAAATACCAGACCGAAGGCACCAATCAAACTGAACGGGATACTCAGCATGACCATCAGCGAATATTTTGGTGACTCAAACTGCATCGCCATTACCAAAAATACCAGGAATACTGCAGTTGCAAGAGCTTTACCCATATCGCCAAACATATCATCCTGCATGGTATCCATCAAAGTCTTAGCCTCAGATACGCTGTCTGGCAGATCCAGTGTGGTCAATAACTGATCCATAGCATCCTGAATATCGGATTTGTCATCAGACAGGCAGGACGCTGTTACCGTCACGGTATACTTGCCATCCATCTTCATAATTGTCTGCGCTGCATTGGTATATTCAACTGTTGCCAGCTCGGACAATGGAATACCTCCAATATCTGCATCCATCAGCTGACTGGCATTGTCGTAGGTTCCCTTTGGAAACTCCAGATCCACATCATATTCCTCACCGTCTGAGGTAACTGTCATGGCTGTGGTTCCGCTCAGCATGCTATAGAGACCGCCTGCCACCTGCGCCGGTGTCATACCGTGGCTCATGGCACTTAACGGATCTACCACAACACGAAGCTGTGTCGTGTTATTTCCTGCATCAGACGATACATTCAGCACACCTGGAATATTCCATGTTGCTTCCTGAATCATCTCCGAAGCTTCTTTTGCATCTTCCAGATTCACAGATCCAATGGTAATGGATGCGCCGGAACTGGAGCTTGTTCCCATTGACATGGAACTTGACATGGTGATATCAAGCTGCATATCCACAATATCACTGGTATCCTCGATCCATTTATCCACCACTTCCTGCGTGCTCATCTTTCTCTTATCTTTTAAGTTGACAGAGATGGTTGCACTACCGGAAGAAGCCGTCATCGTGTAATTCTCTACATTTTCATCAGCTGCAATCATATCTTCGATCGGAAGGATCTGCTCACTGACAGTCTCCACCCTGGTTCCAGGACGGAACGTAGCTTCTACGCTGACCATACCTTCATCCATGGTTGGCATGGCTACAATATTGGTAAAGCTCAGGATTACGAAGGAAGCAATCAGCAGTAACACTGCTACCAGCACACTGGTTTTCTTCCTGCGAAGAACCTTTCTCTCCATATGGTCATATTTTTCTTTGATGATATCCAGCAAATGATTGATCTTCAGATCTTCCTTCTGCTGCGGCTGATACATCTTAAAGAACAGCGGCACAAGCGTAATTGCGGAGATCAACGAAGCTACCAGTGAGAACACAATAGTCAATCCCAACTGCATAAAGATCTGTCCGGTCATTCCACCAGAGAAGCACAGCGGCAGATATACAACAACCGTTGTGATAGTGGATGCCACAATAGAAGAAATCACTTCTGTGGTACCCTGCAGTGCTGCCTCTTTGAAATCCGGCACCCGATCTCTTGCACGGAAACAGCTCTCGATCACGACACTGGAGCTGTCTACCATCATACCGATAGCGATGACCAGACCACCCAGCGTCATAATGTTCAGAGAGAAGCCCATCAAAGCCATAACGATCACCGTCATGAGCAGCGAGATCGGCATCGAGCATCCTACGATAATACTTGCTTTCCAGTCACCGAAGAAAATGAACAGAACGATCATGGAAAGGATAACACCCAAAGCTAGTGTACTTCCCACAGAACTCAAGGATTCAAAGATCATTTCCGATGCATCATAGGAAGCTTCGATCACTGCATTTTCATTCTGCTCTGAAATATTTTTTATGACCTTTTTCACATCATTTACCATACCGATGGTACTGGCACTCTGATTCTTGGTCATGGAGATTGTTACGGTGTCTTCCCCGTTAAATCTTGCAATACTGTCTGCATCCTTCACAGACCAGTCAACATCTGCCACATCAGACAGATGGATCACGCTTCCAGTAGCTGTATACAGCGGAATATCCCGGATTGCCTGTACGGTATCATTATCCGAAGTGCTGATGGCACTGATGGACTGACTTCCCTGCTCCAGATTTCCCAACGGGATCGTAAAATCCGTCGCCTTGATATACTGAGCTATAGAGTTCATGTTCAGTCCATACTGGTTCAGTGCATTTCTGTCAAGCTCCACTTTTATGTACTGTTCCTGTCCACCGGACACAGTGACCTGTGCCACGCTGCTCAGTGCTTCCAGTTCCGGAACTACATCCTGATTGGCAAATGCCAGTGCATCGGTTCCATCGGAGGTACTGACAGAATAGGTAATGCTTGGCATAGAATCCATATTCATCTCTATGATCATAGGATCCTGACTGTCGTCCGGCAGATCTGATTTTACCTGATCCAATGCTGCCCGCAGATCCAGATATGCATCATTTACATTCTGATCATAATCATACTGCAGAAGTACCATGGAGACATTTTCCATGGAACTGGAAGTAATGGATTTTACACCACTTAAGCTTCCGACTTTATCCTCGATGGGCGTCGTCACCAGATCATCCACAGACTCGGAATCTGCACCCGGATATACAGTATATACGATCTTCATCGGCATCTCCATATCCGGCATAAGCTCCAGACGCAGAGTGGTCAGTGATGAGAATCCAAATACTACCAGAGCAAGTACTGCCAGCAGAGTTGTTACTGGCCGTTTTAACACTAACCTCGTCACTCTATTCATTACTCGGCAGCCTCCTCATCCGCAGATGTCTCATCCGTTGCCTGTTCCTGTGACTCTTCTGTTTCCTCAGATGTGTCTTCTGTATTGTTTACCACATCTTCTCCGTTGAGAGTCACAATCTCTACTTCTGCACCATTTCTTAATTTGGCAGACCAGTTATCCACAACCAGACTGTCAGTTGTCAGCCCGTCTTCGATCACTGCATGTTCATCATCCATAAGACCTACTGTTACAGAAGTACGGACCAGCTTATTGTCCTCCACGCAGTACACATAAGCATCTCCACCTGAGAAATACAACGAATCAAATGGAATCAACATCTTATTGTCTTCTTTTTCTGTGGTGGCACTTACCTTTACAGATACACCGTTTGGCAGGGCATCTCCGGCTCCTGTCACGGTTGCTTTGACACGGAACAGCTTGGTCTGCTGACCTGCCATCGTTCCGATCTCGGTGATGCTTCCGTCAAAGGTCTGTCCATTACGTTCCACCGTCACATGATCACCAATGTTCAATGTATTTTTTGCAGCCTCTGCCACATCAAAAGTCACAGTCATGGAATCCTTGTTGGAAATGATATATGCCACATTACCTGCTGCTGCCATTCCTTCTTTTTCTACATTGATTGCTTCGATCACACCACTGATCGGAGCTGTCACCGTACAATAATCCAGCTGCATCTGTGCAGACTCAATACCTACGGCTGCTTGGTTAAGCTGTGCGGCATACGTTGCATCTGTCTGCGGATATACCTCGTTCTGCGTGATGGAGTATGCCTGTTTTGCAGTATTTAAGCTGTCTGTCAAGGTATCCTGGCTGGTCTCGATCTGGTCGATGCCGGATTTGAGCTGGGATTTTGCGCTGTTCAGAGAAGAAAGCGTTGTATTTGCTGTTTCTAATCTTTGTTGAGCAAGCGCTCTATCTGAATATAAACCTTTTAAGTCCTTCTCCACATCAGATACATCTGCGTTCGGATCATCTGCCTTCTTATCTGCAATTTCTTTTTCTTTTACACCAATTTCTTTTGTCAAAGTATCAACATCGGACTGTGCCGCCTGTTTCGCTGCACTCATAGACTTGATTGCGTCTCTGGTGTCATCCAGATCATCTTCCATATCATCTTTACTTTCATATGTATCATTCAGATTTTTCTGAAGCTGACGGATCTGCTCCTCAGTCTGATAATTCTGGAGATCTCTGGCTCCGCTGGTCGCCGCCGTAGCTCCTGCCTGTGCCGTATTGTATGCTGCCTGTGCGCTGTCCATCTGAACCTGATATGCTTCATCATTGATTTTGAACAGTACGTCGCCTTCCTTTACCGTATCTCCTACTTTATAATTGACCTGTGTGACTGTTCCGGACAGCTTCGGCATCACATATACCTGTTGCTGCGGTTCTACTGTACCTATGTAAGTAGTATCACTGGTCAATTCACCCATCTGGGGATTTTCCACTTCTACAGAAACCTTGCTGACCTGGGTCGTCTCCTTATTCTTACCGCAAGCGGTCGCGGATACGCAGAGTGTCACTGCGAGTCCCATTGCCATAAGTTTCTTTGCTTTCATGTTGTCTCCTCCTGTCATCTTTTTCAATTTTTAGCCGTGTACAGATTATAACCCGATTATAAACAAATTGTAAATTTCTGTAACAATATTTGGACCTTGGCATAAAATAAACAACTGCAAATTTTCTTTTATAAAAACCTGCAGTTGTTCTTTATCAGCGTAAGCAATCCCTCTACATTCTAATTTTATAATCCGGAAAGCGTTCTCATTACAAGATCTACATCCTTATTTTCAAGTTCCTGAATAATATGTAGATACGTCTTCTGTGTTGTTGTCATACTCGCATGTCCCAGTCTGCGTGCAACGCTGGCAATAGATACACCCGCAAACAAAAGCAAGGATGCATGTGTGTGACGGAGTCCATGAATGGAAATCTCTGAAATACCGCACTCCTTACAGTGTCTGGTCAACACATCGTTGACTGTTGAATTATATATTTTAGTCGCTCCGACAAAGATAGGATCATTTTCAGGGAGACCTTTCGTTAGTTCAGAAAATTTTACTACAATCTGCCAGTCGATCTGTATCTTTCTCACAGAAGACTTGTTCTTTGTAGGCAGAAATCCACCCTCTCCTTTATAATCCCATGTCTTGCTGATCGACAATGTCTGTCTGGCAAAATCAAAATCCGCAGGCGTAATTGCAAGAGCTTCCGAAAAACGCATCCCTGTCTTTGCCACCAGCAGAATAAACCAGTCCCAGTTTGGCTCTTCCTTAATGTCAAGATTTGCAATCAATGTATGCAATTCAAATTGATTGAGATATTTGATTTTTTTTGCTCTTGGTGTCTTTCCTTTGATAATTGCTTTTCTGGTTGGGTCTCTCTCAATTATTCCTTCATCAACAGCATCTATAATAGCACCCTTTAACTGATGATGAAAATCCAATGTGGTCTGTCTCTCATGTTCTTTTGCATAGTTGTTTAAAAGCTGCTGGTATGCCGTCCTGGTTAATTCCGAAACCCTTAATTCTGGAACCAGTTTTTCTACCCATTTCTGTGTCATCAAATACTTAGCCATCGTTGCTTCCCGAATGGCGCCTCTTTTATATACTTCGATCCACTGGGCATAATATTCATAAAAAAGCATATTCATGTTTGTATCATTTGACATAAGCTACCTCCATTTCAGGAACTGCTTACACTGATGCAAACATTTCTATTGTTTTACCAGTTTCATGCAACTATGATCAGAGGCTTTATCTCTTCATCTAAGGTTTTTCTCAATTCCGCCATCAAACGTGAATAATACTTGAATTTTGGCAAAGGTTTTTCCTGTGTTTCCTTATAACTGCTGTAATCAATCGTTGCTTTGATCGCACTCTCATTCGGAATCTCACCATTTCTATAATGAATTGCTGCATACATCACATCATCCTTAGAAGCATGCCATGTAATGCAGAAATCGGCAACAACCTTCTCCACACAGTCTCTCTTCATGTTATCAAGAATATTGGTAATTGATTTTCCTCTGTATTTTGTATCATCTTCTTCGATATCCGCAATCAGATCCGACATCAAGCCTGCCACTTTTGCATTTTCTTTACGCAACTCTTCCACGTATTGTTTAATCTCAGCAAGTTTTTTCTGCCGTTCCTCCGGTGTGATCTCTTCCTGATCCTCTTCTGGTGAAACAATATTCTGAATCAGATTGATGATATATTCATAGTCAATCTTTGTACTGCTGTATGCCATCAGCTCATAGTCCTGGTCGATCTGCTGATCTTCTGACTCACTACCCTCCTCATCTGGCTTCTCGCCTTTAATCTCTTCTATTGTATTTCTATAATGACCTACGTAGTTGTCATATTCTTCTTCTGTAATTCCATAGGTTTCCAACAGGCTGTCATCATACTTTGTAAATGACTTCAACTGAGCAAATAATCGGTCAAACTCCTGAAACATCTTTACGAAAATCTTCTTTTCTTTCATGGACATTCCCGGAATATCTGCAGGATCCGCAGCACAAACTCTCAATGCCGAAAGAGCTTTCCGAAATGCAGGTTCCACTTCTTCCCACTCTGACATAAATACTGTCCCTGTACTTCCTGCAGAATACAGCTTCACAGCATCATCTACACACTTTTTGAAAAGTACAGGTGCTTGAAACGTAACAATCTGACCAAAAGTTTTATTTTTGTCAAATATACGATTCGTTCTTGAAAATGCCTGAATCAGATCATGAGGTCCCATAGGTTGTCTGTCGATAAAAATCGTGGACATACACGGTGCATCAAAACCTGTCAACAAACGATCTACTACGATTACCAGGTCTAATTGTTCACTTCTGCTCTTATATTTTGCATCCTTTCTAGTCAGACGTTTATTCAGATTGCCATTATATCCCTGGATCTGCGAAAAGTCGAACTTTGTACCAAACATGCTGTTGTAATCATCCAGTGACTTCTGCATCTTCTTCTGGTTTACGTGGGAACCTTCTTCATTTTCCGTCACAGAATATGTAATGGCGAATTTAGGAAAATCCGGCAATACCTGTCTGATCTTCTCATCAATCACAAGAGAAGTCTCTCCATTCTTCACCTTTGTCAGCAATTCATAATATCGCTGCGCCATCTGGATCGAACTGGTAGTAAGAAGTCCTTCGTAGGTCTTGCCCTTTCCGTTCTGAAAGCCAAGTTTATGAAAAGACTTATTCAAAATAACATCCAGTACTTTCAGCATATGGGTCTCATTTTCATATACACTACTGTCCGTTTCATCAATTATCATCTTAGATCCATTGTGTTCCACCTGAAATCCCAGCACTGCTTTATCATGAATCGCATTCTGGATCGTATAACGATGCAGACATTCCCCATACAATTCTTCCGTGGTTCTCGGTAAATCTCCCATCTGCGGATATGGATTCTCTGCAAACCGCGGCGTTCCGGTAAAGCCAAACCATAAGGATCTTCCAAAGAATCGTTCCAGTTCTCTCTTTGTCTTTGGTGTAACCGCTCTATGACACTCATCTACGACAAAGGCAATCTTCAAGTTTTTGATCTTCTGATATTCTGGGGTTCCTTCCTGCAATCTTTTATTGATCAATATCTGCAACTTCTGAATCGTTGTGACAATCACCTGTCTGTCATCTGACTTCAGTTTCCTTTTAAGATCTGTGACATTATCCGTCTCATCCACATCCACCAGATCATTATTCGCATATGCCTGAAAAGCCATCGTTGTCTGTGTATCCAGATCCTTTCGATCAATCAGAAATATCGCTTTATCAATTGCCGGAATATCCATCAAAAGATTTCTTGTTGCTTTATAAGAGGTCAGCGTCTTACCCGAGCCGGTTGTATGCCACACAAATCCCGATTGTCCTTTTTTTGACGCTTCTCTGATGGACTCAATAGCATGAATCTGGTATGGACGGAGCAAAATCAGCCGTTTCGCATCCTCATCCAGAACTGTATACCTGGCAATCATCTCATGGGCTTCCGGAATCCGGAGAACACTTTTCGCAAAACTCAGATAATCAGATACCGCATTATTCTCTCGATCTACCCAGCCACTCATAAATTTCGGATTCAATTCCATGTCATTGGCCGCCGCAAAATATCTAGTATTCACACCATTGCTCACGACAAACATCTGAACCGCCGAAAAAATACCAGTGAATTTTCCTTCTCCAATATATTTTTTAATTTGCCAGAATCCATCCATATATGAGTGTTGCTTATTCTTCAGTTCAATATGAATCAGGGGCAGACCATTGATCATCAACGTCACATCAAATCGTCGATCTCTTGCCAGATCTTTCCCCTCCTCATCTGACTTCAATGCACTGTACTGGTTAATCACTTCGTAGACACTGCTTCCGCCCGCAATGTGTTCATGATTCATGACAACCAGATGCAGCTTCTCTGTATCCCTCTGCACATGAACCTGAACCTTTCCATTTTCACCTACCAACCACTCTCCAGCCTTATAAAACGAGGAGAACTGCAGCTGATTTTTTACCTGCTCAAATTCAGAATCCGACAGATGTTCCCCATTCAGCCTGTCCTTATTATTCTGCTCAAGAATATATCTGAAATTCGCCCACAGATCAGCTTCTGTCTTTAAATCTTCCCTGTAGGTCCACTGGGATTCTCCATAAACTAACTGTTCAATCAGCTTTTGTTCGATCATACACTCTAATTCTGGCATATCTCTGTTCTCCTTTGACGGTTATCTCTTTACAATCCGTTTTCTTGATAAATCAAATTTCCTCGTGAATTTCGTCTGCGTTATCGCAGGATCTTCTTCCAAACGATGCAATATATCCTGTTTTTTCAGCTCCCTTTGAATTATGTTCCTGTTCTTCTCTCTTTCAAAAACGCTTCATGCACAAACATTCTTGAAATAAAAGTATTTTTCATACTTGGTTTTACCTGTCTTTTTCTATATTTTTACATTTTACTTGTAGAAACATGTTCTTCACCATAAATTTTTTAAGCTTTTTCAAGCTTTTATACTTTTGCTGGTGAAGAGTGATAAGGTGGTCGAGGTTGGTAAAATAATCTACTATTTTGTCCTGTTCCACCTTATTTGGAAATGGAACGATTAAATTTCTTATCTCCTCATTGTGGATATGAACTACCGATTTTCCTTGTGCTTTTTTTGCCAATTCCCGTTGCGAATTTCCATTAGAAATAGATATTGCCATAAAAGCAGAATTGATATCCTTATTCGGCATCACAACATTTAAGTCTCCACCGAGCAATATCCCTGATTTATCAACAGTTGCGGCTCTTGCAATATCTTCTGCTGTTTCACCTGACGCTGGTACAATAACTTCTCCACCTTTACTGTATACAGAACCTTCTTTTGCTTCTACATAAGTATCCACATCAGAGATGCTAGTTTCATATTTCGTATATAATCTTCCGTACAAGATAATTGGTGTTCCAACCTCTATTAAATCACCCTTAGAATATCCATTACCTTTACTAAATTCGGCTACATCATCTAACTTACGCTGTTCCCAAGCGCTGTTGATAATTTTTTTAATCCTATAATGCTTCCACTGGTGAAGAGTGATGAGGTGGTCAAGGTTCTTAAAATACTGGCCAATTTTAATTCTTTCATCGCTTCTTTGAGGTAATATCAAATCAATATTTTTCAATTCTGTTTCCGTCATTGTTGGAACAGCCCCACCAATTTTAACCGCAGTAATCTGTTTTTGAATTGGCATAGAAGTTAGTGCCACAGATAATATCTTCTGCAAATCTGGTTTTACTTTAATTACAACCACCTGCGGATTAACTGTACAATCTTCTCCAATGCCCACAACCAAGGCACTTTTACCAAGCGTAGAACCTGTTTTTACAAACAAAATATTTCCGTTTTGCACCTTAATTTCAGGAGATTCTTCATACTTTTCTTTAGTAATATATGTATTATTTAATCCAACTATTAGTTGATTACCAACTATATTAGTTGGACTGAATGTAAGAACTCCCCCAGCTTCTTTTGCGACAATGTCTTTTTCTGTATATCCTCTAAAGCCAATTCGACCATTCATTTTACAAATATCACCCAACTTACGCTGTTCCCACTCGTTTACCCTACACTTCCTTCATATCAAACACTCACACTGTGCTCCTGTAATTTTCATTCTAAAAACCGTAATTAATCCAGTAACATTCCAGCTTCATAAGAACACTTTATATAATCCGGATTGCTGTAATACACGTTTGAATTAAAATCTGAGATTTCTTCACTAATAAAAGAGCTATACACTTTTTTTATCGCTTCAACTACACTTTCGTAGAGTTCCATAACCTCTAAGATCAAAGTCTGATACACACGTCCAATAGATGTTACAGAAGGCACCGTGTATCGGCAAGTTGCAATATTGTCAAAGTTTCCTTCTGATATTCCATATTCTTCAATCCACTCGTCGCACACCTGTTCAAAAGACAAACAATGATTTACACTCGCAGCTTTTAATTGGTGCAATAATGCCTTATCTGACAGCTTCGCAACAACATCTTTTGTCTTATTATGGGTCTCGCGCGCCACATACTCAATCATAGAACATACATAAAACAAATCATCTTTATTCCATTGTGCTGTCATTGATTGCTTCACTCCTTTCATATTTCAGGCAATCCAACGCCCTCATACTATGAAAACTAATCTGATGAGATGGATGCTTGAATTTTGCCACTTCCCAAAATGCTTCTTTACTGATGGTCTTGTTCAAATAATCGTTTACATAATTCCAAACAGTATCATCTGCCATCGGTCCTTCTACAATATCATATTCATGTATCTTTCCAGCCCGACATTCTGCTATAAAATCTAACCATTCATCATTCAACTTATCAAATTTTTTGATTTTTAATTCAGGATTTTCAGTATACAAATATACATTCACTATTCCATGTTCATGCTTACGTTCAGCCCACCGATATGCCTGTTCATAATTATTTGTGCAATAAAATCCCCACGAAAAATCTTTTGAATACTTTGTTTTTCTAATCTCTGGAAATTCAACTATTTGTCCGCTTCCATGATATAATTCCAAGCTACAAATCCCCCTTTTCTTTCTAAATCTTCCATTCGTTTATTCACATCGTAAGTCTCGCCTTTTTGCTATACAAAATTTGCTTATTGTCTTGAATTTTCTTCTTTGGTTCTCAACATAATTTTTATACATTTTTTCTACGCAAACATGTTTTTTAACATAAATTTCTTGATATTTTGTAATTCATCACACTTCTGCTGGTGAAGAGTAATGAGGTAATCAAGGTTGTCAAAATAATCTGCAATTATATGCTGTTCATTAAGAGATGGGATCAACATTTTGTATTCACAAAGCGTTTTATAATAAAGTCTCGTTCTAGTTCCACCTTTTTTTTGTTCCGTACAAAATTTCGTAAAAGAATCACTTGAATTTATGTATTGGACCACAAACCTTAAATCACTTTCATTCTCCACAAACACGGGATATTCCTTACTAACTAAGCCTTTTTCCAGTGTATTCACATTTATATGAAATGTACTATCATCACTCATATGTCTGTATGTACACGCATTTAAAGGCACTATGCTAAATAACGTGTTTTCATTATCCGTAGTGGAATTTCCACGATAATCAGATTGATACATAAGCCCTGTTCTTGCTGATGTTAAAAGTGGCAATCCTGAATTCAATTTAGCATATTCTGATAATTCTTTTGTAATATCACCGACCTTACGCTGTTCCCAATCGTCAGAAAATCCTGCAAATCTAATTTTCGGGACTTTTTCCCCATTTTGCGGAAACATCTTTTGAAGCATATATTTTTTCAATTTTTTCGTTTCATCACACTTCCGCTGGTGAAGAGTGATGAGGTGGTCGAGACCTCTAAAATAATCTCCTATTTTCTTCTGCTCTTCAAATACAGGACATAAAATAGGAATTTTTTTGCATGTCTCCTTATTCAGTTTTGGCATTGCCATCCCTGTATTATATTGCGTATAATCTTTTCGTTCTAATGAATTGCAAATGAAGTTATTTTCATTTCCTTGCTTTGTACGTAGAACATGAGCATGGTTATTTACCCAGTATTTTCCAGTTGCAAGGAAACATATGGGATAATTTCTATCTGTAATATTGGCACCGTCTTCACTTAACAATATAAGTTCTTCATCAAATAAATAGCCATCTACGTAATCAACAATTCCAGAAGCTCCATAATAAGGATATGGACCATAAACACGTTTTACACCTTCCAATGGTTTTCTCATTGTATCAAGAAATTCGACCACATCATCTAACTTACGCTGTTCCCAATCATCAGCATACCCTTTGAATCTAATTTTAGGTTTTCCCATATCTAACCCTCCATTTTTCCAATCAAGTCATTTAATGATTTCATAATAGCTTCATCCGAGGATGTCAGTTCTTTTAGAAGTGACAGAAATTCTCCCTGGGTCTTTTCGAGTTCTTCATCTGTCTGCTTCATATCTGTCAAAAGCTCCTGCAGGTCAATTTCTTCCTCTTCTTCAAAATTATCAACGTAACGAGGAATATTCAAATTAAAATCATTTTTCTCAATGTCTTCAAAGCTGGCAAGATAAGATTCTTTCTCTACCATTTCTCTTCTGCCGTACAGATCCATCACTTCATCAATATGTTCGTCAGTCATCTCATTTTGCTTTTTGCCTTTATTAAATTTCTTAGAGGCATCAATAAACAATACATCCCGGCCATCTCTGTGTTTCTTCAGCACAATAATACAGGTTGGAATGGAAGTGTTGTAGAACAGATTTGCAGGTAATCCAATGACTGCATAAATATTTCCAGAACGAAGTAATTTCTCTCTGATTTTTCCTTCTGCAGCTCCACGGAACAAAACGCCATGTGGCAGTACAATCGCCATGGTTCCGTTACTTTTCAGATGATATAATCCATGAAGCAGGAACGCATAGTCAGCCTTTGACTTCGGAGCCAATACCCCATAATCGCTGAATCGTTCATCCTGCAAAAATCCTGCTGCCGCACTCCATTTTGCGGAATATGGAGGATTCATAAGAACCATGTTAAAATCTGTCTCTTCATCCGTCGGCCAGTCTCCATCCAAGGTATCACCATTCCGAAGCTTCTGATTTTCAGCCACGATTCCATGAAGGAACATATTCATTCTTGCCAGATTGTAAGTGGACGTATTCAATTCCTGCCCATAATACTTAATATATCCCGGATGTGCTGCGTATTTCTTTGCGTTCAAAAGCAGCGAACCCGATCCCATGCAAGGATCATAGACAGACAATCCTTTCTTGTCCTCCTGTCCTGCAATCGCAATCTTCGTCAGAATCTTTGATACTGCCTGCGGTGTATAGAATTCTCCAGCTTTCTTGCCTGTTTCTGATGCAAACTGACCAATCAGATACTCATATGCATTTCCAAGTATCTCTGCATCTGAATTTAGAAGATCTGCTTTGTCAATTTCTTTGATTAGATTGGCAACCGTATCGCTCTGTTTCTGATCTCCCGTACCCAGACGATTGGAATACAGGTCAATATCTGCAAATAGATCTGCAAAGATCGGATCGCTCTGTTCAATATTGTTAAATGCCTTCTGCAGTTGCTCACGATTGAAGGAATTATTTCTTGCTGCGTCAGCAAAATATGTATAAGTCAACTCCGGTTCGATGACATAGTGACAATCCTCTTTCATCTGCACCCGTAACTCTTCCGCATCCTCTCCCTTTAATTCATTTACATACTCATTCAATGCTTCTTTCAACGTTGATGGCTTTCCATCACAGATCATGTCATATACTTTAATCAGGAAGGAATCTGACAAATATTTGTAAAACACAATTCCCAGTAAATAATCCTTATATTCATTTGCATCCATTTTTGAACGCAAAATATCCGCTCCACTCCACAACACACTAATCAAATCTTTGCTATTTTCTACATCAGGCATCCTGTATCCCTCCATATCTCTTTTCTTCCATTTTATCCGGCAATCATCACTCATGCAACCTTATTTCCAAAATATCTTTTCCAACTCCGTACTCCATTTACAAATGTCATTTCTGACAGATCCAATAAACACATATGCATATCACACGCACAACAACTGTTATAGAAAATATTTTTTCAAATTCACAATCCGTTCACAAACGTCCTTTATGATAAATCCAGTTATGATAAATGATAATTTATATTTGAGGTGACAAGCGTATGTTTCACATTTTAGTTGTTGAAGACGATCAGGCTTTGAACAAGCTGATCTGCCGTGTATTAAATAAGAATGGTTATGAGACTGCTTCTGCCACAGACGGCGAGGAAGCATTGGCTCTGCTGGATCAGATGTATATTGACCTGATCATTACCGATCTGATGATGCCGAACATGGACGGATATGATCTTACCAAAGCACTCAGAGACAGTGGGTATCAGCTGCCAATCCTTGTGGTTACAGCCCGTGATACATTCCCGGACAAAGCCAAAGGCTTTAAGCTGGGCATTGATGACTATATGGTAAAACCCATTGATGTCAATGAACTGCTGCTTCGCGTGGAAGCACTGCTTCGTAGAGCAAAGATTATCTATGAAAAGAAGCTGGAATTTGACCATGTGTGCCTGGACTATATCAATCTGACCGTCACAATTGACGATAATTCCCAGATCCTTCCTCAGAAGGAATTTCAGCTGCTGTACAAGCTTCTGTCCTTCCCGAACCATACCTTTACCCGTCAGCAGATCATGGACGAGTTGTGGGGATATGATTCCGAGACCGATATCCGTACCGTGGATGTGCATATCAACCGGCTGAGAGACCGGTTCCGGGATATTCCTTATTTTCAGATCCAGACCGTAAGGGGACTTGGTTATAAGGGGATGATCACCAAATGAAAATGAAAAATAGTTTTTATTCCATCTGGGCAAAAGTGGTCGTGTGCTGTTTCTGGATGATGATTTTTTCCTTTTTGATCGTAGGTCTTACGATTCACTTGATGAACCAGCTGAATGTGTGGAACCTGCTTCCCTTGCCCCTGACCGGACTGCATTTTATCTTTGTGCTGGCGATCATCACAACGATCCTTGGGGTGTTTATCAGTATGTTTATCTTCAAGCATGCGCTTAACCCGATCACTCAGCTCTCCAGATCCATGCAGCAGGTGGCAGAAGGCAATTACAATGTAAAACTGGATGCAGATCCGCACAAGGGTGAGATCCATGATCTTCTGACCAATTTTAATCATATGGTGCAGGAACTGAACAGTACTGAGACACTTCACTCTGATTTTATCTCTAGTGTCTCCCATGAATTCAAGACCCCTCTCGCCACCATCAGTGGATATGCCACCCTTCTGCAGGACGATACTCTCTCTGCTGAAGAGCGAAATGAATATATCAATATCATCATCCGGACAACAAGAGAATTGTCTCATATGACCGGAAATATCTTAAGTCTGTCCCGTCTGGAGAATCAGACGATCATCACGGACCAGGAATCCTTCCATGTGGATGAACAGATCCGGCAATGCATCCTGCTGCGGGAGACGATCTGGTCCGAAAAAAATCTGGTGATCGATCCGGATCTGGATTCTATCATCTGGAAAGGCAACCGGGAACTGACTTCGCATATCTGGAATAATCTGCTGGACAATGCCATCAAATTCACTCCGGCAGGCGGTGAGATCACGATCCGTGCCTCCATGGACAAGGACTGGCTGACCGTCAGCTTCACGGATACGGGCATCGGCATGACACCAGAGGTAAAGCAACGGGTCTTTGACAAATTTTATCAGGGTGATACTTCCCACAAAAAAAAGGGAAACGGCCTTGGACTTGCGTTAGTCCGCCAGATCGTTACCCTTTACGGAGGCTCTGTGGAAGTGGAAAGTGCTCCCGACATGGGAAGCACTTTCACTGTCCGTCTTCCGGCACATACTATTTCTTCGGAGTCTTCTTCTGAGCAGAGTGCTTTACACTCTTTACCTTAAATATTCTTGCTGTAAACGGCGGCAGGTCCAGACACAGGGCCTGCTCCTTCTTTTTATATGGCTTGTTCTCCACCGACCAGTTCTGATCCTCCGGCTTTGTATTTCCACCAAATTCTTCCCAGTCTGTGTTCAGAAGCTCTGTCAGCTCATACTGTTCCGGCAAAGCTACCCGGAAATCTTTCCAGAACTGATCAGACAAGTTCATAACCGTCACGATCGTCTGACCGGATGCTTTCCGTTCCCATGCATAAGTCACATAGTCCGCAGCATCCACTTCCAGCCATCCAAAGCAGTCTGAATTATATTCTCCATCATACAATGCCGGCTCTTCCAGATAAAGATGAGAAAGCTTCGCATAAAACCGCTGGAATGCATCATGAAGCGGATATTTCAGCAGATCCCAGTCCTGTTCCCTGGTCTCATCCCACTCCCGGAACTGAGCAAACTCATTTCCCATAAAATTCAGCTTCTTGCCCGGGTGCATGTACACATAAGCGTAAAATGCCTTTGCCTGCGGGAATTTGATCTCATAGTCACCAAACATTTTCTGAATGATCGTTGCTTTTCCATGTACCACTTCATCATGGGAAAAAGGAAGCAGGAACAGATCACTGTAAAAATACATCATGGAAAAGCTCAGCTTGTGATAATCATATGGACGGTACACAGGTGCAGTCTGGAAAAACCGCAGGGTATCATTCATAAAGCCCATATCCCACTTATAATCAAATCCAAGACCATCATATTCTGTCGGTGCGGTTACCTTCGGAAAATCGGTCGAGTCCTCTGCCATCAGAATCGCCGATGGATGAAGCTTATGAAGCCCTGCATTCATATTTCTTAAGAATTCCACTGCCCGTTCATTGACTCCCCTGGCCGGATCACCATTCCAGTAGATGGCACGACTAATGGCATCCATACGGATACCGTCAAAATGAAATTCAGTCAGCCAGTAATTCGCCGCACTTTGCAGAAAGCTCCGAACTTCCCCTCTGCTGTGCATAAAATTCATGGTTCCCCACTCACTGTAGGCTGTGTCAGGATGTGGAAACTCATACAATGGTGTTCCATCAAAATCCTTCAGTCCATAATCATCCATGGCAAAATGCACCGGCACAAAATCTGTAATCACACCGATCCCCTGCTCATGACACATCTCTACCAGCCGCTTCAGCTGCTGCGGTGTTCCATAACGGGATGTAGGTGCAAAGAATCCTGTATTCTGATATCCCCAGGAGCAGTCTGCCGGATGCTCTGACAACGGAAGAAATTCAATATAGTTAAATCCCATTTTTTTCAGATAGGGGATCAGCTCCTCTGCCAACTCCTCATAATCATACCAGCTTCCGTCCTCCTTCTGCTTCCAGGAACCTGCATGCAACTCATAGATATTCATAGGATTATTGTAATTCTTTCCCACATCCCTCTTCTGCATCCATTTCTCATCCGTAAACTTCCAGGTACGGTCTACAATCCGGGATGCAAAGCCAGGACGAAGCTCCATAAGCATTCCATAAGGATCGCAGTGATAAACAACTCGTCCATCCGCATCTGTGATCGCATATTTATAATACATGCCGGCTTCTGCTCCTGCTATCTCAATTTCAAAAACACCAGGATTCTGTTTCTGTTTCATAGGCAGCAGCTTCCAGTCGGAAAAATCTCCCTGCACTTCCACATTGGCCGCATTCGGTGCATACACACGGAACACAACTCCCTCTTCTGTCAGATGTGCCCCAAAATATTCATAGGCATCAAATGCCTTTCCCTGTAAGAATTTCTGAAAATCCATACATTTCCCCCGTTTAATCTTTTTCTCTATTGTATCGGAAACACGTTACGGATACAAGATACAAAGGATGCATTTTCGTACTATACTTCTATCCCCTATGGTTCTATCTTTTTCACCAATGTGTTCGGAATCCTTTTCTTCACTTCTCCGGTCACGATACCGATCAGAAACCCGGTGATCACCCCAGCAGTCAGAAGCACCGGTCCATAGTAAACCAGACTTACTGTTTCCAACACCGCCATAGCCACCAGAAGCTGCCCTACATTGTGCATGACACCACCTATCATACTGACACCTGTCGTACTGAAAAGCCCACTTTTCTTTGCCAGACACATGCACAGAAAGCTTACCGCTGCTCCTGCCAGACTGTATAGGATCATGGAAAAATTACCAAATAAGAAACCAGACAGAAAGATCCTCATACCGTTGATCATCAGCGCCTCCCATGGTCCCAGACTGTACAGTGCCCACACGATCACAATATTGGCAAATCCTGGCTTCACCCCCGGGATTCCCAGTGGAATCGGTATTAAGAATTCAATATAACCTATGATCAGTCCAAGAGCAGTCAGAAGTCCCATGAGTGCCAATCGTTTTGTTTTATTTTGCATAACAAAAGCCCCTTTCTATGTTTATTCTATCATAGAAAGGGGTTCTGTGAAAACCTGATATTATTCCAAATGAGTGCTTAATTCATAAGCTTTTTTGAAGAAGAATTCTCTGTTCTGATAACAGCTGACCTGTTTCATCTGTCATCCTCCATATCCAGAAAATATCCAAAGTTCATGTGTTCCATGGCCATATCTGCAAGATTCACACAGCTGTTTCCCATACGGTCCACACAGTGGAGCAGTCTGGTGAACGGTGCCGATAATTTTGCTTTGCACTTTCCTTTGTTCACCCGATCCATGTGGGCTTTCCGCATGTTGATATCCAGATCCATGACTTTTTCCCGACGACGAATCAGCTTCTCCGGTTCTTCCGGTTCTCCCTGTTCCAATGCCCGCATGGCATCCCCATACATCTTGGATATCTGATTCAGGCTCTTTCTCAGATCCTCCATAGCTTCTTCTGAAAAACTGTATTTCAGTTCCATTTTACCTGCAATCACATCTGTCAGATCAGCGGCCAGTTCTCCCATACGTTCCACGTCTCCACACACATGCATGAGTTTGGCTGTCTGTGTTGCCTGCAATTCTGTCAGTACACCTGCAGAAAACAGCTCTGCCAGATAATCATTGATAGCTTCCATCAAGGAATGAAGCGTCTGACCCTGTTCTTTGATCTTTCCGACCAGTGCTGGATCTTCACTTTTGCTAAGCCCTGCCAGATCCTTCAGCATATTTTTTACCATTCCACTGCAGTGCAGCACTTCCTTGGCCACCAGCTTCAATGCAACAGTTGGCTGACCGATAACTTTCTTATCAAGAAAAGCCGGCTGAAGCGGATTGACTTTTGCATCTTTTGCATCCGGGATCAGCCACATAACGATCTTCACCATCAATCCGAGCAGACATACCCACACTACCGTCATGGTCAGATTAAATAATGTATGCGCGTTCGCAATCTGTCTGGAGATTACTTCCACTTCCGGTCCCTTGGGAGAGATTGCCTGAATCAGTGCAGCATAAGGCTTTACAAACCAGATAAATACAAGGGAGCCGGACAGATTGAAGATGGTATGTGCAATCGCCGTTCTCTTGGCATCACGGCTCTGTCCAAGAGATGCCAGCAGTGCAGTGATGGTCGTTCCGATATTATCTCCCAGAAGAATCGGGATTGCTCCCACCAGTCCCAGAATACTCGTCACTCCATCTGCACCCGGCTGGGCTGCAAAATTCTGCAGAACTGCAATCGTCGCACTACTGCTCTGTACTACCAGTGTCATTGCCGTACCAAGCAGAAGTCCAAGCACCGGAATACCGGATACTTTTCCGATCAGATCTGTAAACACCGGACTGGATGCCAGCGGCTTCATCACATCCCCCATGGTCTCAATGCCAAGGAACAATAATCCAAATGCGAATATAGTCTGTCCGATACTCTTGATCCGCTCTGATTTACAGACGAATGTCAGAATAAATCCAATAAAAATAAACGCATAAATATAGTCTGTGATCTTAAAGGCTATAATCTGTGCGGTCATAGTAGTACCAATATTTGCTCCGAAAATAATCGAAATTGCCTGTGGCAGACTCATAAGTCCTGCGCTGACAAAACCAATGGCCATGACCGTGGTGGCACTGCTGCTCTGCAATACAGCAGTTACCAGTGCACCTGCGATCACACCCATGATCCGGTTCTTTGTCAGAAGTGCAAGAATCGACTTCATTTTCTCTCCGGCTGCCTTCTGAAGACTTTCACTCATCAGATTCATGCCATAGATGAATACAGCAAGTCCACCCAACAGTCCAAATACAATCTGCATATTTTCTTTCATTTGTCCTCTTTCCCCATTATCTTTCTCTGTAAAACTATTTACTCGTGCGCTTTATGTTCTCCGGTGACGGAATACTCCACCCACTCGGCAATATTCACTACATGATCGGCAATACGTTCAAAATATTTTGCCACCATTACCATGTCAATGCAGATCTCACCCTGATCCGGCTCTTCTGCAATAGCTGTGATCAGCTCGGATTTCACCTGAGTGAACAGCTCATCCACCACATCATCCTGCTTCATAACCTTTCTGGCCAGCAACAGATCTTTCTTTACAAATGCTTCAATACTGTCTGTCAGCATTCCCATGGCTGCCTCTGCCATCTGCTGGATATGTACATGCTGGGTCAGCTCACTATTCTCCAGATATTTGGTAATGTCCGCAATATCGGATGCCTGATCTCCGATCCGCTCCATATCAGAGATCATCTTCAGAGCTGCGGAAATATTTCTCAGGTCTCTTGCCACCGGCTGCTGCTGGAGCAGAAGCTTCATACACAGAGACTCAATATCGCGCTCCTTGTGGTCGATCTCATATTCTGTCAGGAATGCCTTCTGTCTTGCCTGTTTATCAGAATACAGAAGAGCTGTCATGGCATCCGCCACAGCCTCTTTACAGAGGGCTCCCATACTGATCAGATCTTCGTTCAACTGCTGCAACTGTTTTTCAAACTGATTTCTCATATCATCAACCAAACCTTCCTGTAATATAATCCTCAGTTCTCCGGTCTTTCGGCATAGAGAACAGTTTCTCGGTCTTGTCATACTCGACTACTTCTCCCAGCAGGAAAAATGCGGTATTATCAGAGATACGTGCTGCCTGCTGCATGTTATGAGTAACCATGATAATGGTGTAATCTTTTTTAAGCTCCAGTGCCAGGTCTTCGACTTTGGAAGTGGAGATCGGGTCCAGTGCGGAAGTCGGCTCATCCATCAAGAGCACATCTGGCTGTACTGCCAGTGCTCTCGCAATGCAGAGACGCTGCTGCTGTCCACCGGACATTCCCAGTGCGCTCTTTTTCAGACGATCCTTTACTTCATCCCAGATGGCTGCTCCGCGCAAAGACTTCTCAACGATATCGTCAAGCTGGGATTTATTATGAATGCCGTGGGTTCTCGGTCCATAGGCAATATTGTCATAGATGCTCATCGGAAATGGATTCGGCTTCTGGAATACCATTCCCACCCGTTTTCTCAACAGGTTTACATCTATATTTTTATAGATATCCACACCGTCCAAAGTGATCTCCCCGATGATCTTACATCCTTCTACCAGATCATTCATACGATTCAGGGATTTCAACAGAGTGGATTTTCCGCATCCGGAAGGTCCGATGAATGCTGTGATCTCTTTCTCCGGAAGATCCAGATTTACATTTTTCAAGGCATGGAAATCTGTGTAATAAAGATCCAGATTCGATATGTTAAATTTACCCATAATTTTCTTAGCTCCTCGTAAACTTCTTCGCAATAAATGCGGAAAGTGCATTGATCAAAAGTACCATAACAAGCAATACCACTGCAGTCGCATAAGCCTGCTCCATATAGAGACCTTCGTTCAAAAGTGCATACATATGTATTGCAAGTGTACGGCCAGATGACATCATATCAAAGATTGGCACACCAGCCAGTTTTGTAGTGGGGATACCAGGTACGGTTCCCGCTGTATAGATCAGTGCTGCTGTTTCACCTGTGATACGACCGATAGCCAGGATCACACCTGCCAGAATACCAGGAATCGCACTTGGCAAGATGACTACAAATACGGTTCTAAGTCGTCCGGCTCCCAGACCAAAGCTTCCTTCCCGATAGGAATCCGGCACTGCTTTTAATGCTTCCTCCGTGGTTCTCATAATGGATGGGAGAACCATAATAGCCAATGTCAAAGCACCGCTCAGCATAGAATAGCCCCAGTGAAATGCTACACCAAACATCAGGTAACCAAATAATCCATATACAATAGAAGGAATACCGGACAGTGTCTCTGTCGTCATACGAACCAGTTTCACCAGCTTGTTGCCGCGCTTCGCATATTCAACAAGATAAATGGCAGAGAATACACCTACCGGCACTGCAAACAGAAGAGTTACAAATGTCATTACGATCGTATTGATGATCGCCGGCATCATAGATACGTTATCCGTATTGTATTCCCATGCAAACAGGCTTGGCTTCAGGCAGGGAACACCTTTGATCAGAATATATCCGATCAGAGATACCAGCACTGTCACTGTGATGACTGTTGCTCCCCAGACCAGTATTCTTAAAGCTGCTGCTTTCATTTTCTGAATCTTTGTATAATCTTTTTTCTTCTTAGCCATTGCTATCTCCCTTCTTGATCAGCGAGAACAGCACATTGATGATCAGAATAAATACAAACAGCACTACACCTGTAGCGATCAGTGCTTCTCTGTGAAGTCCTGCCGCATAGCCCATCTCCAGTACAATATTGGCTGTCATGGTACGGACACCTGCCAGCACACTTCCTGGTATCACCGGCTGGTTACCTGCCACCATGATCACCGCCATGGTCTCTCCGATAGCACGACCAACTCCAAGGATCACACCTGCCATGATTCCAGACTTTGCTGCCGGAAGAACAGCACAGAACACACTGCGTTCGTGGGTATCTCCCAGTGCCAGTGCTCCTTCATAATAGCTCTCCGGAACTGCCCGGATCGCACTCTCTGAAACTCCGATAATCGTTGGCAGGATCATGATTCCCAGAAGAACAGAAGCTGTAAGTACTCCTTTTCCACTGGTTCCGGCCAATTGCTGTATGATTGGAACAATCACCACCAGTCCAAAAAATCCATATACTATGGAAGGAATTCCTGCCATCAGCTCAATGGCCGGTTTCAGGATCTGATATATTTTTTTCGGACAAAATCTTGCCATAAATACCGCACACAGGATTCCGATGGGAACTCCCACAAGAATGGCTCCTGCGGTCACATAGATGCTTCCCACGATCATAGGAAAGATGCCAAAGATTTCATTCATTGGCTTCCATTTGATCCCGGTCAGAAACTTGATCGGTCCAATCTTGGCAATTGCCGGAAGTCCATTGGCAAACAAAAAGATGCAGATTAAAGCTACTGCCAGAACAGAAACACATGCTGCGATCAGGAATACTCCGTGCATGACGGTCTCTTTTACATTTTTCATATAGATTCTCCCATCTGCGTAAACAGGCAAGGGTGAAAGCATCCTGTTTTCACCCTTGCATCCTGCCCTTTGTGCAGCTGTTTTTACTGAGCGATCTCGGACCAGTCAGTGGTTACTCCAGTGTAGATGTTCAGTACATCTTCAGAAGTAAGTTCAGTGATCGGGTTCTCTTTGTTTACGATAACTGCGATACCATCCAGCGCGATCACCTGCGGAGTCAGCTGTGCAGCTTCCTCATCTTTCAGCTCTCTGGAAGCCATTCCGATATCATAGGTTCCATCAATCGTGGAAGTCATACCAGTGGTAGAATCACTCTGCTGTACCTCGATGGTTGCATTCGGATTCACTGCAGTATAAGCCTCTTTCAGTTTCTCCATAACCGGTGTTACAGAAGAAGATCCACCGACTGTGATCTTGCCTTCCGGCTTGGTTCCTTCAAATGCTCCGGTATTGCCTTCGCTTACATAACCGTTCTCCTCAACAACTGCCTGACCTTCCTCGCTTAAGATGAAATCGATAAAGTCTTTTGCAAGTCCATCCGGATCACCTTTGGTTGCGATGTTGAACGGACGGGATACTTTGTAGGTTCCGCTCTTTACATTCTCAGCAGTTGCCTCAGCTCCGTCGATCAGAACTGCTTTTACCTGGCTCTCATCCAGGGATCCAAGAGATACATAACCGATAGCTGCTTTGTTGCCTGCTACAGTAGTCATCATTACAGAAGTACTGTTGGTGATCTCTGCGCTGTCGATGGTGTTGTCTACTTTATTACCATCTGCATCTTTCTGCTCAATTCCGAACAGCTCGATGAATGCGCCTCTGGTACCGGATCCATCTTCACGGGACAGTACGGAGATTGCTCCGCTTACTGCTCCTGCTGCGGTATCCTCTGCTGCATCAGCAGTATCTGCCGTGGTGTCCTCTGCTGCGGTCTCAGTTGTGGTATCTGCTGCTGTATCATTGCTTCCGCATCCTGCAACTGTGGTTGCGGTCATTGCCATTAACATCATTGCTACGATTACTTTTTTCATAATAATTCTTCTCTCCTTCATGTCATGACTTTTTGTTTGGCTCTTTCTGATTTAATGCCATTTCCTTAGTACGCCTATGATATTACCGTTCCCATGTAAAATCTAAAATCGCTTTTATGTGAAATGTATGTAAAATCTGATGCCAGCGCACCGGCGTCTGTACATTTGTTGCTTGTTTAGGATAGTTGGATGTATAAATAAAGTTGAACTGATAGTTTTCTCAAAACAAGAAACAGGGCAGTCATAACGACTGCCCTGTTTCTTCTATTATATCTTCTCACCAAATTCTTCTATCAATTTATTTCTAAAATCATCATCTCTCACCGCTCGTTCTAGGTCATTTCCACGCCCGGCATTTACAAGTTTCAAAGCCACATAAGCCATTGTCACTTCTCCTGTTTTTATGCCTTTTTCTTCAATCCGGTCTAATACATCACACATGGTTTTTAATCCTCCTTTATTATTTTTCAATTCTTCATTGTAAATATCTTCAAATCTGTGATCATCCGTCATAATACTAAGTAACTGCAGAACTTCTTTCACGTGTTTTATCTGCTGATGACTCGGTATAAAATCCTTGTGTTTCTGTTTCTGTGAAAAGAACTCCGCAACTATTCTAAAATCACTCTTAAACTTCTGAATCTGATCATCTGACAGATATGCAATCTGATATAAATTAATTTTATAATCGTTAACATAATCATCAAACCCATCTGGAATATTCAACCGATCTTTTAGTGAAATCGAATCTGTCCATGGAGTCCTATGTCCGAAATACAACACAATTGTTATAACAGGATATCTGTTATCTCTAACACTCTCTTTTCCCAGTAATTGTGCTCTATATTCCATTCCATCATATGCAATGACACGTAACGGCATATCTGGATCTGAACTTGTCTGATTTTCAACCCCTATACATGCCAACCGCAGATTCCCACACTTCCATCTTTTTGCCACATTTGAATCCCATCCTTTGTATATTTTATAATATAAACAAACTGTTGTCACTACCATTTATTAGCAGGAATACAACTATTCGTTTATTTTTTTCATTGGAATCTTTCTCTCGACTTGAGATAGATTATACGATCTCTTGATTATGATTAAATAATATCACGTGTCGCTTGGAAATACAAGCAACATTTTTATATGAAAACATCTTGACAAACAAAATCCTCCCGATTACAATTTTTCAGCAACAATTATTTGTAACAGGGAGGATTTCTTCTATGCAGTTAAATATGACAAAAGGCAAGCCGCTGCCGGTCATTCTGATGTTCACTGTACCGCTGATCATCGGAAATGTCTTTCAGCAGCTATATAATATGGTAGATACAATTATCGTAGGCAGATATGTAGGTGCTGATGCACTGGCAGCTGTTGGCTCCACCGGAACCATCATGTTCCTGATCACCGGTTTTTCTCAGGGGATCACTGCCGGTTTTTCTGTGCGTGTTTCCCAGAAATACGGAGCGAGGGATCAAATTGCAGTAAAGCGAAATGTGGCAAATGGTATCTTACTCTCTATCATCTCTGCTGTGATCCTGACTGTATTCTCCGCATCTATTATGAAACCTTTGCTTCATATTATGAATACACCGGACAATATCTATGATATGGCATATTCCTATATTATCGTAATCTGCATCGGAATTGCCGCAAATATTTTTTATAATTTATTCTCCTCGTATCTTAGAGCAATTGGAAACAGCCAGATTCCTCTGTTTTTTCTGGTATTTTCTGCCTGTCTCAACGTTGTACTGGATCTTTTGTTTGTTGTAAAACTTCAGATGGGTGTTGCCGGAGCCGGATGGGCAACCAACCTGTCCCAGGCTATCTCTGCTGTTCTCTGTGCGCTTTACATCTGGTTTAAAACACCAGACTTAAAGCCTGAATCAAATCAGTGGAAATTGTCACCGCAGGACACAAAGCCCCAACTGGCTGCCGGTATTCCCATGGCACTCCAGTTTGCTATCACCGCATCCGGAACTATGATCATGCAGTCTGCGATCAACCTCTTTGGCTCTGAGGCAGTGGCTGCCTACACAGCTGCCGGAAAGCTCCAGAACATTCTCACTCAGGGAATGGTAGCCATGGGGCAGACCATGGCCACATATGGCGGGCAGAATTACGGCTGTTGCAATCTGAAACGCATCCGCTTGGGTGTCCATGCAGCTCTGTTTGCTGAATTTATCTATTCCATGATTGCCAGTGCTACTATGATATTACTCCTGAAACCTTGTCTCCATCTGTTCTTCTCCGGAGATGTGGATATAAATGCCATGATACCATGGGCTACCACTTACAGTTACATGTGTGCCCTCTTCTTTCTTCCGCTCTGCACGATCTTTATCTTCCGAAATATCATGCAGGGCTGTGGATACGGCTTTCTCCCCATGATGGGAGGCGTTGCTGAACTGGTTGCCAGACTGGTCGTTTCTATGCTTTCCATGAAGCTTCTCAGTTATCGCCTGGCATGCTTTGCCGATCCTGCCGCCTGGATCGCTGCAGCTGTATTTACTGGTGTTTCCTATCTATATGTCATGCGGCAGATTGAGAAAGAATTTCAGACAACTTAATACTTTGTTTATAATCAGGTTTTAATCTTTACAGAGTAAAAAATCTGATGATAAATGAAGGAGAATCCATATGAAACTATTATTGACGATTTTAGTCACTTTCTTTGCGGGCATGGGCGCAGGTCTTGGTACAGGGTTTGCCGGGATGAGTGCAGCCGCTGTCATCAGTCCCATGCTCATCACATTTCTTGGCATGGAGCCTTATATGGCTGTCGGCATCGCCCTTTCCTCGGATGTACTGGCAAGTGCCGTATCCGCATCCATCTATGCAAAACACAAAAACCTGGATATTAAAAATGGACTGATCATGATGATCAGTGTTCTTACTTTCACCGTGGTCGGAAGTTATATTTCCAGTCTGTTGCCTTCCGCCACTATGGGAAGCTTTTCCGTATTTATGACGTTCCTTCTGGGCATTAAATTTATTGTAAAACCGGTCATGACTACCAAAGAGTCCATGGAGAGTGTCTCCCCGAAGAAACGTGCGATTCAGTCCGTCATCTGCGGTATGCTCATCGGATTTATCTGCGGTTTTGTAGGCGCTGGCGGTGGTATGATGATGCTGCTGATCCTTACTTCTGTTCTTGGCTATGAGCTGAAGACTGCCGTAGGAACCAGTGTATTTATCATGGCCTTTACCGCACTGACTGGAGCCGTGTCTCATTTTGCCATTGGCGGTGCACCGGACTGGACCATCTTTATCCTGTGCGTGGTATTTACTCTTCTGTGGGCGCGGATTGCTGCAAGATTTGCAAATAAAGCGACCCCGGAAACACTGAATCGCGTTACCGGAGTCATCCTTGTGATCCTTGGAATCGTTGTTATGGGATTCTCATTTTTACATTAGAAATATTTATATGCTGAAGAGTTGTTTAAGTTGCTGTATGTAATCTATATCATTACCGAGCTGGAAGCCGGTATCGTGACCGGTCTGGCTGGTCTGTCTGCCGCTGCGAGATCCGTAAGCTCAATAAAGTGGTCGGTGTTGTACTGATCCTAATACTTATTTAGCCCCAATTTACTTATCAATGCTTCCTGAAGTAGTTTGGAAACATTGATATGTGCCGCCTCGGCTTCACGATTCAACCAATTGGGAAGTGTCACATTTCTCCGGACAGCTTTGCTGTCCACGCGCCGTCGATATATCAAAAAATCAACATCTACAAGAGTAACATACCCTTTTCCATCTTCCGCAAACGTCCCCTTTTTCGGATTTATAACAGAAATATCCGATGCATCAGGAATTGTCTTTCCTGCATCTTCAAGTGTTATTCCTTTTAATCCAATTGCATCTCTTGCCATTTCAATTGCATCCTGATAGTCTTTTCCCTCCGTCAGGATCTCCATATCCGGAACCTCAACTAAAATAATATTATCTGCAGGTGTGAGAATGACTGGATATACGCGCTTATTCTTCATACAAATGTCCTCCTGTCATAATGAATTATAATCCCCATTTTTTCAAAATTGCTCTTTCCAGATGTTCATTAATCTCCTTATGCACATACAATACACACTAAATACACACTTGTCAATGTGCCAAAATGTATTTATATATTTACAATATAACTTGGAACTTGCATAGAACCATGCAAAGATATATAGAAATATAAGTTAATAGTTATATTTAGACGGCTGGATATGAATTTATGGTAACATAATATTACCTTTTCCGCAAGAAAAAAGCCGGTGTTCCTCAATGCTAAGGTACACCGACTTATCAACTTATTTACTCTATCCTTGCTTCGCCACCTTTTTCCTGCACCAGAAAAATGCCGGGATCAGGAACACATCTGCAAACAGCCATGCCATGGGATGGGCCAGACAGGTTCCTGCAAATCCTATCATCTGCACGACCACTGTTGCCGCCAGGATCCGGGCGATCATTTCCATGATTCCCGATAAAATGGCAAATACAGAAAAGCCCATGCCCTGAATGGTAAATCTGACAGTATTTACCAGAGTCAGCAGGCAATATCCTCCAGTACAATACAGAAGAAACTGATAGGAATACGATATGATCGTTGTCTCTGAAGCATCTACAAACAACGTCGTCAACTGTTTTCCAAATAAAACGGCAATCAGGAAACATATAATAGATACTCCCCATCCCATCAGGACTGCACTTTTCAGGCCTTTTCCAATTCGGTCGATCTTGCCTGCTCCCATATTCTGTCCTGCATAAGGCGCCATGGTCTGTCCCAGCGATTCGATTGGGCAGGAAATAAACATATTAATCTTCTGTGCTGCTGTCACACCTGCCACCACGGCTGCTCCCAGTCCGTTCACAGCCGCCTGCAGCACCAGTGTTCCGATGGCTGTAACTGAATACTGTAATCCCATGGGGATTCCGATATAACAGAGCTTTCCCATATAAGAAAACTCCGGTTCCCATTCTTCCCGGCTGGCATGAAGCACCGGAAACTTTCGATACATATACCACAAGCAGATGATTCCTGAGATACCCTGCGCCAGAACAGTAGCGATGGCCGGACCTTCCACACCCATATCAAAGACCAGCACAAACACCAGATCCAGTACAATATTGATGCCTGATGAAATCGCCAGAAAGATCACAGGTGTCTTACTGTCTCCCAGAGACCTTATAATAGCTGCCAGAATATTGTAGAGGAACGTACAGGGAATTCCCCAGAATACGATCACAATGTACACATAAGCATATTCAAATATTTCTTCTGGTGTCTGCATTAATACAAGAACCGGCCGGCAGACTGCAACGACCACCAGTGTCATCACTATTGAAAATACGATGCAGAGCCATGCGCCATTCGTCACATACCGTCGAAGTCTGTGTTCTTCTTTTGCTCCGAACATCTGAGCCACGGGAATTGCAAACCCATTGCAGACACCCATACAGAATCCCAGCACCATAAAGTTCAAAGAAGTCGTAGAGCCTACTCCCGCCAGCGGGTTGACTCCTAAAAATTTTCCTACGATCAACGTATCCACCATGCTGTAAAACTGCTGAAACAGCAGTCCCAGAAACATGGGGATCGCAAATCCGAAGATCAGCTTTGCGGGTGAACCGCTTGTCATATCCTTTGTCATAATCCTATCCCTCTACCCTCACCAGACCATTTCATATTCTTGGATTCTATATCTGTCTCGTCGCCTCTCTCAGCCAGATCCGCTCTTCTTCCGGCAGACTTTCTGCTACGGTCTCATATACCTTCTGATGATACTCATTGAGCCATTGCCTTTCTTCTTCACTCATCTCTTCCGGAAGAACTGCATCCAGATCAAAGGGGATCATTGTCAGAATTTCAAAGCCTAAAAATATACCATACTCATTATCTGTAAGTTTCTTACACACCAGCTCATTTTCCAGACGGATTCCAAACTTGCCGGTCAGATAAAGCCCCGGCTCATCCGTGGTCACCATGCCAGACTCCAGCACCGCATTGGACAGGGAAGGACTCTGCTTCCAGCGAAATGCATTGGGCCCTTCATGAACGTTCAGAATATATCCAACTCCGTGACCGGTTCCATGCTTAAAATCCAGTCCAAGCTTCCACATAGGCTCCCGGCACAGAATATCAAGATTCAGTCCCGTGCATCCATGGAGGAACCGGGCATGAGCCAGATGAAGATTTCCCCGGCACACGGCTGTATAGAGATGCTTTTCCTCATAAGTCAGTTCACCCATAGCAAAGGTACGGGTGGTATCGGTAGTTCCTTCCAGATAATGTCCACCAGCATCCACCAGAAGAAAGCTCTTCGGCTCAACAGATACATTGCTCTCCTCGGTAGCAGAATAGTGGACAATGGCTCCATGACTTCCATAAGCACAGATAGGCGCAAAGCTCTGCTCCACATAGTGTTCCTGCTCTGCCCGTCTTGCCTCCAGATAATCTGCCACTGACAGCTCTGTCATATTCTCCTTACCCACAGCTGTCTTCAGCCAGTACATGAACCGGGTAAATGCCACGCTCTCTTTTCGATGAGCTTCCTTAAGATTTTTAATCTGCGTCTCATTTTTGACAGCCTTCAGAAGTTCTGACGGATTCGCCTCGTCCAGAATCTCCACATCTGTCGGAATGCTGGTCAACAGCGCACAGTTTACATTCTTTTTATCCAGCAGCACCCGCGCTCCAGCCGGAAGTGCAGACAGATCTTCATAGATTGATTCATAAGGGCGGATCTCCACCTGGCACTCTGTCAGATAGCTCCGAACCTCCTTTGTCACCACGGAAGGACGTACATACCAGATACAGTTCTTATCCGTCATCCGAAGAAATGACAAGGTCACCGGTACGCAGGGGATATCATCACCACGTAAATTCAGCAGCCACATAATATCACAGAGGGAGGCGATCACATGCTGGGTAGCTCCCGCCCTTTTCATAACTTCCCGCACTTTGGTAATCTTACTTTCTGAACTTTCACCACTCCAGCACTTCTCCAGAATCCATACCTTTTCATCGGGAATCTGTGGTCGATCCGGCCAGATCTCTCCCACCAGATCCTTTTCTGTATAGATGGATCCACCTTTTTCCATGGTGCTCTCCCGGAACTTATCCGCACTTACTGCGCCCATGGTCTTTCCATCAAAGCCAACACAGCCACCAGCACGAAGCTCCTCTTTTACATATTCTTCCACAGTCGGCACCCCCGGTTCCCCCATACGGAACAGATGGATACCGGTTCCTCTTAACTGATCCTCCGCCTGCAGGAAATATCTGCCATCGGTCCACAGTCCTGCCTTGTCCATAGTAATCACGGCTGTTCCCGCCGATCCGGTAAATCCGGTCATATAAGCTCTTGCCCGATAATGAGGACACACATATTCGGATTCATGACAGTCAGTGGACGGGACCACATAGACCGTGATCCCGTTCTCCTTCATCTTCTCTCTTAATGCAGTTATACGCTCGCAAACTGTTGCCATTAGTTCCACTCCGCTTTCTGAAAGGCTTTGTAACCTCTGTATGCTTCATAAATATCTGCCTTGCTGGACACTTCCCAGGGACTGTGCATGTTAAGAAGTGCCACACCGCTGTCGATCACATCCATACCATAATTGGCAGTGATGTAAGCGATGGTTCCACCGCCTCCCTGATCTACTTTTCCAAGCTCTGCAGTCTGCCAGTTCACGGACGCATCATCCATAACTTTTCGAAGTGCTCCGATATACTCAGCGCATGCATCGTTGGAACCAGATTTTCCTCTGGAACCAGTATATTTGTTGAATACCATGCCATGTCCCAGGTAAGCGATATTTTTCTTTTCAAATGCGCTTGCATAGTTCGGATCAAATGCCGCACTTACATCGGAGGACAGCATATGCGAATTCTGCAGACATCTGCGCAGTGCCAGCTCAGAATACTGTCCGGTCAGGTTCATCACCTCTGCCACCACATTTTCAAAATAGCGGGACTGCATACCTGTAGCACCCATACTTCCAATCTCTTCCTTGTCAGTCAGCAGGCACACAGCCGTATATTTCGAGTTCTCTGCCTGCAGCTGGGCGGTCAGAGAAGTAAATGCGCAGATTCTGTCGTCCTGTCCATAACCCATAATCATGCTTCGGTCGATACCAAAGTCTCTTGCCGGACCTGCAGGTACTGCTTCCAGTTCCGCAGACAGAAAATCTTCCTCTTCTATCTCATATTTCTCTTTTAAAATTTCGAGCAGTGCTTTTAGGATCAGCTCTTTTTTCTCTTTGTCCTTCTTGCTCTTCAATGGTTTGCTTCCAACAATAATATTCAGGTTCTCGCCTTCCACTACAACCGCTGCTTTTTTCTGAAGCTGTTCGCCGGACAGATGGATCAGAAGATCAGAGATACCAAGTACCGGATCTGACGGATCCTCACCGATGGCAAGCTCCACCACCGTTCCATCCTTTCTGGCAACGACTCCGTGCAGTGCCAGCGGAATTGCTGCCCACTGATATTTCTTGATACCGCCATAATAATGGGTATCCAGAAGCGCCATCTCTCCATCCTCATATAATGGATTCTGCTTCAGATCCAGACGTGGGGAATCAATATGCGCACCAAGTATATTCATACCTTTCTCCAGCGGTTCTGTACCGATCTGAAATAATACCGCCAGCTTCTTTTTATGAATGGCATAGACTTTGTCTCCTGGCTTCAGGGTATCCCCGGAGGTCAGTGCTTCCTCCAGAGAAATATAGCCAGCTTCTCTTGCCATTTTCTCAGTCAGTCTGACACACTCTCGCTCCGTCTTTCCTGCAGAAATAAACTGGCGATACTGCTCTGCCAGCTTCATGACTTTCTTTTCCTGAGATTTATCATAGGTTTCCCATGCATTTTTCCGTTCCATATCTGTCACTCCTTCTATCTGTTTTCTATTCTTTTCTCCACACTGGATTTCATTCCTTATGTAGCAGATTTTAGCACAATTCAAAACGGTCTGTCCACATTTCTGCGAACAGACCGCCAGTCTTTTTAACCAAGAATCGCTTTGTCGTTAGTGAACTCCTCGCCGCTGACCTCTTCAAACTTATGAAGCAGATCTTCCACGGTAAGATGTTTCTTCTCCTCGCCACGAATATCCAGAATAATATTTCCATCCATCATCATGATCAGACGGTTACCATGGACAATGGCATCCTTCATATTATGGGTAATCATCAAGGTCGTAAGCTTGTCACGGTTGACGATCATCTCTGTGGTCTCCAGAACTTTTGCTGCAGTCTTCGGATCAAGTGCAGCAGTATGCTCATCCAGAAGCAACAGCTTTGGCTTCTTCAACGTTGCCATCAGAAGAGTCAGCGCCTGTCTTTGTCCACCAGAGAGCAGACCTACTTTGGAAGTCAGTCTGTCTTCCAGTCCAAGACCAAGAGTTGCCAGCAGCCTCTTGTATACTTCCCGCTCGCTTCCTTTGATACCGGCGCGAAGCGTTCTTGTCTGACCACGTCTCAGTGCCAGTGCCAGGTTTTCTTCAATTCCCATAGTCGCTGCAGTTCCGTTCATAGGATCCTGGAACACACGGCCAAGATAAGCAGCACGCTTGTGCTCAGGAAGTTTGGTTACATTTTTTCCATCAATGATGATCTCTCCCTCATCCACCGGCCATACACCTGCAATAGCATTCAGAAGAGTTGATTTTCCAGCACCGTTTCCACCGATAACTGTGACAAAATCTCCATCCTCCAGGGTCAGATTCACGCCTTTGAGCGCACGTTTTTCATTGACAGTTCCTGCATTAAATGTTTTATAAATATTCTTGATCTCCAGCATTATCTGTCACCTCCCCTTTTTACCGGTCTGGAAAAATATTTGCTCTGCCAGTACGGAATTGCCAGGAATACAGCAACAACAGCTGCGGACAGGAGCTTCAACAGATCGGTGTCAATACCAAGCCAGATCACGATCTGCAGCACAAAATAATATACGATAGAACCAAGTGCCACGCCTAACAGCCGGAAGCCAAAATTGTGGAATATTTTTCCAAAAAGTGCCTCGCCAATGATCACTGCGGCCAGACCGATAACAATCGCGCCACGACCCATGTTAATATCAGCAAAGCCCTGATACTGGCTTAACAGTGCTCCTGAAAATGCAACCAGTCCATTGGAGATCATAAGACCAAGTACCCGGTTAAAGTCTGTATTGATACCCTGTGCGCGGGACATCCGGTCATTACATCCGGTAGCACGCAGGGAGCATCCAAGCTCAGTTCCAAAGAACCAGTACAGAAATGCGATCAGAACCACTATAATCACCGCTACCAGCAGAATCGTGTTTCTGTAGATCGGCACATTTTTAATATAACGAAGAGAAACCAGCAGGTCGAATTTATCAACATTGATCGCCTGATTGGATTTTCCCATAATCTTCAAATTCACAGAATACAGTCCAAGCTGTGTCAGGATTCCGGCCAGGATTGCCGGGATTCCCATAAAGGTATGTAAAAGACCTGTGACCATACCGGCCAGAAGACCAGCGATCAAAGCAACCAGCAGAGACACCCATACATTATGTCCACTCTGCATCATCATAATACATACAGCACCTCCGGTACAAAGTGTACCATCCACAGTCAGATCCGCAATGTCCAGGATACGGAAGGTGATATATACACCAATCGCCATGATTCCCCAGATTAATCCCTGTGCCACTGCACCCGGCAGCGCGTTCAGTAAACTTACAATACTCATTTTCTTATCACCTCTAAGATCCTTTGTTTTTTATATACAACGGCGACAGCGAGATAGGTGCGGCCCTGTTCTCGCTGTCGTCAATTATATCATTTATTTATTCAGATGCATATTCGCAAAATCACTTTTTAAAGCTTTCCTTTTGCTCATGCATAATTCTGAATGGTTGCATCTACTCAGCTTCGATTGCTACATAATCATCCGGAACGGTGATTCCAAGTGCTTCGCAACGGTCTGCATCGTACTCTTTGGTAAACTGCGGTGCATACTCAATCGGCATCTCGGAGATATTAGCTTCCCCTTTCAGAACCTGTACTGCCATCTTACCAGTGGCAACTCCAAGATCATAATAATCAATAGAAAGAGTTGCAACTCCACATCCACTGCAGATACCTTCCTCACCTGCGATGATCGGAACTTTCTTCGGCTCGCAGATATTGTTAACCAGCTCGGTGTTGTTAGCTACGGTGTTGTCAGTCGGTACATAAAGTACATCGCTTGCATCTGCTGCTGTAGTAGCTACAGAAGACAGGTCATTGGAATCAGAGAAACCATACTGTGTACAAGTGTATCCAAGTTTTTCCAGAGCAGCCTGAACGGTGTCTACCTGATACTGGGAGTTAGCCTCTGCAGTACAGTACAGAAGACCTACATTCTTAGCATCCGGGAACAGTTCCTGCAGCATTGCTGCCTGCTCATCCAGCGGAGCCAGATCGGAAGTACCGGAGATATTGTTACCTACAGTTCCATTAAAATCATCAATTCCAAGTGCTACACCATACTCAGTTACAGAAGTACCAAGTACCGGGATATCGCTGGTACCTGCCTGTGCTGCCTGCAGTGCTGCAGTTGCATTTGCAAGGATCAGGTCCGTTCCTTCTGAAACAAAGCTGTTGATAATAGTAGAACAGGTATTGGAATCACCCTGTGCATTCTGCTCATCAAACTGAACTGCATCGCCGAACTCCTCGGTCAGTGCATCTTTGAATCCCTGAGTTGCTGCATCCAGTGCCGGATGCTGTACCAGCTGGCAGATACCGATCAGATAGGAAGCATCCCCATCTGCTGCTGTGGTATCAGCTGCTGCATCTGTGCTTTCAGTTGTCTCTGTTGCAGTGTCTGCCGCTGCAGTATCTGCAGAAGTAGAACTTCCACATGCAACCAGACCCATTCCCATGGTCATTGCCATAACAAGAGCGAGAATCTTTTTCATAATATTTCCTCCGTTTCCCTGCCCGTATGTTACTGATACGGACTAATTCATTAACTGTTTGCAATTATATCGCTTCAACGCGCAAAAGTCAACAGTTAAATTAAAAAGGCAAATAGTCTGTGAAAAAGAACCGCTTGCGCTAAGTCCTCGTCCAGCGGTACTAACCTGCAATCTGCGTCTTTGACTTGATTGCAGGAAGTGCCGGGACTGCGGACGTTCTTTTCACAGACTATCTGCCTATTCTAATTTTCTACACTCTAAAAACTTTTCTCAACATAGCAACGCAGTGACCGTTCTCACGCACCTTGCCTGTTATGTAAAGCTTTTTATGTCCTTTTATAATACTTTGCTTAAGAAGTCAATGGTTCTTGGCTCTTTTGGATTGTTGATGACTTCTTCCGGGGTTCCCTGCTCTACGATATAGCCGCCTTCCATGAAGATCACACGGTCTGCCACTTCTCTGGCAAAGCCGATCTCGTGGGTTACAACTACCATGGTCATACCGTCACGAGCCAGTTCT